>Ga0075418_10001814_pt1 | contig 24309 bp, 18 predicted proteins | sample SoiMetdeltSBSDD2_FD_81776 | JGI IMG/M metagenome (GOLD analysis project Ga0075418, IMG submission 81776) | Bulk soil microbial communities from a Populus tree surrounding site in Tennessee, USA - Soil MetaG P. deltoides SBSDD2 | ecosystem: Environmental > Terrestrial > Soil > Tree plantation...
CCTTTTGCCTTTTGCCTTGGTCCTACTTCATCCCGATCCGTCGCCGCCACTCGGCGTAGAACTGTTCCGGTTGTACGTTGTGCGTGCTCAGTGCCTGATCGACCGTGTGTCCCCTGCCAAGCATCTGCAGGAATGGACCGAGGTTGCCACCGAGGCGCTCGCTCAGCAACTGTCCCGCCACCGTGCTCTCCGCATACGCGACAAGCGCCGTGCCGCCGTCGAATTGGCCGAATCCTTCGACGAGGTCTTCCATCGAGATTCGTCCGTCCGCGCGACGAAGCACCTGCGGCACCCAGGTGCGATCCGTCGACTCCATGTAGCTGGCGAGTCCTTCGTTCACCCACGCCGGCGCACTCGTGCCGGCGGCGTTGTGAATGAGTGCGTGCACGAACTCGTGCGTGACGACGCGCTCCAGCGTTTTCGGCGACCGCAGGGCTCCGCCGACAGGTAAACGAATGCGGCCGTCATAGCCGCCACCGGCCCACGCCGGCGCGCGCGTGATGTCCTGGAACTGACGGTTGGTATACAGGATCACGGCCAACGTCTCCGACGGGTACGTGTTCATCGTCTTGCCGATGCGCCAGTACGCCGATTCAAGAATCGCTGCGACGCGTTCGCCGATTGCCTTCTCCTCGGCTCCTTCGAAGAGCACAGTGAACCGCGCGGTCGAGCGCGCCTCAAAGCGGTTGTGGAGCGCCGCTTCGCCGCGCCAGCGTTCGAGCTGCTGCGCAATCGCACGATCCTTGGGAACGATCGCAGCAGCCTTCTGCAGCGTGGACACCGCGAGATCGAGATCCGCTGCCTGATACGCGATTTGGGCGAGCAGCACCATGGCCTGGACGAATCGGGGATTCGATTCAATCGCGTGCTTCAGGTATGAGATGGCCGCGTCGGTTCGACCGAGAGTGAATGCCGCGTATCCAGCGCCGTAATTCAACGCGGCGTTGCCGGGTCTCCGATCGAGCTCCTCGCGGAAGATGGCAGCCGCTTTCTCCGCATCGCCCCGTTCCAGCGCGGCCCAGCCCTCCGGTGCGGGCAGCTCCTGACTGAAAGCCGCCGAGCGCAGCGGGCCGATGAGGAGTGCAAATGTGAGAGTTGCTGCGAAGAGCGACCCCGGGGGCATCAGCGCGCATGGGGCAATCAACGTGCCGACTCAGCCGGCGACTTTCTTTAGCTCATCACGACAAATGTGGTTGACGTCATTACGGTTTCGTCCGGCACGCACAAATCTGTGCGCCGGGCGGTGGACGATCCCTGCACGCAGCTAGTGTGCGCAGCCGGGATTGGTCATCGGACCTTTCGATAAATGAGCACGGTCGGCCCCGGCCGTTGCACGGTATTCAGGCGCGACACCGGCATAAAGAACGCATCCTGGAAATCGTAGACGGCCGATCGCGATCTCACAGTCGTGGCGCGAGCGACGTATCGCAGTTCATACCGGCTCACGGCCAATGCTCGAAGGGCAGGAGGAGTCTGCGCGTAGGTCCACAATGGTGACTCGTGCAGGACGAGCCAATCGGGAACACGACCGCCGGCGTTGCGAAACGATCCGTTCGAGCCGTCGACATACCACCGGTGCACGATGTCGCCGAGCTCCAACCGCGCGTACTCGTTGGGAGCTTCTCCCAGAGACTCGGCGGTGTTTGCGTGCAGAGATAGCCAGTCGGCAGCCATGACGCGCGTATCCGTTCTGGCGAGGACGCGATCGAACCACACGCAATTCACTGCTGGAGGCATCGCAATCGTCGCGGTGACGACGGTAACGACAGCAGAGTGCCGCCCTCGTATGTACGACCCACACCACGCGCCGATTCGCATCACCCCCACGGCAGCGAACGCGCACACCAACGGCACGAGCGGCAGCACATACCTGAAGAAGACCGTCCGGCCGCTGCCAATCACTGCATACTGTGCCGCGACGAAGGCACCGAGCACGAGCGCGTGAGACGGAACAGATCGGACGAGTGGAACGACTCCAGCAATAGCCGCCATACAGATGGTCATCCCGACGCCGTAGGGCAGCGACCGGACGAGGTGGTACGACCACCCGTGCCCGAAATCTCCGACATGGCCGCGAGACAGATGCGTCATGTCGAAGGCCAAGTCCGCAGCAAACTGACTCGCATCGAGAAGCGCGTAGGGTGAAGTGGCGAGGAACGATGTCGCGGCCGCAAGTATGAACCCGGTTGCAGGCAGCCACCAGAAGGCCAGCAACCGCGATTCACCCGAATAGTGTCTCCAGACGAGGACAAACTGTGCGGCACACATCGGGGCCAGAATTGCCGCTGCGCTGTACTTCGCCGACGTCGCCAGCCCTCCTGCGAGGCCTGCGGCGGCGAAGCACCTGTTGACCTCGCCAGGCGTCCGCTCGTCGAGCGCGGCCAGAAGGCGTTCCAGCGAAATGACGACGAACATCGTCATGAGCACATCGGTCATCGCGAAATGTGATTCACGGACGTGCAGAATCGACACCGACAGGAAGAGCGACGCGATCAATCCAGTCGCGGCGCCGCCGATTCGCAAACCAACCCGGAATAGACACCACAGCGTCAGCGTTCCCACGGCGGCGACGAGGCCTCGAGCCACCACTATCTGCTCAGCGGGCGTCAAACTCGCCGATTCGGCAACGATCGCACGAGTCCATGTGGCCAGCTGAAGGAAGCCCGCTACGAGATAGAACGTCAACGAGGGCCAGTGGAAGAAATGCGGATTGGGATCACCATTCAGCACGGCGATGGCATGCGAGATGGTCGTCTCTTCATCGGGACGCGCCCGGAGATACGGCAATCCAAACCAGATCGGAAAGAACCGCAGCAGGCCACCCGCAAGAATGACCAGGATCAAACCGCGTTTGATCGTCAACCCGAAAGGCACGTCACTGATCCGCGTGCAGCTGCTCGAGCGCGCGCATCAACTTGTTCCAATCTTTCTTGTGCCGCTTTGTTTCGATTGGCGCAGACCGATCCGCATAGAATGCGCGAATGTCGGACACCAGCCCGGTCGGCGCACGCGAACCCTTTTTGCTCTGCTCGGCGAGCCGCTCGACCAGTTCCGCGTACGTCTCGTCCACGAGTCGATATTGACCCGCTCTGGTTGCATCTCCCGTGTCGAAATTCCGGTTGGCGATCGACAGCTTCGCGCGCCGCGCGTCATCGATCAATGATCGGTAATAGGTCACAGTTCGCGCGAAGCTGTCGAGAAACCACTTTTCGGTTTCGGCCGTAGGCGGCTCGAATGCGAGAGGCTTGAATGGCCCGAACCTCGGAACGACGCGCATCAGCGCTGCAAAGACCTTGTGTATCCAGCTGGGGCGCTTGTATTCAGTGCTCCATCTCTTTTCGTACTCCGCCTGCGTCTGCGAAAAAATGAAGCTTTCGCGGGTCGCCTGAGGCGCCAGCGCCACAATCTCCTTCTCCTTGAGTTCCCACGCAACCTTCGTCATGCCCGGGATCGTCGTGTTGACGGTCCACCTGAAGGTGGCGATCGAAACGTCGAAAGCGGCGAAGACGTCGTTGAGGTCGAGACCGTAGGTAACTCTGAAGGCCCGTTCGATGATCGGCTTTGACACTTCGAAGCCGATGAAATCGTGAAACGCACCACTGGCATACTGACCGCGAGCCACCTGGATGACGTCGAATCCGAATTCAGTCTTCAGGTGCGCCGAGGGGCTCTGCGCGTAGTTGACGACCTCGCCAAATCGCGCTCGCAACTTTGGGTAGAGCACCGGAACGGCTCGGTTGACGGCGAGCGGATGACCGGTGTTGTCAGCCGCGTAGTGCGCAAGAGCGCCGAGCGCGAATGCGTACTCGGTGACGTCGCCGGCCTCCTGAATCAAGGCCGCGACGAAATCACCGCTGCGCACATAGTGCGTCAGGTCGCCGAAGAACCGGCTCGAAAACGGGTAATACCCGAGATCCTGGATGAGACTCCCGCCGTACGCGAACGCACGCGCGCGCTTCAACTCGTCGTCGGTCAGCGGGAATCGCGCGCGCAGCGCCGGAACGATGGATCCGTCCCACGCGGCGTCAATGATGGCCTCATGGGCGAGCGCAGAATATGCGCCCGCGATGGCTGGCACCATGAGCGTCCACGCAAGGGCGAGCGCGACACGCGCGGCCGGTCGACACCACCGGGCACGAGAGCGCATCCCTACTGCTTGGCGCGTGTCGCCGACCAGGTGCCATCACCAGCACCTTCGAACGACACCTCGCCGCCCATCGTGTCGCCATCCACCTTTCCAGCGAACACGCCCTGGGTCTGCATGCCCTCGGCGACGATTGATACCGTGAACTCGATCTCCTTGTCTTTAATCGAGCCCTTGAGTTCGGACTGCCCGTACCGTCCCTCGTACGTGCCCGTCAGTTTTTCCCCATCCTGTTTGAGCAAAATGATCGGATGTCCGGTAATCGACTCGAGCTGCATCGTCACATTCCACTTCCCCGCGACATTCGCAGGTTCGGCGGAGACGGCAGGGGCAAGTAGGCTCAGTGCCAGGATTGCTACTGTTCTCATCTAACTATTGTACCGCTCCTCGCTTCTCGCTCCTCGCTGGATCCGAACAGCGAGCAGCGGACAGCGAGCAGCGATTCAGAACGGAATCAACGGCATCACCTGGAACACGGTGACCAGGTGAAGATTCCCCAACGCAAACCAGGGCCAGAAATGCCAGGCGCGCTGCTCGCGCGCGAGAAGAATGTTGAAGCCGACTGTGAGCGGCAGCATGACGCGCGTAATCGCAGCGGTCGACGGCGCAACGAGCACCGGGTCGAGAAAGAGCAGCATGACCGCATAGACGCAGGCAACGCGCCACCACGGCACGAGATACTCGCGCCGAACGAAGATGAACGCAGTCTGGATGACGATCGAGAGAAGAATGCACGCTGGGAATATCGAACCGAGAACATGGCGAGGCGATTCGAGACCGGCGAGGAGAATCCGCCAGTTCTGGGCGAGGCCGCTGCCGAAGAAGACGAACGAGTCGGTACCTGCGAGCGTGGTCGATCGGTAGATCGATCGCAGGTAGTCCATCCAGATCAGAGACGGAATTACTGCGATCAGAAGCGCTACCGCAAATCGGACCCATGCCGCACGGGTTCGCGGGATCGGCTGTGCGACCGCCACGAGCAGGTTCGTCTCTCTCCCGAGCGCATTCACACCAACGACCGCGGCCGAACCCAGCGCATGTTCCCGCTCCGCCGCAGCAACTGCCCACATCGTGAACATGAGGCTTGGCCCATCGAGGAGCGCGAATCTAACCGACCACAACAGACCGTGCGAGAAGAGGCATGCGACCCACAGCGAAAGGCCGCGCCACGACAACGGGGAGAGCCACCGCGTGATCAGCACGGCAATGATCAGCCAGCAGGCGACGTTCTGGAGCGCGTACGCTTCGAGGATCCACGCCGGACGGCCGAGGCCGAGCACGTAGGCTGTCCAACTGAAGAGAATGCGTCGCGCACGGAACGGGGCGAGATCCATGCCGCGGTCGACGGTCGGATCACGCAGCAGCGGATCGAGTGCCCGCTGTGCATAGAACTGGCCGTCATAACTCGCGAACGCGGGATACTGATAGTGAGGAATCGATCTCAGCACCGGAGGCTCGGAATCGCCCGCCGGCGGAAATCCAATGAGCGCGGTGAACCCGGTGCCACGATGGTAGAATCGCGCGACTGCCGCGACGAACAGCATCACCAACACGATCACAATGAATCGGCACGTCCTTTCCATCGTGGTGGTGATCTTATGCGCCGGCTGCCGTCACGTCGAGAACGCTCCCGTTCCGGTCGTCAATCTGCTGCGCGAAGTCGATAACGCCGAGAAGCGGCCACCCAACGGTTTCGAGATCGCGACTCTCGAGATTGACGGACAGCCTCGTCCGTCCATCGTCGTACCCGTTCCGAGCCGGTTGACGATTCCGCTGCCACTGCCCCGTCGCGGCGTTCTCCGCGCGTTCGCGTCGCTCGATCCGAACAGCGTTCCAGCCGCCGTCCGTCTACGCGTGGGGGTCAGCGACAATCGGATCTACGAGCGGCTGACAGACATCGATCTCTTGCCAGGCGATCGACAGTGGATCCCTGTGCGAACAGATCTCTCCGCCTACGCTGGCTGGAAGTGGAGCCTCTTCTATCATCCCGAGCGCATCGTGTGGCACGTCGTCCTCGCCGCGGATGCGATGGGTGGCACGCCAACACGCGCGCTGTGGGGCTCACCGGAGATCGTGACTGACACAGGGGCAGCAAAGGAATACACGGCGCGCCGTCAGCGGCTTCGATGAGTCTTCGGCCTAGAGGCGGAAGCGACACATTCACGGCAGGTGCAACACTGCACGCTGCGACAGAAGCTTCGCCGACAGCGCCTTCGTTTCAACATCCTGCACGGCCTGTTCGCCCTCAATCGCCATCTTCGCGGCAACACCAGCCGCCTGACCGAGAATCATGTATTGCGGTTCCATGCGCAGCGTCGAGTACGCGACGTGAGTCGCCGAGAAGCACACCGGCACGAGCAAGTTCGTCGCCTGGGCACGCTTCGGAACCAGCATGCGATACGGGATTTCGTACGGCTTGACCGCGACCTGCATGTCGCCTTCGTTTTCGACCGCGCTGCCGTCCTCGGTGGGACGCCGCTGGACGTTGTGCGAATCGCTGTTGTACGAACCCATGCCGATCGAGTCCGGTTTGGTCAGCTCCGTCTGAATGTCTTTTTGAGACATCACGTACTCGCCAATCATTCGGCGTGCCTCGCGAATGTATAGCTGATACGGCCAGTGATCGTTATCAACGAACTCGTCCTTACAAAGCCCCCATTCCTTCATCTCTGTTGACAGCGCCGTCGGGACGCGCGCATCAGTCGTGAGAAAGTAAAGAAAGCCTTGAATGTAATCGACGTGCGCTTGCCGAATTCGTGCTCGAGTGGCGTAATTCCCTTGCGGATAGTCATAGCTGCCACCGATGTAGTCGGTCGAGAACGCGCCGTTGTTGTTCGTGTCCGTCTTTCCGTTCTGAAGAATGTCGGCCTTCATCACGTCATTGATCGCGAGGGGCCGTTTTAACTCTTTCTCCAATACCGGCAGGTATCGTGCGAGCAGTTCATACCGAGCTGGCGAGTACGACGACGGCTTTGGCCACGCGACGCGATTGTCCGGGTTCTTCGTCATGCAGATGCGGAAGTTGTAGGCTTGGACGCGCTGGTCGGCGGCACCGACGGGATCTGTCGATCGCGGCATGATTTCTGGCAGAAGCTTGCCCGACGAATCGACTGGCGAGACCGTGGCTCTGAACTGATGGAGCGGCGTGCGGTCGCGAACGCCGGCCAACGACTCGTTGTATTCGCTGATGCCTTCACGCCCCCATGTATACGTCACGCCTGCCTGCGCCATCAGGTCGCCTTCGTAACTCGCGTCGGCGAACATCCGAGCGCTGAACGACGCGCCGTTTTCGGTGACGATCTCGCTGACGGTCGTGCCCTTTCTCGTCACGCCATTCTTCTCGCGAAGACGGTGCTGGAGAAAAACCCTGACGCCGGCCTCTTTAATCAGATCGTTAAAGACCGCTTCCGCCACGTGCGCTTCAAAGTGCCACTCGACATCGCGGCCGTACTTGGCGCCTACACGTTGGAAAAATTCGAGCGAGTAGCCGCCAATCACTTCCTTCCTGCCGTAGTCTGTCCATCCGAGTCCGCCGCTCACCATTCCGCCCAGATGACGCCCGGGCTCGACGAGCGCAACCGTCAACCCTTCGCGAGCGGCACTGACTGCCGTCATGACGCCGCCGGCGGTTCCGCCGTAAACGACGACATCGAATGTTTGGGTTGAGCGTGAAGGTTGCTGCGCGCCAGTGCCTGCAGTGGCGACGAGCGCGACAACCGCAAGCAACAGCGCGTGATTCCGAGGCAGGACGTAATCGATCATTGCGTGGGAGTCGAGTTGGCAGGCTTCGCCGTAGCGGGGGCCTGACAGAGCGCCGACGACTGTTTCGGAGCGAGGGCACTCAACGCATCGCCGATCTGTCCTTCATCGTGGGTCGCCTTGAGCCGGGTTTCGATCATCTGGGATATCGGTTCAAGGAAGCGGCCATATTTCCGTAGCACCCGCTGATCGTTCCGGAGAATTGCCGACGCGACGTCCGACTCCATCTCCGGAGTCACGACTTCCATACGCCCGACGAACACACGGGTGATGTTTGCCGGTTTCGGCTCAATGTCGATCGGCAGAATGCCATCCACCGTCGTCTGTGGCAGAAGATAGAAGAGCCGCGTGCCCTCCTCGAACCATGAGTCGCGCCATGTCTCTACCATAGCGGCGGCTTCGCGCAGATACAGCCCGCGATCCGTCAATAGTCGCCGCAAGTCTTCCCACAGCGACTCGAGCGACCCGTCCAGCACCGGACGTTCAATGCGCACGTCGGCCCCATCCGTCGACACGACACGATAGCCGAAGCGATCGCCGCGACGCTCGAAAAGGACGAAGGTGTCAACTCGATCGTTGGTCTTCCGGACGAAGATGCTCCCGTCGCGAGTGACGGTCGCCGCAATCGGAGGCACAAACGAGGCGATGCCGCGATAGAAGAGGAACTTCTCCTGTTGGGCGCCGACGCTGATTGGGGCCGCGTCAGTCTCCCGTGCAGCATAGTAGTGACTCTGGTCAGGTTCGGTCGGAAACACTTCCTTCGCTCCCGGCGTGATCTCCACATTCCACCACTTGATCTGCCACTTCCACTGCTGGCCGTTCCCTTGCGGCACCATGCCAACGGTCGCCTGCGGATACCATTCGGAGAAGAGGCCCAGCGGAAACGCGACCGATACCCGGGCGGTCATCGCCGACGGAGAGTAGAAGTAGAGCACCGGGGTCTCCATCCGTACCAGAGCCTTGATGCCAGGAATGCCACCCTTCACGTCCACTTTGATGCTGTTCGGATTGAGCGTCGTCACGAAGCACGGTAAGTCCGATGGACCGCTGAGCGGGCGCCACTGGACCGCCTGACCATCCGGTCCTGCGATCGACGTGAACGTCCCCCATTCGTGGACGATGAGGCGTGACCCGGCGGGCGCGCCTTGTGTGTAAGTGACGGCCGCTGCGGCGCCGGCAATGGTCGCAGCAGTCAGGACAGCGGCACCTAGACGCTTCATCATGACGACCTCCGCGTGTTTTGACCGAGTCCCGCGCGAAATAGTTTTACGCCGTCAAATAACGTCAATGCAAGCACGGTGTTAACACGGCACTGGCACTATAATTCGCCGCCATGAAGCGACTCAGCCGTCAAGTCACGCTGCTTTTGCTCGTTGGCTCCGTGTTCCTGTCGTTCAGGTTCGCGGCGCCAGTCGTCGCGCTCCCACAGAACGCCCAGTCGAAACCTGTCCGAAACGTCCTCGTCGTCACCATGGATGGCATGCGTTGGCAGGAAGTTTTTGGCGGGATGACAGCGGATCTGCTGACTCAGAAAGAAGGAGGGGTTTCTGAGTCCGCGAAGAACAAGATCGAGGAACGATTCGGAGGCGCCACTGCCGAGGACCGCCGAGCGAAAGTGTTGCCGTTTATCTGGACGGCAGTCGCGAAGAATGGCCAGGTATTTGGCGACCCGTCCAAGGGCAGCGACGCGCGTGTTACCAATGGGATGAGGTTTTCGTATCCTGGTTACAACGAGATCCTCTCCGGCTTCCCCGATCCGCGCATCGACAGCAACGATCGGAAGCCCAACCCGAACGTGACCGTGCTCGAATGGTTGAACGGCCGGCCGGGGTTCAACGGCAAGGTCGCCGCATTCGCGTCGTGGGAACTGCTGCCGTGGATCGTGAACACGGAGCGAAGCCGCCTTCCTGCCAACGGCGACGGCCCTCCAATCACCGATCCGAAGAGCGAGCGCGAGCGCGCGATCAACGAGTTCGCAGCTGACATGCCGCCGTACTGGGGAGAGACACGCGCTGATGCGCCCACTGGCTTTGGCGCGCTCGAGTATTTGAAGAAGAGCAAGCCACGCGTCCTCTACGTCATGCTGGGCGAGACCGACGAGTGGGCGCATGGACGACGATATGACTTGTACCTGGATGCAGCGTGGCGCAACGATCGATTCATCCGGAGACTGTGGGAAACCGCACAGTCGATGTCGGAGTATTCCGGCCGAACGGCCTTGATTCTCACAACAGATCATGGGCGCGGGAACACGGGCGAGAACTGGACGAGCCACGGCGAAAAAGTGCCCGAGTCCGATCAGATCTGGATGGCAGTCATGGGACCCGGCGTCGCGCCGCTCGGCGCGCGTGAAGGGCTGAAGGTCACACAGTCGCAGGTGGCTGCCACGATCGCGATGTTGCTGGGTGAAGACTACAACGCAGCACAACCGAAAGCGGCGATGCCGCTGAAGCTGAACTAGGCAGGGTCTAAAGACCCTGCCCTACGAATATTCTGCCTTTTCCCTTTTGCCTTTTCCCTTTTACCTTTCCGTCTATACTCCTCTACTGGAGGCTTCGACATGAGTCCAGTGCGCGTCCACCCATCCGCGCGGCTGGCGATCGTTTGCGCGATTGCCGCCTTCACGATTCAGCCAATTGCCGCGGCGGCCGGCGCGATTACGCGAACGGTCTTCGTCACCATTACAGACGACAAGGGTGCTGCCGTCACCGATCTCACGCCGGCCAACTTCAAAGTGAAGGAAGGCGGCAAGGATCGCGAGATCGTGAAAGCGGCGCCGGCCACGGTCCAGCCACGCCTCGCGCTGATGATCGAGGAACGGCTCGTCGGAGACTACCAGGCGCGCCTCGGACTGTTCGAGTTCGTCAAGCGAATGAACGGCCTTGCGGAGATATCACTCATCGGCATCGGACTGAGCAACACGACGATCGTGCCCTTTGTGACCGACACGAACGTGTTGCTGAAAGGCATCAACGCATTGACCCTCAACGGGCAGCCGACGTCGAATCTGACCGAATGTATCTCCGACATGGCCAAGATTTTCCAGAAAGACAAACCGGAGCGACCGGTGATAGTGGTGGTGGCGTTCTCGGGCGGGCAGGCAGGAGGCGCCTCGGCCCACAACGTGTTGACGGAGATCCGGCAAAGCGGCGCCACTCTATACGCCGTGACATTGGGTGTTCCGTCTACCACCAACAATAACAATCCGAACCTCGGGACGATGGCAGACGAAAGCGGCCGCGAGCAGGTGCTCGGCGATGGCGCCAAACAATCGGGCGGACGCCGCACTGAAGTGGTGACCACAGCAGCGATTCAAAAGGCACTGCAACAGGTGGCCGACGATCTCGCGGCGCAATACCAGATTTCTTACGCGCTGCCTGATGGCGTGAAGCCCGACAAAAGGTTCAACGTCAGCACCGATCGCAAAGGACTGTCAGTGCGAGCGCCGCAGGGGTTGCCGGATAAATAGGACACAAGGAGTCACCTATGTCAGACGACTCAAAAGATACAAATCAAATCTCGAGACGTGATTTCACGGCGCGCCTCGGCGCCGCCGCTGCTGGCGCTGCCATTGGTGGCGAGTTCTTCACGACAAGAGCAAGTGCAGCGCCGCTCGCTGGCAACCGGATCCTTGGCGCGAACGACAAGGTTGTCCTCGCGAGCATTGGGATCCGCGGTCAAGGGAACGGGTTGAAGCGCGGGTTCGCGCGCCTTCCGAATGTCGAGATCAAAACGTTGTGCGACATCGACGGGAATCTTGCTGCCGAGCGCATCAACGATTCGCGCCTCGCTGACGTTCCGACGTTCAAACCTGCATTCGTCCAGGATCTTCGTCGCGTGCTCGACGACAAGGATATCGACGCGGTGGTCATCGCCACGCCAAACCACTGGCACGCGCTCGCGACAATCTGGGCGTTGCAAGCCGGGAAGCACGTCTACGTCGAGAAGCCGTCGTCGCACACCGTGTGGGAAGGCCGGAAGATGGTCGAGGCCGCGACGCGGTACAACAAGGCGGTTCAGGTTGGGACGATGAATCGGAGCCGGCCGGCGGTGAAGGAAGCGATCAAGTTCATTCACGAGGGAGGGCTCGGGAAGATTTACATGGCCCGCGGTCTGTGCTTCAAGCCGCGGCCGGCGATCGGAAAATATCCGGATGGACCGATGGCGCCCGGCGAGAAATTCGCCCTGACCGTGACATCGTCGTCCTACGAGCCGACCTACGACGAAAAGTATCTGTCGAAAGTTGACTACGACCTCTGGCTCGGGCCGGCCGAGAAGCGTCCGTTCAATCGCAACCGGTTCCACTACAACTGGCACTGGCACTGGGACTACGGCAATGGCGACAGCGGCAATCAGGGGCCGCATCAGTTCGACATTGCGCGGTGGGGTCTGAAGAAGAACGAGCATCCAGCGAAGATCCGGTCAGTGGGCGGATACTTCGGCGCCGAATCGTCGCAGGAAACACCTGACACGCAGACGTCCCTGTTCGAGTACGCAGACGGCACGATCCTCGAGTTCGCGACCCGCGGTGAATTCACCAACGACGAAGGCACGCAGCGAGTCGGCAATCTGTTCTACGGATCGAAAGGCTGGCTGTGGATCGACGGAAGCGGTCAGGCGTGGCAGGCATATCTCGGACCGAAGAATGAAAAAGGTCCGGGTGTCGATTACGAGAAGAATCCGCCCGCAGGGCCGGTTCCACCCACGGTCGAATTCGCGCATCATCAGAACTTCGTGGAAGCGGTGCGCGCCGGCGATCCGAAGCTCCTCGCGTGCGATGTGCTCGAAGGGCACTACAGCTCGTCGCTGCCGCACCTCGGCAACATCTCGTATCTGGTCGGCCGCGGCCTGATCTTCGATGGAAAGAAGGAGATGTTCGTCGACGACAAGAAGGCGGACGCACTCCTCACGCGCGAATATCGAAAGGGGTTTGAGCTGCCGAAGTCGTTCACGTAATGCCAAGTATCGCTACTCGCTGCTCGCTTTTCGCTGCTCGGAACCCTTCCTGGAGATCTGCCGAGAAGCGAGGAGCGAGGAACGAGAAGCGACAGCGACGTCACAGATCGATAGCCACCACTTCATGCACATCCACTGACGGCACGGTCAACGTGATGGCCGTGCCGATCGGCTTGTAATCCACCGTCTTCCCCGCCGTCAGCAATTGCACTTTCTTCGGTCTGGTTCCTGCCGGCAGTCTCACCGTGATTTGCTGCGGTCCAATCGGAATGACCTCGCGCAGCGGTCCTTTCATCATCATCGGATTGGTGAGGTTCACGAGATGCACCGTCATTGAGTCGCGCTGGCGCCAGGCGGTCACGTCGAGAAGACCGGGGCCTTTGACAGCAACTGGCGGCGGTTCGTTTGCCGTCCACTCGATCGTGTTTCGCAGCAACCGCAAGTGATCGACGCACATGACGTCCCACAACGATCGATCGATGTCCCACGGGATATACGCCACACGACTGCGGCCGAGATCGCGTAAGTAGAGTTCGCGCGTCGTCGTATGCGTGACGCGGGGATAGACATCCTCCATGGGAAGGTCCGGATACGTCGGAATGAGCGTCACCGGCGACGGGAAATCGATCGTCGGCCGAACATCCAGCCGAAAGACACCATTAATGATGCGCGGCGTGCCGTCGAGACCGGCAAGAACCGGGTGCCGGGCGCCAGTCGACGGGTCGGAATCCAGGCTCAAGTATGAGTTCTGCATCGGGCCGTCGACTTTCCCTGCGAACGTTACGCCGAACAGATCAGAGAGTCCGAAGTTGTCGCGACGGGCTCCCGATTCGTCAGCGAGTGAGGTCGCGAAGGTAGCAAGCACACTGCCGCCGCGAGCGACGTACTCACGAATCGCGCGACACTGAGCGTCGGACAACGCAGCGGTATCCGCGAGGATGAGGAGCTTGAAGCGGTCCAACCGATCCGGCGTGAGAAACGCCTCGTGGACCAGTTCGAATGGAATACGCGATTCGACGAGCGAGTGATACATGCCGAGCATGTGATCCTCGTGTCGATCGCCTTGAGCCATGCCGGGGTGCTCAGCTGCAGTCTGCTCCGAATGCAGGACAGCCACACGCGCAAGCGGCGTCTCGTTGCGGAGATAGCGTTCGTGGGCGTAGTGCCAGTCGTAGATGCGTTCGACCACCGGCAACCACCGCCGGTCGTACAACACGCCGGAGAACTTCGTGACCCACGGACGCATCCCGTTCGCGGTCCCTTCCGCAACCCAGAGGCGAATTTCCGGTTCGCTCTGGACCGAGTCCTTCCACCGATACGCCTCTTCGAGCCCAACGCTGAAGATGCCCCCGATCGGCCGGCGCCCCATCACCGATCGATATTCCTTGGCGCGACGTCCGTTGGCCCACGGCGGTGTCACGCCTCGACGCGCCTGGTTGTCGGTGAACTGAATTGCTGCCAGCTCTCCTGCCGTCTTCAAGTCTGGAGGACCGTTGGGAATGAAGCTCGCCTCCGGGTTTGCCGCGCGCACGGTGGCATCCCATTTTTTCCAGAGCTCGGTGAGCCGCGCCTTGCGCCACGCGACGTACGCCCGGCGCCCGGGATCGCGACGATCCGCGGATCGTGGCAGGTCCATGCCGCTGGCGTCCTTGAAATTCTTCTGGCAGGTGGCGCAGTAGCAGTCCCCTCCTTGCTGCGCCCATCGGTTCGAAAAGATTCCATCGACCTTGTATTTCTCGACGATCTCGCGATGCACCTGGTCCATGAAGTCGAAGTTGTACGGACCAAGCGCGCACGTCACCCAGAGCTCTGGATTCGCCCAGTGGCGTCGGGCTTCCCCATTGGCATTGTGAGCAATCCAATCGGGATGCGCAGCTCGGACCTCTTCGCGGACCGCATGTGGATCTGTTCGCGCAACGACGCGCATGCCCATCGCCCGACAACCTGCCACCAGCACCCCGAACGGATCGGAGTTGCCAAGCCACGCACTCCGATGATGCAGCGGCACGTTCGTCGGGTAATACGCGACGATCCCGCCGGCGCTGAGCGTCGCGGCGTCGGCATGCAGCGTCCGAAAATAGTCGAGCCAGAACTTCGGATCGAATGTGCCAGGATCGTTCTCCACCAGCGTCAGTTGGACCCACCGCATCGGCGTGTCGAACCAGCCCGCGCCAACGACAGGCTGCTGTTCAGTGGGATTAGGGGTGGGACGAGCCATCGGCGGCGTCAGCGACGCGAACGCTCCGGCACCCGCGGTCACGTGGAGGAAGTCACGGCGCGACAGTCTGTCCATTGTCATAATGCTCAATGTATACTCCCGTTTCGGCCGGATGATGGCCTTCACAGATGAAAGGACACGATATGCGTCTGGTATATGGTTCCGCACTTGCCGTAGCAATCGCCTCGCTCGTCCCTCTCACGACCGTGGCGCAGGATGCCAACCGTACCGTTGCCGGCGGTGGCATTACCGCCCAGGGGTGGCAGGGCAAAGCCGATGGGACCGGACAGGTCAGTGAAGCCAAGCTCTCCATGGAGGGCAAGGACCTGCACGTCGTGACCGGGCCGGCAATCACCTATTGGAATCCTGCCAATAAGGCTGCCGGCAATTACACGGTCAAGGCGACGTTCACCGAGCCGAAGTACATGAACCTGAACAATCACCCGCATCCGTACGGCATCGTGATCGCGGGCAACGACCTGGGCACCGACCAGCAGAGCTATCTGTATTGTGCGGCCTATGGCGACGGCAAGTTCATCGTCCGCGGCTTCGGCCCCGCCTCGTTCCAGATGAACGGACGCGGCGAACCGAATGAAGCGGTGGCCAAGGCCGCCGGCAAGGATCAGCCTGTCAAGCAGGAGATCGCGATGTCGGTCAAGGGGGACAAGGTCGAGTGCGCGATCAACGGCAAGATGGTCGCGAGCTACGACAAGGCCGCGCTCGTCAGCGCCGGCAAGCTGAAGTCAACCGACGGGGTTTACGGCGTCCGCTTCGCGCACAACACGGACGCGACGGTGTCGGGCCTGACGATGACGAAGAACTGAGGCTCGGCGGAGGGGACGGAGGCCACGGGACGAGCTAACCACGGAGACACGGAGACACGGAGTCTTTTATTAAAACAAAAAGGCCAATGGGTCTCCGTGCCTTCGTGCCTCCGTGTTGATCTTGTCCCGTGACCTTCGTCCTCTCCGATGCTCCTTATCGCGCGGCCGTCACCTCAAAGCGCGCCGTTCTCGTGACATGACGCGCGCCCGATTGCGCATCCACCTCCAGCAGATACTGCCCCGGCGGCAAATGGTCGATAGGCAGCGACACCCCGAAATCGGCGGCGCGGTGCTCCGAGAAGTTCTCCACCTCCAGCATCCCTTCGTGATTGCTTGCGACGGCATTCTTGTCGTTCTTTATTCGCGCCGTCATCCGCACCGGCACGATCTTGCCCTTGCCGCCCTGGTAGATGCGGAGAAATACCGCTACTTCGTCTGAGGCGAGAAATTGACGATGTGTCGTCGGCACGAGTGGAACCAGATCGGCGATGAATTTGTCGCGATTTGGCGGAATCGGCCGGCGCTGCAGTATCAGTCCAGAGGCTGACAACGGATCCTTTGCGAAGTCTGGCACATCGACGTCAACGAACACATTGCCCGATCGTCCCTCAGACGCGGCCGCCACACGCAGCATGTATCGTCCGGGTCGGAGTGGAAAATGTCCCGGCAGGTCGGGCTCGATCGCCGCGCCGGGCGTCGCGGTAATGGTGATGGTCTGACGCAGCGTGCCGCGCGGTTTTCCCTCCGAATCGTAGGCCGTAGTCGTCAGTTCGACAGGTCGCGCTGATGTCGTGGTCTCACGGGAAGCTATCCGCGTGGCGACAAGGATTTCAGCCTCGCGACGTCCGGATACTGCCACCGGGGCGACGGTCACATGGAGCGGGATATCGCCGCTTGGAATCCCGTTGATCGTCTCCGGCCGCGCGCTTTCGGAAGGCGGATAGTAGCCGTTGCGCGTGCGAACCTGGACGCCGGGTCGATTCACCTTCACTTCGATCTTGTGAAAGCTCTTCTCGTTCGATGCCGTCGTCCTGAATCCCAGGAAATAGTACGTGCTGCTCTCGCGAAATGCGTCCGCAACGAACGATTCGGGGTCGTTCCGGAAAGAAACCGCATGGCCGCCGGTGCTTTCGGCAAAGGAATAGAGCGACTCCTTTGCCACCATCGATCCATCCACCTCGAGGCCGTGTGCGTCGTACGCATATACGGTGACGTTGGCCCGCTGGAGATCGCTAAAGAGCCGCACCAGGTCTGTCCCCTCGTTGCGGGACGAGGGCTCGCCGATTGTGCCAAATGTGAAGGCCCTGCCACCGGTAATAAGAATCAGTATCTTTCGTCCCGGCGGTGCGCTGGTCAGCGTGGTCGCAACATTGGCGAGCGCTTCGATGTCACACGATCGATGGCGTACGTCACAGATTGCGGGCGGTCCCATCGACCCTGTCATTTTTGGTGAATAGGACTCGATGGCCTGCACGAGTTGCGATCGATCGGCAGTGAAGTTCTGTGCCCGTCCGAGGAATGTAAACACGACCGCTGCAAGATCTCCTGGCCCCAACTGGTCGACGGCATTCCGCGCGATCTGCTTCGCCCGTTTGTTTACGTCCGGCTCGACCTTCGCGTACGCATCGTCCATGACGATGGCGACGAGACGGCGGTTCTCTGCGTTTGAGACGACGTCCAATGGCGCCTCGCGAATCCACGGAGCGACGTGAGAGGCGGGGGCGGGCACGTCAACGGCCGAAAACGCGACGATTGGCTGCGGCTTGCCCTTGTCGAGGATGGTGAAGTCCTCCGCGGTCAACCCGCGCACGGGACGACGATCCTTGTCGAGCACCGCTACATCGAGCTGGACGATGTCGACGCCTGTGCGGAAGGTAGGAGGCTGCTGATTTGGCGAAGGCGCCTGCGTTTGCGCGGCAAAGAACAGCGCGATGACGATGCCAGAGATTCGAGTCATGACAGACGATGTAGGACACGGTCCCGTGCCTTACATGACACCTGCCTTCTTCATCGCCGCGGTCGTCGTATCGAGTGCGAGCTTCGCGCCTTCTTCTGGTGACATCTCCTGCGGCACTCGACCGAGCGGTTCTGGGCTAATACCCCCGTCGTAGCCGATCTTCTTCAACGCCTGGAGGAAGCCAGTCAGATTGATCACGCCTTCCCCGGGCATCAACCGCTGGTTGTCGCGCACTTCCTCAGGAGGCTGCGCCTTCGCATCGGAGAGGTGTATGTGGACAATGCGATCCTTTCCGGCCGCAAGAATGTCGTTGACCGTGCTACCGGAGTGATGCCAGTGCCATACGTCGAGAATGACACCGATGTTCGGTCCGCTGTCTTTCGCGAGGGCGACAGCCTCGGGCAAATTCCAGATGAAAGGATGTGTCGGCGGACCGTCTGGTCGCTGAGTTCTGAATTGCTGCACGCCGAGGAATTCGATGCCGAGGCGGACGTTGGTTTTCTGCAAGACTTCGGAAATTGCGGCCAGGCGATCGCGCGCGATCTTGCGCTGTTCGTCCTTCGGCAGCGAGCTGCTCGCCGGGAGCACAACCATCATCTTCTGGCAGCCAATCGCAGAGCAAAACGCCGCGTCGTCTGCCAACTGCGTGAGCGCCTGTTGAAATGCCGGTTGTTCACCGCTGAATGGAAACGGCCGCGCCATCGGCAGACTCGCGATCGTTGGCTTGATCTTGAGCTCCGCGAAGAGTGCCTTCGCTGCGTCGACGCCGGCAGTCTTCATCGGACCGAAATCCCAATCGACGCCGCCGAAACCCACCTTCGCGGCGAGTCGCGCCTTGTCGACGCCGCTGACGCCGCGCGTCACCGAACCGTTCAACGAGACGAATATCGTCTCCGCGGCGGTCGCACGGGCGACGTATGCGAGCGTGGCACTCGTCAGCGCGGCGCGGCCGAGAAATTCGCGGCGGGTAAGAGTGAAATTCATGGCGTGAGAATATCAGGGTCATTGCTGTAATTGCTGGTTTTTGATTGTTGATTGTCGATTGAAAGGCATCTTCAATCAGCAATCAGCCGTCAGCCTTCAGCATTTACAGCATTCACCTTGGGCTCAAAGACCCGAATCCGGCGCAGGAGCAGATCGATAAACCACAAACACAGCGCCGCAATGGTCAGCGCCGGCCAGAGCGGACGACGTTCACTGTGGCGGTCGGTCGGTGCGGCTGCCAGCTGGGCCATCTCCGGCTTCCACGTTCCGCCGGTCGCGGAGGCGATCGAGCGTAAGAGCGGCTCGTCGGTCGGCCGGAACCGGTATTCGGCCGCCGAATCGGCGACGACAACGCGAGAAATTGTTCCAGTCGGGTCTGTCGTCGTCAGCGTCACTGGCCGGCCAGCGTCGGCCAGAACGGTCGCCTCGTACCGACCAGGAGCGACCTGGCGTAGCGAGACGTTCGCCGTGCGACCTTGCTCGGAGCTGACCGTCACCGTCGGCCGAAGCAGATCGCGATAGCCGCCGTTTTGATCGCGCGCTTCGATCGACACACGAATTTCGCGTCTGCCCTGATCGATTGGTCCAGCGACAGCCTCGAGATCGAGGAGCCGCGGCCGTTGTCGTTCGATCGCATGCACGACCGCCGCGAAGAATGGACCGTAGCCTCGCCATTTGATCCAGTTCGTCGCCCACCGATCCTTTACGTCTGACGCGAAGACGGCCGTGCGGCCAAGCCCGATCGGCCAGAACGCGAGCAGCGGATCCCCTTCGTCGGTCGACATCACTTCGAGTGCCGTATCCTTCAGCACCGTTGCAGTGATCCCCTTCAACTTCGGCGCGTGCGCGGCGTCGACAGCGCCCAGAAATGCGGGCGCCTTCACGACCGGCGTGATGTCCTTTTCGTCGAACGAGGGCGTTGCCGCGTTCTTTGCCTCCTTCACGAACACTTCGGGAAGTTCCTTGGCATTCTGCACCGTGTAGTCGCGTCCCTTCCCCCAGACGGCAATGTTGTGGAGCAACTCGCGATCGGCGGCGGGCCCGACGGCAACCGACGACACGGTAATGTGAGCCTCAGACATCTTCCGCACGAGCGACTCGTGATCGTCTGGCAAGGATCGTCCGTCAGACAGCACCACGACATGCTTGGCACGTGCCTTCGTCGACCGCAGTGCGATATACGCCTGTTCGACCGCAGGGTAGATGCGCGTCGGACCGGAAGGGACAATGCCGGCAATCTTCTCGCGGATGCCCGCTCGATTCTGTCCGACTGTGCCCAGCGGGACATTCCAGTCGTACTGATCGTTGAAGGTGATGATTCCAACCACCTGCTTGTCTGTGAGCACGTCGACGGCCGCCTGCGCGGCCGCCTTGCAGAGATCGATCGAGGGCCCTGCCATGCTCCACGACCGATCGAGGACCAGCACGAGCGCGACTTCCGGTTCGTCCTTTCTTTCGAATGTCACCGGCGAAATCCTCTCGATCGCGCTCTTCTGGTAGCCGGCCTCACCAAACACCGACTCACCTCCGGCAACAAGGAGTCCGCCTCCCGCCTTTTCCACCCACTGCGTAAGCGCGGCAATGGCTGGATCGGGAATCGCGGACCGCGCCACGTCACTCAATACGACGACATCCAGGGCATCGAGTGCCGCCGCGGATGCGGGCAGACCAGCCGGCGGCTTGACGACGACGTCAAAGCCCGCATCGCGAAGCGCGCTCGTGAGGTAACGCGCGCTCTGTGGCGCACCTTCCACATACAGGACACGCGCACGTGGCATAACCTTCGCCGCGACCTCGAGTGTATTGTTCGCGGCGAGCGGATCGTTCGCGAGCGACAGGGATGCGGCCAGCACATGACTTCCCGCTGAATCGATTTGACCCTCGAGCACCACGGGCGTCAGTCCCTGCCGCAGGGCCACTTCGCGCGTCGCGACCACCGCGCCGTCTGCTCGTAGCGTGACCGTGCCCGAACCTGCGTGCTGTGCACCGACAGCGACGGTTGCGGCAAACATTCCCCCGGCCGCGATTCGCTCAGGCAAATCAATGCGATCGATCCAGGCATCGCCGAGCGAGCGCACAACCATCGGCTCGACGAATACAGGAATGTGCGCACTCTGCAGCCGCGCGATCGCGTTCTCGACCGTCCCTTCCGTCGAGTGCCCGTCAGTGAACAGGATGACTCTGGGTGTTGAATCGGGCGCCAGTTGGCCGCGTGCCGCGTTCAGCGCCGCCTCCAGGTCCGATCCCGATCGATCGACAGGCTGGGTCTCGGGTGCGCCGTCGATCGGTGCCAGTCGCCGCAGCGCTGCGGTGTCTGAAACCGTTGCCGTGGTCGACCCGAACACCAGAATGCGCGACCACGCTGGTCGGAGGTTGCCGTTCATTTCGTCGATCGTGCGTGCCGCTTCTTCGATCGCGCGGCTTGCAATGCTGTGCGACACGTCGACGACGTAGACAATTGACTGACGGGGAGAACTCGTCGACAGGACAGGACGCGCGATCGCGAGTGCCAATGCCATCAACAGCAACGATCGAGCAGCCGCCTGCAGCACACGCTGGCGCGGATTGAATGTCGTTCGCGCGACGAGAGGGGCTAACCAGACGAGTGGCACGAGGGCGAGCAGCCACAACGCGGCAGGCGCTGTCCAGGTCAGCATGTGATTAAACCGTGATTCGTCGCTGCCACGTCCACCATTCCACGAACACCAGGACAAACGCGGCAAGCGCGCAGGCAAGCCACCAGGGGCGTTCGAGTGGATTGCGAGGCGGCGCTGTGTTCGTGCCCGACCCAAGCGTCGTCCTGGCCACGTTCGAGCGCTGCGGATCTGCGGCGTTCACCGCGATCGTGTTACGCGCGCCCGCGCTCTCGACCGTGTACAGGCCCGGCGCGGCAAGGACGCCAAATGACGACGCCGGTAACTGCGTCAGCGGAACCGACTCGCCGTCGTCTCGAGTAATGCGCGCGGGTCCGACAAACGGTGTGAGGCCAGGACGCAGCGACAAATCACGGTTCGCCGGACGTCCAAGCCATTCGACCGCGTTAGCGACGAGAACGGGAAACGCGGGCGCGGTTGCGAGATTCGATTCGGCGGGACCGAAGCCGACGACGACCAGGCGTCGATCGCTCGACTCGCCGGCGCAGATGATCGGCATCCCGCGCGACGTGCGCGCGATAGGGACCAGAGAAGCGGATTCACAATTGCGCGCCCGATCGATGCGAAGCGTCACAGGATCCACGCCACGCAATACGGCATGATCGCCGGGAAAATCCCAGCGCGGACGACGTTCGTCTTTCGCCGAGTCGCCTGGCACCGCGAGCCACGGTGTATCGTCTGGTGGCGCAAAAAACAACGCCGGCTGCCCGGATACGGTGGGCGGCGCCCAGCGATCGAAAATCGTCACATCCTGACCGCCGTCGCGGTACGTCCCCGGCGTCCAAAATGTTGCCCGAATATCCGGATCGTTGGTCAGCAGGCGGCGGATCCACTCCGTGTGCTCGCCGACGACGAAAACCGAGAGTGGCCGCGCGCGGCCAATCCAGGCGTATCCATCGTCATCGACATCCAGCGCGTTGTCCGGTGCTTCGATGTGTGCGTGAAGCGCGGGATCTCCCTGCCTCGCAAGTGGAACGACCTGGCGGTAGGCCTCCCCCGCAGCAAGGTTCGTGTTGCTGTCGGCGATCTTCCCTTTGCCGCGGAACATCGTGACATGAACGGTCTGCGGCTTCGATGCGAAGTTCGCAATCTCGAGATACGCCGTGCCGACTTGCGAATCCGGTCCGCGACGGCCCCCGGTCAGTGTCGACCTGACATCGAATGCGGTGATCGCCACGTTGTTGACCGGTTCGAACACGGAATGAATCACGACCGACCGATCGAGATGATGCGGGACCGCGCCATCGGTCACGAAGTGGACGCTCTGGACACCAGATACGGTGGGCCACGACGTATCACCGAAGGCGGAAGGCGCGAGGCGTGCAAGCGCAGACTCGACGAGCACCGAATCGTCGGTCAATCCCTGAACCAGACCGTCGGCGGTTGTCGCAATCGCCACCTGGTCGCTCGAAGCGGCAATGCGCCTCGCCTCGGCGATCGCTCGATCCCATCTCGTCTCGCGTCCGCGCGTCCGGGCCGACATGGACCATGAGGAATCCAGGACAACCAGCGTTCGCCCGTGTGCCGACGCACCGGCGCCGCCGATACGCGAGGGGCGCAGAATCGAGAGCGCCAGCACGATCGCGATCGCGATTGTGACAACGAGCGAGACCGCGCGGCGAATCCGCTCCCACAGCGTCAGCTCGGTTGACGCATCCAGGACGCGCTGCCAGAGAGACAGCGATGGGATGAGGATACGTGGCGGACGCAGCTTGATGAAAAACAGCGCGGCAGCCAATCCGGCGGCACCGATGAGAACCGCCCACGCCTGCCAGGCGGTCAAAGCAGCGAACGTCATGCGAGGAAGCGCCCCTGACGGAACGCGCGCAGAATGACGTCTTCGAATGGCCGCTCGGCATCGGCCCTGACATATCCGATGTCATAACGGCCGCAGAAATGCTCGAGCGTGTCAGCATGCTTCTCGGCTTCTTTGACATAGGCCGCCGCGAGCCGCGGCGTGACCTCGATTTCGCGGACCTCGCCAGTCTCGACGTCGACGAATCGAACGGTGCCAAACACTCCGGGATCGCGATCGCGTTCGGACGTGACATGAACGGCAAACACGTCATGGCCGATCGTTCGGAGAATTTTCAGACCTGCCTGTGGTCCGATTGCGTCCTTCACCGCCGGTCCAACGCCATCGGCGTCCGCTGGTTCCTGCGCCGGAGCAGCACCAGGCTCCAGAAAATCCGAAATCACCACGACGAGTCCGAGCTGTCTCGGTCTTGCCGCGAATGCCTTGCATGCAGCACGCAAGTCCGTCGGGCCTCTCGCCTCGAGCTGCTCGAGCGATTCGAACACGCGGAAGATGCGCCCTTTGCCCCGCCCCGGCGACGACTCTCGCCCGAGGTCGTCGCCGAAGGGAATGATCGTCAATCGATCGAGGTGCGCAAGCCCGACATAACAAAGGGCCGCCGCAATTCGCCGCGCCATGTCGAACTTTGCGGGCTCGGCCATCGATCGGCTCACATCGAGCAGAAGGTAAATCGAGAGGTCACGCTCTTCGTCGAACAGCCGAAGCAATAGCCGGTTCAGGCGCTGGTAAGCCTTCCAATCGATATGACGGTAGTCGTCGCCAGCCGCGTATGGACGATGATCGGCGAATTCGAGACCGCGACCACGTTTCGGGGACAGCCGATCGGCCCGGTTCTGCCCCGCCAGCGCCCGCTTCGAGACGACGTGCAGGTACTCGAGCTTTTTCAGGAAGTCGTTTTCAAAGCGGAGGGGCATAGGACAGGGGTTGCGTTCAGAACTGGATCACCAATCAGCATCGTTCCTGGTCACGCTAAGAGATAGAAAAGGAGAAAGGAGAA
>Ga0075418_10001816_pt1 | contig 24298 bp, 19 predicted proteins | sample SoiMetdeltSBSDD2_FD_81776 | JGI IMG/M metagenome (GOLD analysis project Ga0075418, IMG submission 81776) | Bulk soil microbial communities from a Populus tree surrounding site in Tennessee, USA - Soil MetaG P. deltoides SBSDD2 | ecosystem: Environmental > Terrestrial > Soil > Tree plantation...
CGCGGTCGGTCTCACCGCGGTGCGTCATCCGGGCGATTCGATCGACAACTACCGGATGCGGAAGGAGATGGAGCGCCGCGGCGTGCTGACGATGCGGGTGACGCAGCTGCTGCGGCTCGGCGGCACGCCGGCGGCTATCGAGCAGACGCTGAAGTCATCCGGGCTGTCGCCCGACGACGGCGATGCGCTGCTCCGCCTCGGCGGAATGAAGATGGGTGTCGACGGCGGATTCGAGGGAGGCTTCATGCGGGAGCCGTACGAAGAGCCGTACGGCGAGGGCGGTCAGTTCCGCGGCCTTCAGACCACGCCACCGGACCGGTTCAATGAGACCGTGAAGTTGTACAACCGTCTCGGTTGGCGAGTGTTCACGCATGCCGTCGGCGACGCGGCGATCGATGAAGTGCTCGCCGGCTATGAGGCCGCCAACGCCGAACGGTCAATCGCCGGCAGACGCTGGGGAATCGAGCACGCGTTCATCGGTCGTCGAGATCATCTGCCGCGCATGAAGAACCTCGGATTGTTCCTGTCGCTGCAGGATCACCTGTATCTCGCGGGACCAAGTCTGGTGAATTACTGGGGCAGGCAGCGCGCATTCCTCACGACGCCCGTGAAGATGTACCTGGATGCAGGCTTGCCGGTATCGGGCGGCACCGACTCCAGCGTGGTGCCGTACTCGCCGCTCTGGGTGATCTACCACTTCGTGACGCGCGACACGATCTCCGGCGGACCGATGGGCGTGGACCAGAAGATCTCCCGCGAAGATGCGTTGCGGATGGTCACCCACAACCACTGGTACCTCACGTTCGAGGAACACACGAAGGGCACGATCGCTCCGGGACGTTTCGCAGACATGGTGGTGCTGCCCGAGGACATCATGACGGTCCCGGCAAAGCGCATCGAGCGGATGCGAGTGATGATGACAATGGTGGGCGGCAAGGTCGTCTATCGCGACGCCGATTTCCGCAAGGTCGCCACGGATTAGCCGGAAGGCCTCGCTACATCGCCTCGGGATGGTCGAAGGTAACGGCCCGGCTGTCAGCGAAAGCCGCGACCGAACCGTGGTATCGCAGTTGCTCTCGCGTGTGGAATGACGCGAATCAGCGCATTTGTTCTGCTAGCTCTGTTCGTCGGCGCCTGCGAGGGTTCAAGCCCGACAGCACCAACCACGACGGTGATCGTGTCCAAGCTTACCTTCTCGCCGCCACCGAATCCGACCGCGACACCCGTACCGCCGCCGACGATGCCCGGTCCCACCCCGGGCACGCCGACGCCGACGCCGGTAGTAGCAAACCCGCCGGCTACGCAGCCAGGCTCGACCACCTCCACGGGGACCACGCCGAGCTTGGTTACCGTCCCGCCGCCGAGTCAGGTCCCAGGCGTGCCATTGCCCACACCTGGAAATCCGCTGGCACCAATCGCCACCGTCCCACCGGCGGCGGGGGTAGTTGTGGGAACCGGCACGTCGACGATTATTACTGTTACGCCTGCTCCCAAGCCGTAGGCGCGTACGCGAGCGCTACGCTCTGATGCGTGGACGTAGCCTACTCATTTGAACCGGGCCTCCCGCCGGACGGTTCATCGACGTTCTCGTCCGATCGACGCTGGGAGAACGGCGTCCGATCGATCGCCCCTGACGTCTGCACATAGCCGGATATAGTCCTTTCCTTCCCTCGGAGTCGATTCAATCACAGCTGCTGCGGCGTCACCTTTCGCGCGTTTCGCACTCTGAAGAGTGAAGAGCGAAAGGAGCGTGCGGGGTGATGCGACTGGTCGGTGGCATTTCGGTGATGTACCTCCTCATGGTGGCAGTTGCACTGACCACCTCTGCGTCCGGACATGACGGTGATCCACGTCGCGATAGCGGCCGGGATATTTTCCGCTACGACACATTCGGAGACGAGCAGTTGTGGACCGACGTGTTGCGGATGCACGAGGTGATTCCGAACGTCGATCCCGCCACCGCCCTGTCGGTCGGACTGAAGGTCGACGTGGATGCGCTTCCACCGGCGGTGATCACTACGCTTCGCTCCGGCGCCGTTGACCTGACCGATCCGGCGATCACAGTCGAACTGCTGCGTCTGAATGCGGTCGTCGGCGTCAAGGGGGAGATCAACGATTTGGGACAGCTGACGAGGGTCGGCGTGACCTGCGCACTATGTCACTCGTCCGTGGACAACTCGCTTGCGCAGGGAATCGGCAGACGGCTCGATGGATGGGCCAATCGAGACTTGAACGTCGGCGCCATCGTCGCGCTTTCTCCGGCGCTGGACGAAGGTACGAAAGCGGAATTCCGATCGTGGGGACCTGGCAAATACGACCCGCGGCATCACGCGTTCGATGGCATCAATGTCATCCCGCTGAACAGTCCGTCACTTCCAGTGTTGATCCCGCCAGTGTACGGATTAAAAGGCGTGGGGTTCGAGACCTACACCGCGGATGGTCCGATTTCCTACTGGAACAGCTACGTCGGCGTCAGCCAAATGGGCGGCCACGGCCGCTTCGCCGATCCACGCATCGGGTTGTCGATCCAGCAGACGCCGGATCTCGTCACCCCAAAACTTGGCGCGCTGCTCGACTACCAATTGAGTCTCCGCGCGCCGAAACCGCCGCAGCGGAGTTTCGATCAGCAGGCGGCTGAGCGGGGTCAGAAGCTGTTTCGCAACGAGGCCCGTTGCAGCACCTGTCATCAGGGATCGAACTTCACCGACGTTCTCAGCGGTCCACAGCGAAACGTGCCGCTGCTGCACGATGCAACAGAAATCGGCATGGAGGCAGTCTACGCATCAAGGTCGGCAACCGGCAAGTACCGGACAACGCCGCTGCGAGCGCTGCTGCGGCACCCACCGTACTTCCATGACGGCAGCGCGCCGGACCTTCCGGCAGTCGTCAACCACTATGACCGGCTGTTAGGTCTGAATCTGACGCCGGTGCAGAGAGCCGACCTCGTGGAATATCTGAAGTCGTTGTGAAGGGCCGCTGCCGGGCACCTTCGCCGCGCACGACAAAGAGAGAATCGCCGAATTCGTGCGTCCGGTATCCGCGCATCTCCGCCTGCGCGATTGTCCGGCGAAGCACCGAGTCGTCCTGGAATGCGCGGAGGAGTTCATAGTGGCTCGTGCCAGGTTCGTGCTGTCCGGTGAGCAGTGCATCGACGACTTGCAATCGTGTGCGCGACCCGATCCTCAGCGTCGCGACCGCGTGGCCGGCGCGGACGCGGCCGTCGCACGCCGCCGCGTCTTCGACCGCTCGAACCACCGTCGTCCCGACGGCAATGATCCGTCCGCCCCGTCGCCGCGCCGCGTCGATCGCATTCGCCGTTCGCGTCGGGATCTCGTACGCCTCGCCGAGCGGGAGCATCGCATCGAGACGCGCATCGCCGGTCGACGAAATCCCGGCGGCGTGAGTCAGCGTGGCGAATATCGCGTCACGCGCGCGAAGGCTGTCGATAAGCCGCCAATCGAAGAGAAACCCTGCCGAGGGAGGCTCGAACGCGACAGGGCGGCTCGCGATCGCCGTCCAGGTGTCCCACACCGCAAGTGGATCGGAGAGATACGAGTACTGAATCGGACGCCCGTGCCGCGCCAGTCCTTCCCAAATCTGCTGAGGGGAACCCTTGAACGCCACCTCGATCAGTCGCGGATGCTCGAGGATTGCTCGTACGACCGCACGCAATGGACCGAGCTGCAGTGAATCACCGGCGGTGAACGGCGGCGGAAGCGGCCTGGCTTCGGTCGGTGTTCGAAAATCGCCGGCCCCAAATGCCACCGCCGTGAAACGGTGGATGTCCCGCGGACGCAGCGATCGTCGTCCGGCCAGCCGCAGTTCAATCGGACTGCCGGTGGCGACGTGGATCCCGAACAGGCTTGCCGGCAGCGTGGCCGCGTCGTTCGCAATCACGAGATCGCCGCTCTGCACAAGCGCGGGAAAATCCGTGCGGCGTTTGTGCACCACCTGACCAGTGGCGTCGACGACCATCAGCCTGGCGTCAGGTGGACGCTGAACGGCGACCGCGGCCGGGATCATCGCGCGGCCTCGGGCTCCGGCGCGCGAGCGGCGCGCGCGGCGATCAGTTCGACGATCTCCGCCGCCGCCTGATCGGGATTCTTGAGACTCGATCGGTCGGCGTCGGGTAGAGCGAGCTCGTGCAGCGGGGTGTCCATGTCACCAGGGTCGACCGAGATCACGCGAATGCCTTCCGCGGCCAGCTCCGCATCCCAGATGCGACTGAGATGTGCGAGCGCGGCTTTGCTGGCGCCGTAAGCGCCCCAGCCGGCGTACGGCGTGACGGCGGCGTCGCTGGAGATATTGACCACGACGGGTTCGCCGCCCTCTCGTGCGGCTGCCGCGAGGGAGCCGAGTAAGGCTTTCGTCAGGCGAAATGGTCCGAGCACGTTGGTCGCAAACGCGCGTTCGAGGTCCTCGCACTCGGTGTCCGCGAGCGGCGCCAACGGCACTGGCCCGAGTGACGAGGCGTTGTTGACGAGGACATCGAGCCCACCCAGGGCGCCAAGCACCTGGATCGCGATGGGATGGATGTCTTCCTTCTTTGAAACGTCTCCCACAATGCCATGGACGTCGGGCCGTTCCTGACAGACGCGCTCGACGCCGGACCGGCCGCGCGCCACGAACGCGACATCCGCGCCTGCGTCGAGCAAGCGTCTGACAAGCGCAAGTCCAAGGCCGGATGTGCCGCCGGTAATCGCAATGCGCAGTCCGCGTATCGATGTGTCAGCCATATCGCCTCCTCGCGTTGACTCGCTTCAGGCTACAAGTTAAAGTTAACTTTAAGTCAAGTGGAAATGCTGCAAGCGGCAGCACTGATGACCATCACCGAGGTCGCCCGGCGCAGTGGCGTCGCCTCGTCCGCTCTCCGGTTCTACGAGTCGCGTGGCCTGATTACGTCGGAGCGCACCGGCTCCGGACATCGTCGATTCCCGCGCGCGGTTCTTCGACGGATCGCCTTCATCGTCTTCGCGCAGAAGATTGGTCTCTCACTCGACGAGATCGCGGTCGAACTGTCGAGGCTTCCCCACAATCGCGTGCCGGAGCGCTCGGACTGGGCAAAGCTGTCCGCGACCTGGACGCAACGCGTCGACGAGCGGATTGAAGAACTGCAGCGTCTCAGAGCGGGACTGACGCAATGCATCGGGTGCGGATGCCTCACCCTGCAGCAATGTCAGCTCGCCAATCCCAGCGACGCTGTAGGACGTGCGGGACCGGGCCCGCGGTTCTGGATCGGCCGTCCGCGTCCCGCGAAGACAAAATAGGAGCGCGACTCAATTGTGTGCCGGGTGCGATGCGGTCGTAATCGTCTCCAGCCAATCTCCCATCGCGCCTTCCATCATCTCCACGTATAGCACCAGGGGCGCGCCGAAACGTCCCACTCCATACCGCATGCGGCTCGCCAGTGCCTGCGTTGACAGCCTCTCGCCGGTTCCTCCGTCGATCACGACCACGGTTGAGTCGAGCACGCGCCCCGTTGCGTACGCGTACGTCGTTCGAGCACCTCGATGCACCACTCGAGCGGGCGCCACGCGCAGTTTCACGGAACCAGTAACGATCAACGGGCGACCGTGCTCGTCACCCAGTCTCCGCCAATACGGAACATCGGCAAGCCGCGCCTCCGAGTCAATCGCAAGTGGCTCGACTTCGAGGACCGGCGCCGAGGACCACGTTCGCAGTTCCGCCCGGAGCAGACGAACGGTTTCGGTGTTCAGATCGAATTCTGGCTTCTTGTCGGTCGCAAAGCCTGCAACCCATATTCGCGGCAGGCTGGCCAACTTCATTTGAAGAGCCGCTGGCGGGGCATTTGGTGGCCGGACGACATGCGGCGCACACGCTGCTGTCGACATGGTCGCAAGCGATACGAGCAGCAGTCGAAACATCGCGCCTCCTTCCCGGCGCGACCGATATGCACGACCCGGGCCTCAGGAGATCCCTTATATGACGTCCGTCGCGTCACCAACCGTCGTTATCAGTGACGATTTGTTGAGGAGAGTGCTTCTTCAGACGGACTCGACGTCCTGACGCGTCCAGCGGCGGCTGCCGTCCGCGTTCATTTCGAGAGCGCGCTGCAGGCCGAGCAGGACCAGGTCGGGGACCAGGACGTCGAATATCTTTTCGCGCTCGAACAACCTCGCGAACCCTCCGGTCCCGATGACGATGGTCGACTCGGCGCCAAAAGCCGCCTTGCGCAGCTCTCGCGTGAGACCCACCACCATTGCGCGTGTGCCGAAATAGAGTCCGGATTGGATGCTTTCGATCGTGGACCGGCCGATGATGTCGTGTGGCGGGACGATCTCAACGGTCGGAAGCCGGGCAGTGTTCTTCTCGAGCGCCTCCATCGCAATTCGCAGCCCCGGAAGGATCGTGCCGCCGAGGTACTCTCGGTTGCCGCTGATAACGTTGATCGTCGTCGCCGTCCCGAAGTCGATGACGATCAGGTTGTCGTTGGGGTACAGGCTCACGGCCCCGATGGCATTCGCGATTCGATCCGGCCCGACCTCCGCCGGGTTGCGGTACAGGATCTTCAGGCCGGTGCGGGCGCCCGCCTGAAGAATGAACGGATCGACCGCAAAGTATTTGCGGCAGCAGCTGCGCATCGAATAGAGCATTTCCGGCACGACCGAGCAGATCGCAATCCTGTCGACGAGTGCCGGATCCAGATTGTTCTCGCGCAGCACGCTTCGAAGAAAGACGCCGAGCTCGTCCGACGCCGAGTTGGGGTGCGAGCTTCTGCGGAACTGAAACCGCAGCTGACCATCCTCGAAAACGCCGCCGAACAGCTGGCTGTTCCCGACATCGAGCGCGAGAATCACGGCGCACCCGGAAGCGCCACGTTGTCGATCAGCCGTACGCCACGGAGCCTCACCGCCGCCAGACGACGTCCGTCGCGATCGTCGACGTAATCGACAGCGAATCCCGCATCGGTCAGCTGGTCGATCGCGTCATCGGGCGTCGCGGCGGACCTCAGGACTCGATGCAATGTGGCGGCGCGCTCACGATCGGGTGGGGTGAGGCGCGCATTGCGTGAACTGAGCGCCAGCCCAGTGGATTCGCGAACGGTGGGGCATGCCACGATCGTCGTCGGAAGGAAGAACGCGTCGGCCATTCCGCGTACGAGATTCAGTTGCTGCCAGTCCTTCTCGCCGAAGTAGGCACGTTCGGCCGCGGCGATGTTCAGCAGCTTCAAAACGACCGTCAGCACGCCGTCAAAATGGCCAGGCCGATGGACGCCTTCGAGAGTGGTCGACCGCTCCGTCTCGGACACGCGATACCGGAAGCCATCCGCGTACATCTCCTCGGCGCGCGGGAGCAGCACGAAGTCGACGCCGGCGGCATCGAGCAGCGCGAGATCCCGCTCGATCGTCCGTGGATACGCATCGAGATCCGCCGGGTCATCGAATTGCGTTGGATTGACGAAGATGCTCACCAGCGTGCGGTCATTTTCCGCGCGGCTTCGCTCCACCAGCGATAGATGCCCCTCGTGGAGCGCGCCCATCGTGGGCACGTAGCCGAGCGAAATGCCGCGACGCACGTCGCACGCGCGTCGCTCCCGCCATACCCAGATGCGGTCGAACACGGCGGTCACGAGTAGCTCTCCGAGGCGCTCGGGAACTGGCCGCCTTTGACGTCGGCATCGTAGCGATCGAGTGCGTCGGTCAGCATGGTCTCGCCGTCGATGTAGCGGCGGACGAATCGCGGCGCATGATCGCCGGCTACGCCCCACAGATCCTGCAGGACCAGAACCTGTCCGTCCGTGCATGGACCCGCGCCGATGCCGATAGTCGGAATCGTGAGTTCCCTGGTGATGCGCGCCCCGAGCTGCGCCGGAATGCATTCGAGCACCAGCGAGAAACAGCCCAGTTCCTCAAGCGCATGTGCCTGCCTTGCAATCTTCTCCGCGTCTTCCGCATCGCGCCCCTGCACGCGGAAGCCGCCGAACTCGTTGACCGACTGCGGTGTCAGGCCGACGTGCCCCATGACCGGTACGCCGGATCCGACGATGTGCCGGATGACATCCTCGTGACCGTCAACGCCTTCCAGTTTGACCGCGTGTGCGCCGCTTCTCATCAGGGTTCCGACGGCGCGGATGGCAGATGACACACCATTTCGGTAAGACAGAAACGGCAAGTCAGCGATGACGAACTTGTCTCCGGCTGCACGCGCCACAGCCGCAGTGTGCAGCGCCATCATCGCGAGCGTGGCTGGGACAGTTGTTCGGTGGCCATGCATGACCATGGCTGCCGAATCGCCGACGAGAATCGCGTCGACGTTGGATCGTTCGACGAGATGGGCAGACCAGGCGTCGTACGCGGTGACGATCGAGATCTTGCGGTGTTCTTGTTTGAATCGAGCGAAGTCGCGGACGTTCGTGACAGGTACCTGTCGCATGGATCAGGTCCTCCAATCAGGAAGTGAGGTTCCCCGGGGTCACCGTTCCAATGAATCGGCGCCTGGGCTGTATTTTAACGCGCCGTTAGCGAGCGTGCGAGGAACCCGTCCGGTGTTCTTGTTGCAAGCGAAAACGCGTATGTCGGAAACCGAGGCGACGGGTGAACGCTGGCGCCCCATCGCCTATGTGGCAACCTTGATCGCTGTGGCTGCGGTTGTGGTGTGGTACGCCGTTGGGCACCGCGCTGCGAACTCGGCTGATGCCGCCGCCGCAGACGAGTCGGTGATGCCGCTTTCCTGCGCCGTCGAGTCGCAGGGTAAGTTGCCGACGTTACCCGAAGCGAGTGGTCTCGCACTCAGCCGTCGCGATCCGAACGTGTTGTGGTCGCTCAACGATTCCGGTGCTGCGAGTGTGGTTGCGCTCAGTCCGTCGGGTGAGCTGCTGAGCCGGGTTCGAATCGCCGGTGCGAACGTCAACGATTGGGAAGACGTCAGCGTCGCTCCGTGTGGGAATGAATCGTGTCTGTATATCGCAGACACGGGCAACGGTGGTGGAACACAGCGCAACGACGTTGTGGTCTATCGTGTTCGCGAGCCGCTGCCGGGCGACAGGGAAACCGCGCCAGCGGACGTATTCGACGTTGCCTATCCCGACGGTGAAGACCATGAGTCCGACGCGGTATTCGTGCTGAAGGGACAGTTGTTTCTGATCACGAAAGGACATCCTGCTGTTCTGTTCGCATTCCCGCGGAATCTGACTTCGGGGACGATCCAGACGCTCGAACGAATCGGCGAGATACCGACTGCGGGGTTCCCGCCCGGTACAATCCCGAGACGATATCGCGTGACTGATGCCGAGGCATCACCGAACGGGCAATGGGTGGCCATCCGCACCAACGACGCCTTGCTGATCTATCGCAGCGCCGATCTCCTCGCCGCTCGCACGCATACCTTGTGGCGCACCGACTTGAGGTTCCTGTCCGAGCCTCGCGGTGAAGGGGTGGCCATCTCCGACGATGGAGACGTGTATCTCGCAAGTGAGCGCGTCAGCGAAGGAGCGGCCTCGTTCACTCACCTGAAATGCGCGTGGGGTGAGTAAAGCGACATTCGATCGAGCGCTGGAATCCGCACGACAGAAAGGACACGCGGCAATCGCGAAGAGGATGCATCATGTCGACCGTCACGATCCCGCACGAGCAGTGGCGCCCCTTCTTCGACCGCATGTCGAAGGGACTCATCGGCAAGTGGGCCGAAGTGGAGGTCGCGTCACTCGATCTGGGCGATCAGATCACAATCGAGTGGATACCGCTGATCGGCATTACCTACGATTCGAGAGACGATCTGCTTGACGTCGCGCTTGATCGCACAAACCACCTGATACGTCACCCGAATCAGATCGTCGTAGATGAAACGGCCGCGGGGCTCGCCAGCGTCGCCGTGGTCGACGGCGAGGGTGTCCGCCAGGTCGTCAGGCTCAAAGAACCGCTCCGACTGCCGCCCGCATCTACCTCGTAGCGGCTGGCGCACGACGACGCGCTTGACTGGTGCCGTTGCTGTTGGTGTCTCGACTCGTTGCCCTTCTGTACGCGGCGCCGGATCTCCGCGCTGCATTGGGCGAGTCGAAAAACCCGTTTTGCTTCTACAATGACTGTGCTTCCTCCGACGCGCTGGAGTACTCATGATTCGACATCGACTGATCGCAATCGCGCTCTTCACCGGAATCCTGTTTGCTGTTCCCGCTGCCGCACAGGAGGCCGGCGTCAGGGCCGGCGTCTCAGCAGATCCTGATCAGTTCTACTTCGGCGGCCATTTCGAAACGCCTCCGCTCATCGACAGACTCCACTTTCGCCCCAACGTGGAAATCGGGGTCGGCGACAACGTCACGCTCGTCACGTTCAATCTCGAGTTCGCCTACCACTTCCCGACGGGCGCCAACTGGTACACGTATGCCGGCGCCGGCCCCGCGTTGAACTTCATCCGATTTCAGGGCAACACGAACTCGGAAGGCGGCTTCAATCTGCTGATCGGGGTGCAGCACAACGCCGGTCTGTTCGCCGAGTTGAAGGCGGGTCTGGCGGACAGCCCCAATGTGAAAGTCGGCGTCGGCTACGCATTCCGGCTGCGGTAGCAGCAGCTCCGCGTCTCCCCGCGGAGCCGACCATCGCTGAATCAGGAGATCGCCATGAAGAGACGATGGTGGCAGCTCGCATCGGCGTCGGGAGTGCTTCTCTGCCTTGCCGGACCTGCGTCCGCGCAGACGATTGACGCACCGCGATGCGGTACGGGAGTGCACGAATCGGAAGCAATCGGCGTGGTCGGGTTTCCGCAGGACGAGATCTTCTGTCCGCTCATCGCCGATCCGAAATATCCGCGCTCGTTTGCGAGCCTGCTTCGCGGCACCTTCCCGTCGATTGAAAAGCCATCGGGTAAAGGGACCACGATCGGATCGGTCGGCCTCGGTGACTTCTTCGGCCTGGTGCGATTCGGAGGACCGCGCGCGGGTGAAGGTCTTCAGCTCGATGTCGTCGGCGCCATCTTTGCGCAGTTCGATCTCGATGCGCCGTCAAATGATCTGATCAACGCCGACTACATCATTGGAGTGCCGCTCACGTTCCGTCGCAGCGGCTTCAGCCTCCTCGCCCGGGTCTACCACCAAAGCTCGCATCTCGGCGACGAGTTTCTGCTGCGGAGTTCCATCCAGCGGGAGAACCTGTCGTTTGAATCGCTGGAGCTGCTGGCGTCACAGGAAATCGGGCCATTGCGATTGTATGGCGGCGGCGAACGCCTGTTCCGGCGGGATCCGGATACGGTGAAGGCGAACCTGCTGCATACAGGCGCCGAACTCCGCAGCGGCCGCGCGGGTCTGGTGCAGCTGCTCGGTGGCGTCGACCTGAAAACCACCGAGCAGCACAACTGGGCTCAGGCGCTGAGCGGACGCGCGGGGGTCGAACTGGCGCGTCCTTCGCCAGGGGGTCACCCCGTTCGTCTCGTCATGATCCTGCTCGAGCTGTACAAAGGGCCGTCGCCCTACGGTCAGTTCTTTCAGGAAGACATTTCGTACGTGGGCGTCGGCATTAATTTCAGCCTGTAACACCGCGGCAATGCCCGCGACACGAATCACGTCGTATGGATTGCCGTCCTTAAGGCCATCTCGTGGCTCCCCGCGATTTCGTGAAACGACCGGCGGAAGATCGTCTATGCTCTCGCTCCTACGTGACGCGGCGCGCACCGGAAACCCCGTGGGTGAATGCTGTATGGATGTGAACCCTTCGGCGCCTGACGCGTCAGTCTCCCTTCTCGGCGGGAGCCGCACGATGCTCTCGCTGCGCCAGGACATCGAGCGCGCGGCGCGCTGTACGGCCAAGGTCCTCATCACGGGCGAAACGGGCGCAGGCAAGGAAGTGGTCGCACGAAGCGTTCACCACCAGAGCGCGCGATCCAGACGTCCGTTTGCCGCCGTGAACTGCAGCGGAATCACCGAGACGCTGCTCGAATCGGAGTTGTTCGGGCACGTTCGAGGCAGCTTTACCGACGCGCACCGTGACAGCCCGGGCCTGATTCGTCAGGCCCAAGGCGGCACGCTGTTCCTCGACGAGGTCGGCGAAATGAGCCTCCGGATGCAGGCGATGCTCCTGCGATTCGCCGACACCGGCGAGATGCAACCCGTCGGCGCGCTCGGGGTGGTCCAGGGGTGCGATGTCCGTCTGATCACCGCCACCAATCGCGACCTTCACGCGCTCATCGAGACGGGCGCATTCCGGCAGGACCTGTTCTACCGCGTCAACGTCATCGCCATCTTTGTTCCTCCGCTGCGTGATCATGCCGAGGACGTGCCCGACCTGCTGCAGCACTATCTGCAGCGCGCCAGTTCCGCGCACGGGATGCTGACGCCGCAGATCGATGTCTCCGCGATCGACGCCCTGATCGCGCACTCGTGGCCCGGCAACGTCCGCGAGCTGAGGAACGTTGCCGAACGGCTTGTGCTCGAGGATTTCCAGCGGCCCGTCACCGCCGATGATCTACGATTCTCGTCGACGACCTATGAACCTGTCCGGGTCGCCGCCGTGAGTGCTGAATCAAGCCGCACGGCGCAGCTCTGGGAACAGTTCGAGGCTGGTAAGAATTTCTGGACGGTCGTCTATCAGCCGTTCAAGCATCGCGAGCTGACGCGACGCGACGTCACCGCACTGATTCACGACGGCCTGTCGAAAACCGCCGGCAGCTATCGGAATCTCCTCGGGCTCTTCAATCTGCCCGCTGCCGACTACAAACGCTTCCACGCCTTTCTCCGTCAGCAGAACTGCAACCTCGACGTGCGACGATATCGGCGTCTACCCGACGACCCGGCGGACGGCCGGCGCGCGGTCAGTAGTGCCTACGTTCGCCACACTGCCGCTGACAGCGATCGTTAGCAAAGCATTTTCACCGGCACGAAAAAGTCTGCACACGCGCGCGAGGCCGTGAAACGGCAACCGTGAACGCGTCTGTTGTTGGCGCCGATACGCGTCTTGTGCCTACGGTTCCGTATCGACTCCGCATCCCCGAGCGATGCGAGTTCTGCGACGCGCCACGAACGGTGACGCTTCAGCCGACCATCAGCGGACAGACGGTTTCACTGAGATGGGTGTGCAGCACATGCCAGCGCGGCTGGCCGGTCTCGCAGGAGCGGCGTGCCGGTCCGACGGATCGACGTCGGAGCTCCCGCACTGATCGCCGAAGTGCCAAACGAAGGTAAGGTATCCTCGTAACAGTGTTCCATGCAGCTGCGCGTCGCTCGACTCTGTATTGACTGCGAAGAAATTCACGACTCGTTGCAGTGTCCTGTCTGCGCTTCAGAGGCGTTCGAATATGTGACGCGATGGGTGCCGACACACGAGCGCCGCGCACACAAGCGGCCGCCCGCACCTCCACCGTCGCCGGCTCATAAAGGGAAAATCGTCGGTTACGGGATCCTCGGTCTCGGCATCGTTGGACTCACCCGATGGCTCATGAAGGGCCGCAAGCTGATCGAGGATGCCGCGACCCGGAATGCGGGTGAGTTGAAGTAAATCCCAAATCCCAAATCCCCAATCCGAATCACGAGCCACAGAGGCACAGAGACTCAGAGGAAATTAGGGGGTCTCTGTGTCTCTGAGTCTCTGGGGCCCGTGTTTGGAACTTGGGATTTACTTTCAAAAACTCCACTGCGCGCCGAACTCGTACAACCGGCCGGTGAGAAACGACGTCGGCTGCAGCCAGCTCGGACCGTAATTGGTGTTCAACGTGACGACGTCGCTCGCATTCAGGGCGTTGTACACGTCGAGGTTCACCTGCAATCGTCCACGCGGCAACCCGAAGAACTTCGTCAGCCGCAGATCGAGCTGCGTCCTCCTCGGCTCGAACATCGTCTGTGGGGCCACGAGCGGCACGGCGGTCGTCGCGGTGCACGGCGTCCGGCCGGCGCACGCGGCGAGGTCACGTCCAAGCGAGGGGACAACCACCGCGTTGGGCACGGTGTAGTTGGCGGTAATGACGGGCCCGGCGACGTTCTGCAGCGTGCCGCTGAGGGAAAAGTCCGCGGGAAGAGGATACGTGCCGTTCGCCTTGAACTGCGCATTGGCGCCCCACGGCGTGACCGCACGACAGATCTTCCTGCCATTCACCGTCGTGGCCGTAAACGGCGTCGGCGTTCGCGAGACCCCGGGCAGGTTTGCGGCAACACCGGCACCCGGGGAGTCCACATCGAAGCACGCGTCGTTGACCGTCCGCCCCGTATCGAAGCCAGCACTGAACTGCGCGCCGGATCTCAGGCGCGTGTTCAACGTGAGGTTGAAGAAGTCCGAGACGAACGTTTCTTTGCCGTACTGCTTCGCCAGCGTGACAAGGTTCGTCACGCGTCCGAACTTCGCCGGTGAGATGTCGTACAGCCCGCACACCTGATACCCGCCGCCACCCGGCAGACGTGAATCGCTCGGCGCACTCACGCAGAACGGGTTGTAGTCGCCAGGCGCGACGTCCGTGTTGTCGGTGACGAGGAAGTTGTTGTACCAGTTCCGGTAGTAGCCGCCGGTCAGCGACACACCCGCGCCAAGCTGCTGCTGGACTTCCGCCGCCACGTCCCACAGATAGTCGCGCACTCCCCATCCGTGGATGGCTTCATCGGCATACCGCGTCGCGTTTGGATTGACCCGTCCGAAATTTGTGTTGCTGATCGCGCCGCATTCGCCGTTGGTTGAAAAGTTTCTCAGGTCACAGTCCGGCACGTAGTTGCCGTTCGCGTCGGTCCACGTACGTGTGACGCTCAGCACAGAGCGAGTCACCGGGTTGTTATCCGCGGCGACGCTGATGGCGGTCTTGCCGACGTACCGGCCGAACGAGGCCTTCACCGCGGTCCTGCCGTTGCCGAACAGATCGTAGGCCGCGCCAACGCGCGGGCTGACATCCTTCCAGAGCGGCACGTGGTACACCGGTTCGAAATCGCGTGCGGGAACGAACTTCGTCGCCGGCATGTGCTGTTCCGGAACGTAGGCGTTGTAGTAATCGAATCGCAGACCGTAATTCACGGTCAGCCGTCTGATCGCCCACTGATCCTGCGCGTATACGCCGAGGTCCGCGCGGATGCGCTCCTTCCGGAGATATGGCGTTGCCAGCTGCGTGACCTGCGTCGGCACGCCGCGCAGCAACGTGTAGTTGAAGTCCGTCCAGGAATACTGGTGCAGGTTCTTGATGCCCTGACCGAGCTGAAGGCCCGTCTTGAAGGTGTGCGTGCCCGTGATATACGACATACTGAAGCGCTGCGCATATCGATCGCTGTCCTGCAGGTCCTGCAGTGTTTCCGGCGCGCCGTAGACGAACCCTGTCGACGACTCGGTGATCCGGATGGAATCGGTGGGGACGCCCGGATTCGACACGCGCGGCCAGTGTGAAATCGTCGCGGAGTAACCGGCTTCGACCAGCAGCCGGTCCGTCAGCGGCGCCGACCACGCGACCTGCGCGAGGACCTGCGGCCAGAACCTCAATTGCGCGTCGGCCTCGGGCGCGGTCGTCGTGACGGCCGTGAGTCCCGTCCCCGAATAGCATTTGCAGTTCTTCTGCACATCGACGAAGAAGTTCAACTTGTTGCGCTGTGAGGCCTGCCACGTGACGCGCGCCGCGTGAGACTTGTAGTACTCGTTCGGCTGAAACGGCCGCTCCGGATCGGGCGAATAGAACGGCGTTCCCTGCGTGTTGTTCCAGAAGGTGTTCGCCCGCTGATTTCGATTCCCCCAGATGCGCTCGGCGACGAAGAACCACACTTTGTCGCGCTTGATCGGGCCCCCGACGGTACCCCACCCATCGTAGATGTTGATCACCTTGCTCGGCAGCGTGACGCCTCGCTCGCGCAGGTTCTCGCCGAAGTTGTCGGTGGACAGGTGCTGGTTGGTGAACAGGCCCGACGCCATGAACCGGAACGCGTTGCCACCCTCTTTCGGAATCATGTTCAGCGACACGCCGCTCATGTCGCTTTCGGCGGAGACGCCGCCGGTTTCGACCGTCGTTTCCTGCACGGTAATCGCATTCAGGATGTAGCCGTTGTTGCCGTCCCCTTCCATGTTCTCGACGCGCATGCCGTCGAATTCGCGCTTGAAGCCCGCCTTACCGTGGAACGTCGTGCCGTTACCACCGGCGTTGTAGGTGCCGAGCGATCCCCCGACATCCGCGAGTCCGAGCGTCGTCATCCCCGGCGTGAGCGAAACGACGTTGATGGCGGTCTTCTGGCCGCTGGGCAGCGCTTCCAGCAAGTCGTCCGAGAGCACCTTCTGCTGCCGCGTGTTCTGCGTATCGATGAGCGGCGTTTCGCCGCTGACCGTGATCGTTTCCTCCAGCGCGCCGACCTGCATGTCGGCGTTGACCGTCGCGGTAAAGCCGGCGGTCACCTGGATGCCTTCGCGTTTCACGGAATTGAAGCCGGCCAGCGAGAACGTCACGACGTAGGTGCCCGGCCGGAGGTTGACGATATTGAAGCGGCCCTGAGCATCGGTCGCGGCCGTGCGGACCCGCTCGATGAGCGCGGGACTCGCCACTTCGACAGTGACGCCCGGAAGCACGGCGCCGGATGCGTCGCGAACGAGGCCGGCGATGCTGCTGGTCTGTTGCGCCGATGCGGCGCCGGCGAGAACGTGCATGAAGGTCAAGACGACGACGTTCGCGAGCAACCCCGTCCTTCGCATCATGATGTTCCTCGTTTCCCGCCCTCTCTGGGCGAACGACGCGACCTGCCTCGCCAAAGGCGAAGGCGGGCGTAGTATATCCACGAAAGGCTTCGTCCATGCCCGACTCCTCGACGAGAACGACGATCGATCACTTCAACGACGCATTCAATCGCCACGACGCCGAGGCGCTGGCAACGCTGCTCACCGAGGATACGGTGTTCGAGAACACATCGCCCCCGCCCGATGGCCGCCGGATCGAGGGAAAGGCCGCCGTCGTCGAGTTCTGGCGCGCGTGGTTCGCGCGGAACCCGGACGCGCGCTTCGACGCAGAAGAGGTGATCGTCGCCGACGATCGCGCGGTGGTCCGCTGGGTGTACCGGAAGGTGCAGAATGGCCAGCCATGGCACCTTCGCGGCGTCGACGTCTTCAGCGTGCGCGACGGAAAGGTCGCGGCGAAGCTGGCTTACGTTAAGGGATGAAAATCCCGAATCCCAAATCCAAAACCCAAATCCCAAGCAAGAGGAGTCGCCCCTTTTGGGATTTGGAATTTGGGATTTGGGGTTTGGGATTTCTATCTAGGCTCGGGCGCGACCTTCACCCCGGCGACTCTGCCGCGATCCAGCGACGACTGCACGAACCCGGACTTGCGGGCGTCGGCGAGGAACCGGTTGATCTCGGCGAGCTGCGGCGCGCGACCTTGTGCGACGACGATCGCCTGCAGCGTCACCATGTAGTCATCGGGCAACACACGTAACCCCGGCACGTCACGGACGAGCTCCTCCATCCGGGTACGATTCGCCGCAAACGCGTCGACACGCCTGTCTACAAGCATCTTGCCCATCTCGGCGTTCGGCGGCACCGAGGGAAGTGACTGCACCTTCGCGTTCTTCACATGCTCGCGCACGTACACTTCGGGTGCCTGGCCGCTGATGGCCGCAATCGTCACGCCGGCTCGATCGACGTCTTCCGATTTCTGGAACGGCGAGTCGGTGCGCACCGCATAGGCCGCACCTGAACTCGAGTACGCATCGGAAAAATCCACCTGGCGGGCGCGCTCCGCTTCGACGGCAAGGAACCCGATATCGACCTTCCCGGATTTGACGCTTTCGAGTACCGCGTCGGCATCGGGCAGCGGCATGACGACGGCCGGCACGCGGATTCGACGCGCGAGCTCGCGCGTCAGATCGGCGGCCGGACCCGTGGTCTCGCCCGTTTTCGCATCCACTCGCCCCTGCACAGGATTGGTGGCAATGAAGGAGGCACGCAGCGTTCCGGTCGGCGCGAGCAACGTACTTTGCGCGTGAACGGTCGCTACAAGTGCGAAGCAAACGCCCATTGCCTGATACCTGATTCCTCGTGTCTGAGCCATGCCTGAAACCTGATACCTGAAACCTGGCGCATCAGAAGACGAATCGCAGACCCAGTTCCGCCTGGCGCATCGGGCCGGCAGAGACACTGGTGCCGAAAGTGTTCGAGCGCACGTTGGTCACCCAGCCACCAGCCAGCAGGTTCTTCCTGCTCAGGAGGTTGAACACCTGCGCCACCAGCTCGACACGACGATCGTTGCTGACCCTGACGGACTTGCTCGCCCGCAGATCGAGCGAGTAGAACTCATTCGTGTCGATCTGCGAAACCGGGAGCGCCGGGAGGTTGTTCGCGGCGCGATAGACGTTGACGAGCGCCATCATCTCGGCGTCCTTCCCACGATTGAAGACGTTGCGCGTCGTGCCGGGCACGTAGTCGGTGACGTTGGCGTCGCCATTGAGGTCCACGCCCGCGATTGCGCTGAATGGCATCGTCGATCGGGCCCCGAAGACGACGCCGACCGACACATCATATGGCAGCACGAGCGAGCCGCTCAGCCCGAGTGCGTGCCGACGGTCGCTGTTGTTCGGCCCAACGTCGTAGTCGATGTGCGCGGAATCGGTCACCGTCGACAGGAAGCTCGAGCTGCTGACATTGCCATCGGTGCTCGCGAGCGTATACGAGACCGTGTACATGTAGTTGTGTTCGAGACGTTTCTCGAGCCGCACGAGCAGCGCCTTGTAATTTGCGTACCCGATCGATTGTGTCTGCAGTACCCGCCCGAACTGCGGCATCGGACGCGTACCCGTTGCGCCGCCGCTCCGCGGGTTGATGTCGATCGCCATCGGCACCTTGGTCATCTTGTTATAAACGCCGTCGACGTGGAGCGCGATCGCGGAGGTCAGTGCCTGCGAGATCCCGGCCGTGTACGCAGCCGACTGGAGGTTTTCCAGATCGTTAGCCTCCACCGCGATGTTCTGTATGGCCGCGACGGCAGAAAACGGATCCCTGCCGCCGTACGGATCCGGATATGTTGGATTCGGGATGGACGCGGTGAACTGGCGGAAGTTTTGAATCTCCGACAGCTCGGTCTGCGTGTTCATTACGTTGTAGTAGAGACCGTACTGCGCGCGCGCGACGGTCTTCCCATCGTTCCTGATGTCCCACGCGAGGCCGAGACGCGGGCCGAAATTGTTCTTGTCGCCACGATGGGAGAAGTCAACGAGCGGCGCAAGGCTGGTCGCTGTTCCGGTCGTGGGGAAAATCGTTTTGTCGTTCAGATCCCGGCCCTGGTCAAACACCTTGGCTTGGTATTCATAGCGAAGGCCGAGATTTAGCGTAAGGCCGGCAAGCGGTTTCCACTCGTCCTCGACATAGGTGTCCCACAACACGTTCGGTGCGTACAGTCCGACGTTGAGCAACGCCGTCTGAAAAAGAGTGACCGATCCCGGAAGGGGCACGAATGAGGACAGATTGGACGGGTTGAACGGTTGATCCGCATTGAATGTCCATGTCCCGTTCTGCTTTCGAATCGATTGCCGGATGGGCAGACTCTGTCCGCCGACACCGAACTTCCATGTGTGTTGACCGGTCGTGATCGACAGGTCATCGCGAAGCTGCCGCGAAAGCAGGTCGCCGTACTGATTCGTGTTGGCGCCCCACGTCAGCGTCGGGAAGTTAAAGATCTGGGTGAGGTTCGCCGTCCGCTCGGGTGATTCGTCGAACAGCTTCTTACGTGGGACGACACCGGGCACATGGGCGCGGAACAAGTACGTGGTCCACTGACCGCGAACCTCGTTCAGCACCCGCGGCGACAGCACCCAGGTGTGAGCGCCCGCCCATGCGTAGCGATGCTGTTTGATCCCGCCGCCGCCCGAGAACCACGGATTGTTTGACGACGCGGCGCACCCCTCGCACGTGAAATCCGACACCTGCCACGCGTAGCGCACGAACAGGTTTTGCTTCTGATTGATCTGCCAGTCGCCGCGCGTGAACGACATGTGGTTGTATTCCGGACTCGCAAACGTTCCGTTCAGGCTGCCGTAGAACTCGGGCCGCCGTACGATGACCGAGTCATACAGATTGTTCTGAAGTCCTTCAGCCGCTTCGAAGAAATGGATCTTGTCTTTGATGATCGGACCGCCAATCGCGCCGCCGTACTGATGACGGCTGAACTTCTGTTCGGGCTGTCCCGTCGCCTTCACGAAGTAATCGGTCGCGTTGAGCGCCTTGTTCCGATAGAACTCGAGCGCCTCGCCGTGGAACTGGTTCGTTCCGCTCTTGGTCGCCATCGACACGGCGCCGCCGGCGGTCCATCCGTATTCAGCGGGTGACTGGCTCAGAAAGACCTTGAACTCCCGGATGGCCGACTGCGGGAAATCCTGACGCGGCTCGCCTGTGTTGCCTTCCTTGTTCCAGACGCCGTCCACGAGTAGAGCCGACCCGTTGGTAAAAGCGCCGGCGCCGATGTTGGAGTTTGCCTTGCGTGCGCGTATCGCGTCCTGGCTGGTGCCGGGCATCAGCAGCGCGAGGTCCATCGGCTGGCGCGTTGCGAGCGGCAGACTCTGCATCTGATCCTGCGTGATGACGCCCGAAACATCGCTCTTGGTGATCTCGACGATCGGCGCTTCACCGGTGACGGTCACCGACTCGTTGAGCCCCTGCACCTGCATCGTAATGTTGCGCGTGAGCTCCGTGCCGGTCAGCAGGGTCATCTCGGGAACGTTCGCGGTGCCGAAGCCGGAAAGCTCCGCGCGGATTTCGTAGCGTCCCGGCGGCAACGCGGCGAGACGATACCGGCCGTCCGATTCAGTGACCACTGTCCGCGTGATACCCGTCTCGATGTTACGTCCTGTGACGGTGACGCCCGGGAGTACACCTCCCTGCGCGTCGCTGACGATGCCCGAGATGACGCCGTTGGTCGTCTGAGCCGCCGCGGGCATGGCCGCAGCGATCTGTACGAACAGCAGCGCAGCGATGGAAACCCGTCGCACCATGGTGCCTCCGATGATCAATGCGCCGGGTCCGAAAGGACCCGGCCTACTATTCCCAAGAGACTGCTGTCACCCGGGTAGGCGGGTCCTTTTGGACCCGCCTACCCTCTCTTCAATCGAGGAAACAATTCGAGCGCGTTGTCACGCTCGATCGCACGCAGGTCCGCCGGTTTGAAGCCGTAATCGGCGAGCCCTTTCGCCACCGTTGCTGCCTGAGCGAATGGATAGTCAGTGCCGAACAGGATGTGGGACATCGGCACGACCCTGGTGAACGTCGCGAGCGTATACGGATTAAACGCCTGCGCGGTGTCGTAATAAAACTTCTGCAGCGCGGCCAGGTTCGCGTTCGGTTTTCCGTCCGGACCGACCGCCGCGCCAAGGCGGCTCGTGATGTACGGCGCCGTTCCGCCGCCATGCGACCAGATGAAACGAATGTCTGGGCAGCGCGTCGCCGTATTCGTGTACAGGATGCTCTGGATGGTCAGCGTCGTCTCCGTGGAGAGCGTGATGCCGAGCGCACGCCCTTCGGGGAGCATATTGATCATTCCGCCGCGGAACGGGTGGGTGTAGCAGGCGGCCTTCCGCCGGTTCAATTCATCCATCACCGGCGCGAATGCCGGATCGCCCAGGTACTTCCCTTCGTAGCTGCTCATGAAACAGGCGCCGTCGGCCTTGAGCGTGCCGAAGGCGTAATCGATTTCGCGAAGCGCGCCGTCGACGTCCGGCAGCGGCAGCGTCGCGAACATGCCAAAGCGGGTTGGATGATCGGCAACAAGGCGTGCGAAGTACTCGTTGCATTCGCGGGCGAGTGCGCGGGCGGCCATCGCGTCCCCGAAGTAGACGCTTGGTTCGCTCGTGGACATGATCACCGTCGCCACACCGTCGCGATCCATATCCTCGAGCGCCTTTGTCGGTGTCCAGTTCATGAGCGCGGTCTGACCGGTGTTGTGCGCCTTGATGGCCGCGATGAAGCCCGGCGAGTTGCCGTGGTTGTGGACATCGATCCGGAATGGAGGCGCAGCCACAGGGTTTTGAGCGCCCGTAAGGATGTCAGGTACGAGCGCCGAGGCACCCATCGCGGCCAGACCGGCGAGAAACTCGCGCCGCTGCATGCTCTAAGCCTTTCTGCTCGACTGTGCCAACCCGCTGCGCACGCGTTCGGGCGTGAACGGAACCTGGCGCAGTCTCACACCAACAGCATCGAATATCGCGTTGCCAATCGCCGCGGCAACGGCGGTCGTTGACGCTTCGCCAGCGCCCATTGGCGGCAGCTCGGGATGGTTGATGAGGACGATGTCGACCGCCGGCACGTCGCTGAACTTCATGATGGGATAGCTGTTCCAGTTCAGACTCTTGACACCGGCGGAGTCGAAGTCGACCTCCTCCATCAGCGCCCGGCTGCATCCCTGAACGACGTTGCCTTCAATCTGATTCCGCACGCCGTCAGGGTTGACGATGATGCCGCAGTCGTGCGCGACGGTGACTGTGTTGACCGTCACCTTTCCCGTCGACCGATTCACCTCTACGTCCGCGATCTGCGCCACGACGGTGCCTGCCAGTCCGGAGATAGCGACGCCGCGCCCTTTGGCAATCGCGGAGCTTGTTGCGGTCGCGGACCCTGTTCGTGCGGCAGCGGACCTTGCAAGGTCCGCCCCGCTGGAACGGGGTACCCACGCAGCCTGCTTCGCGACCGCGCGCAGCACCGCGGCCACACGCTCGTTGTTGCTGCCCGTGAGATGCCGGAGTCGGAATTCCACGGGATCTATGCCTGCGGCTGCCGCCATGTCGTCCATCTGCGACTCGGCGGCGAGGCAACGCGCCTGCGAGTACGGCGCGCGAAGGTTGGCCGTCCGCAACGGATTCGGACTCATGATCCACGGCATCGTTGCAGCCGTGACTTTGCGGTTCGGGAACACGTACGGCGAGGCATCGCCGCCGCCCAGCGCGATACCGTTCTCGTCGGGTTTGATACCCGTCTGTCGCGACGCCAGCATCGGCGTCAACCGCGCGTCCGTCCACGGGATGGTGTGCTCGACGTAATCCCAGGTGGTGACGTTGCCCTGGGCGTCGATACCCGAACGAATCGTGATCAGCTGCGGGGGGCCTTTTGGCTCCCAGCCATGCTCGTCCTCGCGCATCCACTGCACGCGAACCGGCCGGCCAACTGCCTGCGACATCAGCGCCGCGTCTTCGGGAGCATCGTCGGGTTCGAGTCGACCATAACAACCCGAGCCTTCGCAGGAGATGAAGTGCACGTCGTGTTCGGCCATCCCGAGCAAACGTGCGATGCCATTGCGCGTGATGAACGGCGCCTGCGACCCGGACCAGATCGTCGCTTTGTTGCCCTGGACATCGGCCACGGCACACGACGGACCGATCATCCCGTGCATCTGGAACGGCCATCGGTAGGTCGCGTCGAAGGTTTTCGACGCCTGCGCAAACGCCGCAGACGCGTTGCCGGTGTTGGTGGCGACACGTTCGGCTACAGGCTTCGTGTGCTGGAGGTAGTCGTAAATGCCATCGGGACCGGCTGGCAGCTGCGCGGGCGGTGCAGACCAGGTGACTTTGAGGATGCGCGCGGCTCGAATGGCAGCCCATTCGGTTTCTGCCACGACGCCGAGAAAACTCCCCTTCTGCACGATGCGAACAATGCCTGGAATACTGGCAATCGATTGCTCGTCAACGGACTGTGGCCGCGAGTTGACGACGGGTGGCCGCACGACCCGCCCGTGCAGCATTCCTGGGACGCGCACCTCGTGCGCGTACAGGAATGTGGCCCTAACTTTGGGCGGCAGGTCGAAACGCGCAACCGATGTTCCGACTACTTTGTAGTCCTTGGGGTCCTTCGGCCTGACGTCCGATGCCAGCTTCAGATCCCATTGCTCGCCGGACGCATCGATCTTCGTATTGAAGCGCGCGCCTCCAACCAGCGCTGCATATGAAACGTTCTTCGCCGGATTGCTGGCGACGCTCACGACGCCGTCGGCCACGGTGAGCTGGCCTGCGGGAGCACCGAGCTGCATGGATGCACGTTTCAGCAGCTCCTGACGCGCTGCCGCGGCGGCCTGACGCAACTGCGGCCCCGCACGCTCGAGCGTGCGGCTCGCGGACGTGCGGCCCTGATCGACGCTCCTGGTCGTGTCGCCGATCTCCATGCTGATCTTCGCAATCGGCACGTCGAGTTCCTCGGCGACGATCTGTCCGAGCGCGGTCCCCGTGCCAGTCCCGAGATCGACTTTGCTCGTGAACACGCTCACCGTGCCATCCGGTGCAACGGCGAGCCACGAGTCGAGTTGATCGGCCGGGAGGCCCCCTACGTTGGAGAGCGGCGTCCCACCCTGAAGGCCTTGGCCCAGGACGCGCGTCAGCGGCTCGAAGAAGTTGAAGCCGACGACCAGCGCGCCGGTCTTGAGCAGATCTCTTCGTGAGAGCACG
>Ga0075418_10001818_pt1 | contig 24282 bp, 25 predicted proteins | sample SoiMetdeltSBSDD2_FD_81776 | JGI IMG/M metagenome (GOLD analysis project Ga0075418, IMG submission 81776) | Bulk soil microbial communities from a Populus tree surrounding site in Tennessee, USA - Soil MetaG P. deltoides SBSDD2 | ecosystem: Environmental > Terrestrial > Soil > Tree plantation...
CGCGCCGGAACAGCGCGTCGACGCCCTGCCGGGAAAGCGCCACCACCTCGTCGGACGGCCGGTTGCCGTAGGGCACGTGCCGATGGTCGCCGAGGTATATGAAGGACAGGTCCGGGAAGCGCTGCGCCAGCGCGCGAAACACCGTCAGGCCGCCGTGGCCGGAATCGAAGACGCCGATCATGCCCAGAAATGCCACGCCGAGGGGCAGGGCGCAATCGGGCTGGTGCTATTCAGCGCCAGCGTCCTGCTCCTTGAGCGCCTCGAGGCTCGGCATCGCCGTGTTGTTGTAGCCGCAGTCGACGAAGTGCACCTCGCCAGTCACGCCGCCCGACATGTCGGACAGCAGATAGAGCGCTGAGCCGCCGACCTCATCGAGCGTCGGTGTACGCCGCAGCGGCGCGTGATCACGCTGGTAGTTGAAGATGACGCGGGCGTCGGCGACGCCTGAGCCGGCCAGCGTGCGCATGGGACCGGCCGATAGGGCATTGACGCGGATGCCCTGCGGTCCGAAGTCGGCCGCCAGATAGCGCACGGAAGATTCGAGCGCAGCCTTGGCCACTCCCATGACGTTGTAGGAGGGCACCCAACGCGTAGCTCCGGCGAAGGTGAGCGTCAGCAGCGAGCCGCTGCCGTTCATGAGCTCGGCAGCGCGCTTGGCGACCTCCGTGAAGGAGAAGCAGGAAATCACCATGGTGTTCACGAAGTTGTCGCGCGTGGTATCGGCATAACGGCCGGACAGCTCGCGCCGGTCCGAGAAGGCCAGGGCGTGCACGACGAAATCGAGACCGCCCCACTTGCTCTTGATCTCGGCAAACACGTTGTCGACGCTGTTCAAGTCGACCACGTCGCAGTTGACGATGATCTCCGAGCCGACCGAATTGGCGAGCGGGATGGCGCGACGGCCGAAGGCGTCGCCCTGATAGGTGAAGGCGAGCTTGGCGCCCTGGCCCGCCAGCACGCGTGCGATGCCCCAAGCGATCGAGCGCTCGTTGGCCACTCCCATGATAAGGCCACGCTTGCCGGACATCAGCGGCCCTGGTTTGGCGAGGTCAATGTTCGTCATTGTCTTTTTCCACTCATGCCGTGTGCCGATCGACACAGGATCATCTTTGCGCTCTGCACGTGCAGGAGCGTGCGGCGCTCACGCGTCGCAGCGTCTTATCACCAAAGTCGCATTGGTGCCGCCGAAGCCGAAGCTGTTCGACATGACACAGTTAAGGGGAACATCATCCAGCCGCTTGCGGGCGATGGGGACGTTCGCGAACTCCGGATCGAGCTCGTCGATGTTGGCGCTTTCGCACACGAAACCGTTGTTGAGCATGAGGAGCGAGTAGATCGCCTCCTGCACGCCGGCGGCGCCCAGCGAGTGGCCGGTCAGCGACTTGGTCGAGGAGATCGCCGGCATGTCCTTGCCGAACACTTCGCGGATCGCGTCGATCTCTTTCTGATCGCCGACCGGCGTGGCCGTGCCATGCGGGTTGATGTAGTCGACCTTGCCGACGCCCTTGCCGTCCATGCCCTTCATGGCGAGGCGCATGCAGCGCACCGCGCCCTCGCCGGATGGGGCCACCATGTCGAAGCCGTCCGAGGTGGCGCCGTACCCCACGACCTCGCCGTAGATCCTGGCGCCGCGGCTCCTGGCCCGCTCGAGTTCCTCGAGAACCACCACGCCTGCACCTCCGGCAATGACAAAGCCGTCGCGATCCTTGTCGTAGGCGCGGCTTGCCCGGGCCGGTGTGGCATTGAAGTGCGTGGACATGGCGCCCATGGCGTCGAAGAGCACCGACAGCGTCCAATCCAGCTCCTCGCAGCCGCCGGCAAACATCACGTCCTGCTTGCCCCACTGAATCATCTCGGCCGCGTTGCCGATGCAGTGGGCGGAGGTAGCGCAGGCCGACGAGATCGAATAGTTCACGCCCTTGATCTGGAAGGCCGTGGCGAGGGCGGCGGACGGACCTGAGCACATGCCTTTCGGCACCTCGAACGGACCGACCTTCTTCGGATCCTTCTCGCGTGTGACGTCGGCGGCACGCACGATGGCACGCGTCGACGGGCCGCCCGCACCCATGATGATGCCGGTGCGCTCGTTGACGACATCGGTGGGCTCAAGGCCTGCGTCGCGCACCGCCTGCTCCATGGCGATGTAGTTCCAGCCGAGGCCCGCCTCCATGAATCGGCGCGCCTTGCGCGGAATCATGTTCTCCCACTCGAGATTGATGGCGCCATGCACCTGACAGCGGAAGCCGAGCTCGGCGTACTTGTCGGCGCGGACGATGCCGGACTTGGCCTCTCTCAGCGAGGCGAGCACTTCCTGGGTGTTGTTTCCGATCGAGGAAACGATACCCATGCCCGTCACGACCACGCGTCTCATCGAACTTCCTTTCCCCGCCTCGTCGCGCGACCTGCGCCAGGGCGCAGTTGTCACCCGCCTGCAGTGCTCTCCCGCCCTCTCAGGCCGCTACGGGTTGTTCTCCCGCTTCGAACAGGCCCACACGCAGATCGGTGGCAGCGTAAATGATCTGGCCATCGGCCGTCATGATGCCGTCGGCGATGGCGAGCTTCAGCTTGCGCAGGATCACCCGTTTGAGGTCGACCACGTACTGGACAGTCATGGTGGTGGGCACGACCATGCCGGTGAACTTGACCTCGCCAACGCCAAGCGCGCGACCCCGCCCCGGCGCTCCGAGCCATCCGAGGAAGAAGCCGGTCAGCTGCCACAGCGCGTCGAGGCCCAGGCATCCGGGCATGACCGGGTCGCCCTTGAAGTGACAGGCGAAGAACCAATCCAGCGCCGGGTTGCCAGCCACCTTGAGCTCGGCCACGATCTGGCCCTTCCCATGGGCTCCGCCCGTCTCGGAAATACTGGAAATGCGCTCGAACATCAGCATCGGTGGGAGCGGCAACTGGGCATTGCCGGGACCGAAAAGCTCACCGCGGGCACAAGTCAGCAGCTGCTCATATTCAAAGCTCTTCGGGCGCTCGGCCATTTACCCCTTCGTCCCATCCCCTTCGTGACACACCACATGCGCCGTGGCCTGCGCCCCGTTCGCAGCGTTGGCGGTTTCCTAACATACCCGTCCGCCAGTCAAAAGCCCGTGTTCTACGGGCTGGGGGCGTATCTCACGACCTCGCAGGGCCACCATTGCGGCAATCTCCGGGGCTGTTTATACTGATGTAGTCGAGTACTATGAAGGTTATGAGGCGCGAATCCGGTTCCCTCGTCGACCCGGAGCAAGCCAATCTGCCACAGCACAGGTCTGCCGCTGACCGCATGAGAGGAACCGAGCACAGCGCAAAAGGAGCGGATGCTCCCCGGCGACTTCGGCGCGCCGGCTTGCGCCCGACGCGGCAGCGCGTTGCCTTGGCTACGATATTGTTCGGCTCGGGCGACCGCCACGTGACGGCTGAACTGCTGCACGAAGAGGCGGTGCGGGCGGGCGAGCGTGTGTCGCTGGCCACGGTCTATAACACCCTGCATCAGTTCAAGCGTGCGGGCCTTCTGCGCGAGATCGCCATCGGCGGACAACGCGCCTATTTCGATACCAATACCTCGAACCACAACCACTTTTTTGTCGAGGCCGAAGGCAGGCTGGTCGACATCCCGGGCGAGAGCATCCGCGTGGATGGCGTCCCGGAGCCGCCCGCGGATCTCAAGATCTCCCACATCGACGTGGTTGTGCGTCTGGTCTCGAAGTAGCCGCGGGCAGGGCGCGCCGGCTACCTGATGACCTCTCCCTGCAGCGTCCCCCACAGTTTACCCTGCTCGACATAGCCGCGGATGTTGCCGACCGAAACGCGGCACCAGCTGCCATCGCAGTCGATGATGCTGGCCAGCACGCCCGCTTCGAGGTTGGCGATCGTGAGGGCGTTGGCGCGGTCGTCGTCGCGCAGCGGCACAGTTTCCTTGGGGCTCTGTTCGGCCTTCCTGTGTCCGACCACCAGGGCGGTGCGCCTGCGGCTCAAGGCCGAGGCCCACACCCAGCCCGTGGCCCCCTCCGAATCGCGCACCTCGCACCATGCGTCGGCTTCGCGGGTGATCTCGACCGGCAGGCCGGCGCGGCGAAAGACCCACGCCACAGGGAATTCCGCGCCTGGTCCGTCGTGAAGCTGGACCTGGTCGGACTTCAGGCTGGCAAAGCGAAGCGCCGGCGCGCGCGCACCGGCGGGCCTTGCGCCTTGTGCGCACAGGAGGCTTGGCCCTGTGCAGCACAGCGCCAACCCTATCAGACCTCTGACCGCTGGACGGCAAACCCGTCGAAGTGCTTGGCTCATGAAAACACCGCTCTATTTTGGCTCGCCAGAACATGATTTGGCTGCGCTTTTCAAGTTTTTTTGGCGCAAGCGCCGTGCGGATCAGCGTCTACCAAGGGTTGAACTCCCTTTTGTCATCGGCCCGGGCTTCTGTTAGACAAAGATCGAACGGGGTGACGGGTGGTGCGCGCCCGACCGGCCCTTCCGCACACCCAAAGCGAGCCGAGCCTTAGATGCCGACAGCACACAAAAAACCTGTGGTGGTGGTAACGCGCAAACTGCCGGACGCCGTGGAAACCCGCATGCGCGAATTGTTCGACGCGCGCCTCAACGTCGAGGATAAGCCAATGAGCCAGGCTGAACTGGCAGAGGCGGCCAAGACGGCGAACGTGCTGGTTCCGACCGTGACCGACCGTATCGACCGGTCGCTGATCTCCCAGTTTGGCCCGCAGCTCAAGCTAATCGCCAATTTCGGCACGGGCGTCGACAATATCGACCTCGACACGGCGCGCGTGAGAGGCATCATCGTCACGAACACGCCGGGCGTCCTGACCGAGGATACGGCCGACATGACCATGGCGCTGATCCTGGCCGTGCCGCGCCGGCTGGCAGAAGGTACCGCACTATTAAAGGATACGCGGCGCAATTGGCCGGGCTGGTCGCCGACCTGGATGCTGGGGCATCGCATCTACGGCAAGCGCCTCGGCATCATCGGCATGGGGCGCATCGGTCAGGCCGTCGCGCGCAGAGCCAAGGCGTTCGGCCTGCAGATCCACTACCACAATCGCCGGCGCGTCAATGCGGAGGTCGAGCAGGAGCTGGAGGCAACCTACTGGGACAGCCTCGACCAGATGTTGGCACGCATGGACATCGTGTCGGTGAACTGCCCGCACACGCCGGCAACCTATCATCTGCTGTCGGCGCGCCGCCTCAAGCTGCTCAAGCCGTCGGCCTATGTGGTCAACACGGCGCGTGGCGAGGTGATCGACGAGAACGAGCTGGCGCGCATGATCGAGGCCGGCGCGATCGCAGGTGCAGGGCTCGACGTGTTCGAGCACGAGCCGGCGATCAATCCCAAGCTGCTGGCGAGCGACCGGGTGGTAGCGCTCCCGCACATGGGTTCGGCGACGATGGAGGGTCGCATCGACATGGGCGAGAAGGTCATCATCAACATCAAGACTTTTCTGGATGGCCACAGCCCGCCTGACCGTGTGCACGCGGCAATGTTCTAAGTACTGCTCTCGAGCGAAAACCGTCACGCCGCCTTCGCAAGCGGGTGGGTGACGCCGCGCTCCTGCGCTCCCGTTTCAGTCCTCGTACTTGAACGAGACCTTAAGACGAACGCGGTAGGCTTCGATCTTGCCGTCGGTGATGACGAGATCCTGGTCCGAGACCTCGGCAATGCGCAGGTCGCGCAGCGTAAGAGCTGCGCGCTCAACGGCGGCGGCGGCGGCCTTCTCCCAGGATGTTGGGCTGGTACCGACGATTTCGATGATCTTGTAGACGCTTTCGGCCATGACGTCCTCCGTTTGCGTTGCAACAATTCCGAGGACAGGCGGACCCGATTGGCCATCGAGCCCCACGAAGATCTAGGCATTGCCGCAATAGCAGCGCAATGCATATTTACACGATTGTTGCGGTCGTCAGCCCTACTCAGACGTTGTGGCGGGGCGGCCGGACGCATAGCATCGCGCTGGGGAAGGAATCGTGTCGAAGAGAGCGGTTAGCGACTGCTCCGCTTTGGCATGCCGAGAGGGGCGCGAGTGCTTGATTGCCTATCAGCGATTGAGCCCAGTATAGCGAGCCTGCGCGCTCGCTTGCGGGACCACCGCCTGGGTCTGCTCCTGCTAGCCATCGCGGGCGCATGGCTGGTGGCGGCCAGCCACTGGATATTCACCGACACGGTGGTGCCGTGGGACGCGAAGAATCAATTCTATGCGTTCTTCCGCTTCCTCGCGTCCTCGTTCCATCAGGGCTACACGCCATTCTGGAATCCGTTCCACTACGGCGGGCATCCGAGCGTCGCCGATCCGCAGTCGCTGCTGTTCGCGCCGGCATTCGTGCTTTGGGCGCTGTTCGACCCGGCACCCTCCATCCGCACGTTCGACCTGATCGTCTATGCGCATCTGCTTGTTGGCGGGGTGTCGGTTGGCATTCTGGGCTGGCGCGCGGGCTGGCCGGTCTCGGCCTCGTTGATGGCGGCGCTGGTATTCATGTTCGGGGGACCGGCTTCGGGGCGTTTGCAGCACTCCGGCATCATCTTGATCTACGCGCTGTTTCCTCTCGCCCTGCTGCTGCTGCTGGTTGCGCTGCAGAAGCGCTCGTTGCCGAGTGCCAGCGGTTTCGCAGTGGTGGCGTCGGTGCTGGCGCTCGGACGCAACCATGAGGCGCTGCTGTTGTGCTTCGTGCTTGTTGCGGTAGCAGCCGTTGAGGTGGCGCGAGCCGACTACTGGTTTGGCTATCTGCGGCAGCGGGCCGTGGTGCTCCTGACCATAGGCGGGGTCGGCATGACGCTGCTGGCGGCGCCGCTGCTCCTGACCATGCAATTCGCGGCGCTCTCCAATCGGCCGGAGGTAACGATCCAATCCTCGCTCGAGGGATCGTTGTATCCTGCCAATTTCGCCTCGCTGGCGGTTCCCAATGTGTTCGGCTCGCTCGAGAGCACGCAGGACTATTGGGGTCCAAACTACGACACGCTGCCCGAGGTTGGATCTACCGATCGCTCGTTCAACTACCTGTTCGTGGGCGTCGCGCCCACCATCGTGCTGCTGTGGTTCGGTGTGGCCGGCGGCTTGCTGGTGAGGCGCGACAACCGGCTGATGGCAGGCGTGCTGCTGGTGGCGGCGCTCTACGCCATGGGCCGCTACTCGCCGGTCTATAGTCTTGCCTTCAACTACGTGCCGGGCATCGATCTGTTCCGCCGCCCGATCGACGGCAGTTTCGTGCTGGTGATTGCCATCGCCCTGCTGGTCGGCCAGCTGCTGGCCAGCTACGTCCGCGAGGGCGTGCCGCAGGTGCGCGTCTGGAGACTGGTGGCAGTGACCACGGCGGCGCTGGGTGTGATCGGCTGGGCGGTGGTGTTTTCGCAAAAGTCGCACCGCGGACTGTCGTCGCTCATGGAGGTGGCAAAGGTCGCTCCAATCGCGCTGCTGGTGATTGCGACCCTGGCGCGCGCGCGCACCGGCCAGGCGCGCTCGCTGGCGGCCGCGCTACTGGCGGTGGTCGCCGCCGGTGAGTTGATCTGGTTCAACACCGCCTCCACGCTTAACGCGGAGGCGCCTGGCTACTACGCCGTGCTGCAGAAGCCGACCGGCGAGGAGGCGCGCGCGCTCGCCATCCTCGAGCAGGAGCTGGCCAGCCGCCATCAGGAGGGCGCGCGCCCGCGTGTGGAGGTGGTCGGCGTCGGCGGCTCCTGGCAGAACCTGTCTGTAGTGCGCGGCCTGGAGGCGACCAATGGTTACAACCCGCTGCGGCTCGGCTCCTATGACCGCCTGGTGTCTCCCGGCGAGACCACCCACATCGTCGACCAGCGGCATTTCCCGGCTTCGTTCTCGGGCTACGATTGTGCGCTGGCGCGCGAACTCGGCCTTGAATACCTCGTTCTGGGCCGGCCAATCGAGGAGGTGCCGCATCTGGCGCGCCGTCCCGTCGCCGAAGTGCTGCTGGCCGGTCCCAAGATATGGATCTACCGCCTGCGCGGCGCCGAGCCGCGTGTCAAGTTCATCAGCCGCATCGTCGTCGCGGACACCGACGCGCAGACCAAGGCTGGGCGATATGAGGTCGACCCGACCTCGGATACGGCCATCATCGACGATGAGCTAAAGCTGCCGCACTACTACTGGCCGACCAGCGGCGAGCATCTGCCCAGTCAGGCTCGCATCATCTCCTGGCGTCCGGACCGGGTGCGGGTGGAGGTGCAGAGCCCCTACCCAGGTCTACTCATCCTGCACGAGGCCTACTATCCCGGCTGGGTCGCCGAGGTGGACGGCCAGCCTGCTCGCATCGTGCGCACCAACGTGCTGTTCCGCGGCGTCGAGGTGAGCGACGGGCGCCACATCGTCGAATTCCGCTTCGAGCCGTTCTCGTTCTCCAACCTGCGCGCGGCGGCGATGGGACGGGCAGAGTGAGATTGCCTGGCCTGCCTTCGCATGCGATGCGGTCGATGTTCGGCGTCTCATACCCCATCAGGCCGCCAGCGTAGGTGCTGAGGTTGGAGATACCAATGTCATCCCCGAAGATGACGAGGATGTTCGGCCGGTGCGCCGGTGGTGCGGGCATCTGCTGCCGCGCGTGAGCGGGCTTCTCGGACACCACCGACGCGAGGGCCGAGGGCGGCGACCAGCCATGTTCCCCGCACAAGCCAGCCATGTTCCCCGCACAAGCAGGTCGCGCCGTTTCAGGCCTTCACCCTGCCGCGCCACGCGTTGCTGCGATCCTTACGCATGGCGGGACCCCTCTTTGATGATGCAGCGGAAGCCGACGTGACTGGTGGAGGTATCGACCGGTTGGGCGTGGCGGGCCGCAGGGCGGTAGCGGCGGCAGTAGTTCGGCGCGCACAGATGCGAGCCGCCTTTCAGGACCTTGCGCGGGATCCTGATCGCGGGCTGGCAGGGATCGTAGCTGTCATCTTCGCGCCCGCCGCGCGGGTTCTCGGGAATGCAGCAGGCCTTGAGGGCGTCGGCCGTGTGCTTGGGCGTGTACCAGTCGCTGGTCCATTCCCAGACGTTGCCGATCATGTCGAACAGTCCGTACCCGTTGGGTGGATAGGCCGTCACGCACGTGGTGCGCTTGCGGGCATCTGGCGCGAGGTTCTCGTGCGGGAAGGCACCCTGCCAGGTGTTGGCCATGCGCCGCCCGCCGGGCGCCAGTTCATCGCCCCACGCGAACTCCGCGCCGTCGAGGCCACCGCGCGCGGCGTACTCCCATTCCGCTTCCGTCGGCAGCTCCTTTCCGGCCCAGCGGGCGTAGGCCTCTGCGTCCCGGTAGGAGATGTGCACGACCGGGTGGTCGTCGAGGCCGCTGATCGAACTGCGCGGACCGTACGGGTGGCGCCAAGCCGCGCCGAACTTGAAGGTCCACCACTGGCTCCAGTCGGTAAGGCTGACCGGCTGCTTGGGCGGCGCAAAGGTCAGCGAGCCGGCCTTCAGCATGTGCGGCAAGGCACCTGGGTAGTCTTTCGGGTCGGGCCGAATCTCGGCGAACGTCACGTATCCGGTGGCATTCACGAACCTGCGGAAGTCGCGGTTGGTGACGGGCGTCTGGTCGAGCCAGAAGCTGTCCACCGTGACGCGATGGACTGGCGCTTCCTCCGGGTAATGTGTGTCAGAGCCCATGCGGAACGTGCCGCCGGGAATGAAAATCATGCCGTCCGGCCACGCCGGCGTGTGCGCAGCGGAGGCGGCGTCGGCCGCAGCGACGCCCGGATGGGCCTGCGGCGGTGTGCGGGCCGATTGGAGGTCTGTCACAGGGTGCCTCGCCCGATCTCGTGCTCGGTGGAATGCTCCCACGCGCAGCCGGGCAACGGCATCAGGGTGAACCCGCATTTACCTCTCGGGTGAACCCGCAGCGCCCGTGCCCAGATCAGGGCGTGCGGGTACAGGCGGCGGCGCGGGCAAGCAGCAGGTTGCGCTCACGCTCGTTGCGCGTTTGGGCGGCGGCACGCTCGAACTCGGTGCGCGCTTCTTCGAGGCGGCCGAGCTTGCAGAGCAGGTCGCCGCGCACGCTCGGCAGCAAGTGATAGGCCTTGAGCGCCGGCTCGTTACTCAGCGCATCGACAACCTCGAGCCCCGCCGCCGGACCGAACAGCATGGCGAGCGCCACAGCGCGGTTGAGCTCGACAATGGGTGATGGCGTGATCTCGCTCAGTTTGCCATACAAACCGACGATGCGCGCCCAGTCAGTTTCCTCGCCGGTTCGCGCACGCGCGTGGCAGGCGGCGATGGCCGCCTGCAGGGCGTAGGGGCCGAGTGGCTCGTCAATTTTCTTGGCCTGCGCCTCGGCCTGCGCGAGGGCAGCAAGACCCCGGCGAATCAGCAGCTGGTCCCAGCGCGCACGGTTCTGGTCCAACAGCAGTATCGGTTCTCCCGAGGAGCTGGCGCGCGCCTTAAGGCGCGAGGCCTGGATCTCCATTAGAGCGACAAGGCCGTGCACTTCCGCTTCGCTGGGCGCCAGTGCGGCCAGGATGCGGCCGAGGCGCAGCGCTTCCTCGCACAGCTGCGGCCGCATCCAATCGTCGCCGGCCGTTGCCGAGTAGCCCTCGTTGAAGATGAGGTAGATCACCTCCAGCACCGAGGCCAAGCGCTGGCCGAGTTCGGCGCCGCGGGGAACCTCGAACGGCACCTGCTTCTCGCCTAGTGTTCGCTTGGCCCGCACGATGCGCTGAGCCACTGTGGGCTCCGCGACCAGGAAGGCGCGCGCGATCTCGTCGGTCGTCAGGCCTCCGATCAGGCGCAAGGTCAGGGCCACGCGCGCCTCGGTGGCGAGCACCGGATGGCAGGCCGTAAACATGAGCCGCAGCAGGTCGTCGCCGATGTCGTCATCGAGCGCAGCATCGAGGTCGGGTTCGGCTCCTTCGCCCTCGATCTCCAGGTCGCGGCCGAGTTCATCGTGCTTGCGCTCGATCAGCTTCTTGCGCCGCAGCCGGTCGATGGCTCGATGCTTGGCCGCGGCCATCAGCCAGGCACCCGGCTTGTCCGGGATGCCCGCCCTCGGCCACTGCTCGAGTGCCGTGACAAGCGCATCCTGCGCCAGCTCTTCGGCGAGGCCGACATCGCGCACCATGCGGGCGAGACCGGCAATCAGCTTGGCCTGCTCGATGCGGAAGACCGCGTCGATGGCTTGGTGGGTTGCGGTGGCTGTCACGGCCCCGCTTAGAACATCTCATTCGGGCAGGGGCAAGATGGGGCGCGCCGTGTAGCGCCCAGCCGGGTGGGAGTTTTGCGAGCGGCTAATCGGCGCGCTTGGCGGACAACACCTTCGCGATCTTCGCCGCGAGGCCCTCGAGAGTGAAGGGCTTCACGATCAGCTCGACCCCGTCATCCAGGGTTCCGTTGTGGACGATGGCGTTGCGCGTGTATCCGGTCGTGAACAGGATTTTCAGCTCGGGCCGCCGCCGCAGTGCTTCCTCGGCCAGCTTGCGGCCGTTCATGCCGGGCATCACGACGTCGGTGACCAGCAGGATGGCCTCGGAATGCTCGTCCAACACCTTGAGGGCCTGCACGGCACCGTTGGCTGACAGCACCGAATAGCCAAGCTCAACGACAATATCGACGGTCAGGCGGCGCACGTCGTCGTCGTCCTCGACCACCACAACCAATTGTCCGTTGCCAGGTGTTGGTGGCCCAGCCTTGCTCAGCGCGACCGGGCTCGTCACGTGCTTCTCGACCAGACGCGGGATATAGAGCTTAACCGTCGTGCCGACGCCGACCTCGCTGTAGATCTTAACGTGGCCGCCCGATTGTTTGATGAAGCCGTAGACCTGGCTGAGGCCGAGGCCCGTGCCGGCGCCCGCGCTCTTGGTGGTGAAGAACGGCTCGAATGCGTGCGAAATGACGTCGGCGGTCATGCCGTGGCCGGTGTCAGTGACGGCGATCAGCACGTATTGGCCTGCCTTTACGTCGGCATGTGCGGCTGCGTAGGGATCGTCCAGGTAGGTGTTGGCTGTTTCAAACGTGAGCTTACCCCCATCGGGCATCGCATCGCGCGCGTTCACAGCCAGATTGACGAGCGCGCTCTCCAATCCGTTCGGATCGGCATTGATGCTCCAAAGCCCGCCCGCGCGAACAAACTCGATCTGCATGCTTTCCGGAATCGTGCGCCGCAGCACTTGCTCCATGCCGCTGAGCAGCTGATTGGCATCGATGCGCTGAGGCGACAAGGGCTGTTGGCGTGAAAAAGCAAGCAGACGCGCCACCAAATTCGCAGCTCGCTCCGCGCCACCGATGGCGCCTGCAATGTATTCCTGGACGTTCAGGTCGCCGCGCTCCATGCGCCGCTGTGTCAGACGCAAACTGCTGATGATGACGGCCAGCATGTTGTTGAAATCGTGGGCGATGCCGCCGGTCAACTGGCCGACCGCCTCCATCTTCTGGGATTGTCGCAGCGCTTCCTCGGTGAGGCGCAGGCGCTGCTGCTCGGCCAGCCGTTCGGTAACGTCGTAGACGAACTGGTAAGCGCCGATGCGCCGTCCGTCGGCGTCACGCAGAGCATTGAAGCGCATCTCATAGTATCGCCGATCGCGACCAGCATCGCCGAACTCGGCGACCTCGACGAACTCCTCGCCCGCCAGCGCGCGCTGCCAGACCGCGCGAACAGCCGCCTGGTGCTCCGGCATGTGCGCCAGAAGCGTCAGCATGTTGTCGCCAACTTTTGGGAGTACGCCGAAGATGCGCTGGAATTCGCGCGCGGCCGCGCCGTTGATGGCGATCCAGCGAAACCCTTGATCGGCGACCTGCACGAAGGCGTTGGTGCCCTCGACGATGTCGGCCAGCACCTTGCGCTCGGCCAGCGTCTCGGCGACGCGTGCTTCCAACGTTTCGTTAAGCTGCTGCAGGGCGATCTCTGCGCGCTTGCGTGCGGTGATGTCCTGAAACAGTACGGCCACCTGGCGGTGAGCGGCCGGCTCGACGCGGAAGGAGGCAAGCTCCAGGTAGCGTCCCGTGGCGACGAGCTCGCGCTCAAACCGGATCGGGTTGCCCGTCAGGAGTACGTCGCGATAAAGCTCGACCCACCCGGCCGCCTCGTCCGGCACCATCGCGCGGACTTTTTGGCCCACCACGTTGTGAATGCCCGTGTGGCGGGCGTAGGCGGCATTGGCCTCGATATGAATGTAGTCGCTGAGGGGCCCGTGCGGCCCGTCAAAGAATTCGATGATGCAGAAGCCCTCATCGATCGAGTCGAAAAGGGTACGGTAGCGGTCCTCTCGTGCGGTGGCTGCATCGTCATTGTTGCTGCGATCGCCGGCGGCACGTAGCCGCGTCACTTCTTCCTCGAGCGCCTTGATCTTGCGCTGAAGCTCGGCGATTTCGACTTGGTTCACGACCGACGCCCGACTGCTGCTCAGGAGTTTCTGTCGGGCTGCTGCACTAAAGCCAAACCGATACGGTTCGCCGATCCGACTGCCAAGCCCGGTGCCCGACGAGTCCAGGCCAATCGGCGACGACCAAGCTCAACGGGCCCGGGCCGGATTGGTTCCAGTAGCGGGCTGGCGTGCGGGATGCTGACGCCTTGCGAAAGCGAACAGCCGTGGCGTGCGCCCCGGCTGTCCGGTCATGTGGGCCAAGAGGCGTGGTTACGTGCGGGCGGCGTTGCGCCTCATCTTGGCGCGGGTCGCTTCCTCGCGGGCGCGTTCCTTTGGCGTGAAGACGTCCTCGGAGAAGTCCTCGGCCTCGAAGATGGGGCGCAGCTCGCACTCGCCCTGACCCAGCACCTCCAGGAAGCGCCTGGTCCAGTGGATGGCTTCGTCCATGGTCTTCACCTGGAACAGGGCGTAGGAGGCGACGAGTTCCTTCGACTCGGTGAAGGGGCCGTCGATGACCGTGAACTTGCCACCGGCGAGCTTCACGCGCTTGCCCTTGGCACTCGGATGCAGGCCGTCGCTCGCCAGCATCACGCCGGCCTTGGTGACCTCCTCGACGAACTTGCCCATGCGCTCGATCAGTTCCTGGCTCGGCGGTGCGCCGGCCTCGCTGTGCTTGTCGGCGCGCAGCATTCCCAGAATTCGCATTGGTGTGTCTCCGTTGATGTCAAATTGGGGCAAGGGTCCCGGATGGCCTCGGCGCGCCTCAGCAAGGCGCGGCCTCGGGCTCGGGACATGCAGTGCCAAGCCGTGGAGCCTGACGTCAGTCCTACTTCTTCAGCTCCTTATCGAGGCGGCGGTGATGATCGATGGCATCGCTCTCGCCGAAGTCCTCCAGCTCGAACAGCTGGCGGATCTCGATCTCGCTGTCCTCGTTGTGCGGGTTGGGGCAACGCTTGATCCACGCGACCGCCTCCGCCAGCGACTTGCACTGCAGGATCCAGTAGCCGGCCACCAGTTCCTTCGTCTCGGCGAACGGGCCATCGAGGACGGTGCGCTTGTCGCCAGAAAACCGGACACGCGCGCCCTTTGCACTCGACTGCAGCCCATTGCCGTCCAGCATCACGCCGGCCTTCACCATCTCCTCGTTGAATTTGGCCATTGCCGACAGCAGCTCCTCGGACGGCATCACGCCGGCTTCAGAGTCCTTGGTGGCCTTGACCATCACCATGAAACGCATCGTCGTCTCTCCTTCGGTTGCATCGGGAGCCGGGCTGCTGGGTGGGTCTGGCCCTGGCTCTACTGTGACGACGAACGGGGCATGGCGAAATCGACAGCCTCAGGGAGTTTTTTGTAACGTCTGGCCTAAGACGCTGTTTTCAATCGAAACTTTTATTGCCGGAGGCTCATGCGGGCGGCCAGCGCTGCATGTTAGCCGCACGCCGGGCTGTCGACGTCGTGACCGCCAGCAAGCAGCCTGCTGCTACCAGGAGCGAAGGCCCTGCCGGCGATGCCGTCGCATGCTACTGCAATGCCCGTGTGATGGATCGGGCGCCATCGTTCGGGGTGACGATGTTGAACCAGAACGGGAACTTGTCGAGCATGGCGAGGAAATCGGCGAATGCCTCGCGCCGGCCCTCGACCTTCATCTCGCCCGATGTGATGGCCTGCTCGGGAGTGATTTCGCCAAGCTGGATGCGGTCGAGCGTTGCCTTGGTCAGGGAGACCTTGGCGTCGGCGTTGGTTGCGGCCCGTCTGACGTGGTTGAGCACGCCATTCTCGATCGTCAGGGTGTAGGGCTGCCCCAGGTCCGTGAAGTCTATGTCGAGAACGAGCTTCTTGCCGGCTGCCTTCTCGCCGTTCAGCCGCACAGCGAAATAGTCGAACGTCATTTCGGGCGGCATCGCCCTGATGGTGTCGGGGCTGGCCGTGTTGACGCCGCCGCCTTGCGGTACGCCGTTGCGCAGCTCGTAGGCGCCCTGCAGGTAGATCGAGCGCCAAGGCCCGCTTTCGGCTTGGTAGCCCATCTGCTCGTAGGCATCGGCGAGCAGCTCTTTGCCTTCCTTGTTGTTCGGGTCAGCGAAGACGACGTGCTTGAGGGCTTCCGCCACCCAGCGGTACTCGCCCTTGTCGAAGTCGACCCTGGCCTTCTGCAGGATGGCCGGTGCACTGCCCATGTATTCCACATACTTGTTGGCGGCATCGGCGGGAGGTAGTTGGTCGAGTGTTGTTGGATTGGCGTCGTAGAACCCCATGTAGCGCTGGTAGATGGCACGCGTGTTGTGCCGCACGGTGCCGTAGTAGTTGCGATTGTACCATTGTTTGCCGAGCTCGTCCGGCAGCTTGATCATGTTGGAGATCTCGATGCCGGTGTAGCCCTTGTTGAGCAGGTTCAGCGCCTGGTCGTGCTGGTACTTGTAGAGATCGCGCTGTTTCTTCCAGTAGTCGATCACCCTGGCGTTGCCCCACATCGGCCAGTGGTGCGCCTGGAATTTGACGTCGGTGCTCGGCCCGTAGAGATCGATGGTCTCATTGAGAAAGCTCGCCCACTTGAGCGGATCGCGCACCAGGGCGCCGCGCAGCGTCAGGACGTTGTGCAGTGTGTTAGTAGTGTTCTCCGCCATCCACATGGCGCGGAACTGCGGGAAGTAGGTGTTCATCTCGGCTGGCGCCTCGGTGCCGGGCGTCATCTGGAACACCATGCGCACGCCGTCGATGGCGACCTCCTCGCCTGTCGACTTGATGTCACGGGTGGGCACGATCAGGCCAGTCGTTCCCGTCGACGTCGTTTGGCCGAGACCGGCGTTGACCCCGCCCTGCGGGCCGCGCGCCAGCATCGCCCCGTACATGTAGATCGCGCGGCGGCTCATGGCATTGCCGGCGATCACGTTCTCGCTGATGGCATGCTCGGAGAAATGCTGCGGCGCCAGTATCGGCACCTTGCCTGAACGGACGTCCGCCTCGTCCACGACGCCGCGCACGCCGCCGTAGTGATCGACGTGCGAGTGGCTGTAGACCACCGCAACAACCGGTCGCCGGCCGAGATGCTGTGTGACGAGGTCGAAGGCGGCCTTAGCGGTCTCGGCGGAGATCAGCGGATCGAACACGATCCAGCCGGTGTCACCCTGAATAAAAGTGATGTTGGAGAGATCATAGCCGCGCACCTGGAAGATGCGATCGGCTACCTGGAACAGTCCATAGTTCATGTTGAGTTGGGCGTTGCGCCACAGGCTGGGATTGACCGTGTCGGGTGCCGGCTTGTCCGCGCCGATGTAGGTCTTGTACTGCTCCATATCCCAGACGACGCTGCCCTTGGCGTCCCGTATGGTGAGGGCGTCCGGCCTGGCGATCAGACCGCGCGCAGCGTCTTCGAAATCCTGTCGATCATTGAAGTTCAACTGGCTTGCAAGTGCGCGGTTGGCGGCCTTGGTAGCTTCCGTCGCGGGCTTGGGCTGCGTTGCCGGGGATTGCTGCGCCAGCACAGGGCAGGAAAGCCCGGCAATGAGAAGCTCGGACGCAAAAACCTTGCGGCCGGTGACCTGCGCAAGCATCCGATCCTCCATCACTTTTTCCTGATGTGTCTTGGTCATGGGACGCGTGGTCCAGCCGAAGGCCGCCTCGACCGCGCCATCCGAGCCAATCGTCCGGTGCGGAGCACGGTGAACAAATCGGGCGAGATCCCGGAAGACGCTCGGGAAAAACCCTCAGGGCGTAGCCGGTCGGCCAGGTTGGCGACCGGCTCGCTCGTTCGCACGCGGCGGCGCGCAGGCACGGGCATTCCTGCCAACGACGGCCTCCACAAGCTGCTGCAGGTCGCCTAAACTTGGGCGGTGTTCAGTAAAAGTGAGTAAGCGGGGGATGTCAGAAAACCGGTTCTCGACGCGTCCTTTGTACCTGCAGTTGCGTGAGGCTCTTCTCGAGCGAATTGCGGCGGGGCAATGGAAAGCGGGCAATGCAATCCCGAACGAGGCGGATCTGGCGCGTGACTTCGGTGTCAGTCCAGGCACGATGCGCAAGGCGCTCGACTTGCTCGAGGCGCAACGGGTTCTCACGCGCCGGCAGGGCCGTGGCACGTTCATAAACGATCAGAACTCCGCCGAGATGGCGCAGCGCTACAACAAGCTGCGCGGCCCCGACGGCCGCCCGGTGGTTGTCGAGCCGGAGGTCGGGCCGATCGGCGAAGCGGCGGCGACCGAGCAGGAGGTCCGCCGGCTCGGCCTGGAGCCGCAAGCGCGTGTCTATCGTTTCACCCGAACCTATTTCCGCGAGCACCGCGCGTTCATGATGGACGAGGTAGTGGTGCCTGCGGCGATATTTCCGGGCCTCGAGAAACAGAGGGAGGTGGCGACCGACGTCGTCACATTGGCCCAGCGCTACGGCCTTCTCACGGGCAGCGCTGCAGAGCGCATCACGACGGGCCCAGCCGATGCAATTCGCGCCGGCATTTTCAATGTTGCGCCGGGAGCACCTTTACTGAATTTTGATCGCGTCGTGTTCGAACTCAATGGACTTCCGCTCGAATGGCGCCTTGGATACTGCCATCTTTCGAGCGGCTACTATCTGGCTGCACTGGGTTAGGTATTTCAGCACAGGCGTACTCCATTGCCGAAAAATCCAAACGCTACACCAGGGGACTCGCGCGCTCGGGGTTTGTCGTTGCACATGGGCGTACGAGTGCAAAACCGTCGTCTTCAGCTGGGACTGCACAAGGTGGTGGTTGCCGCCCATCTGGGCGTGTCGCCAAGCATGTACGAACAGTACGAGTTGGGGGAAGCACCGGTTCCTGCGACGGCGCTGGCTGATCTCGTTGACCTGTTCAAGGTTCCGCTATTCTATTTCTTTCAAGACCTTGTCTACGACAGTTGCGAAGCGCCCTCAGACAGCTCGGAGCCGGCAGCCGTCCTGACGGTGGCAACTCACGCCGATCGGGTCGCGGCCCTCGTCGAGGACTTCCAGAAATTGGGTTGGCAGGAACAGCAGTACGTACTTATGCTGGCACAGGCGCTGGCGCGGGGAAGCGGAGCCGCCTGACGGGTCAGTATCATGCGGGCGGCTCAAACAACATTGATCGACGAGAAGGGCAGGCTGTGGGACGCGGGCTCGCGCCTGCTCCGGCAATCTCTCTATCTGCAGGGTGTCGAGGGCGACATCCAGCCGGCGCTCATAGACAATCTAGGCTTTGTCGGTTTGTCCGCGCGCGATGGCAGGATCATCGTGCGCTTCAGCCCCAAGGCTGTTTCAAGGGTTGCGGTCGGCGCTCTGTACTACTGGCTCTCGGCGCGCAATAGCACGCGCATCTGCCTTGCATATGCGGCGAGCAAAGGCGACGATCGCTACGAGATTTTCGCCTCGGCCCGTGCAGCCCTGCTGCGCATGGAAGCACTGCTGGACGGCGAGCACCAGCTGCACTGGGCCCCGCTTTACTGGGCGCGCCCCGGCATGCTCGAACCGCTTCCCGAGCATCCGTTCGGAGCCCTGTTCAACCACTGGCGAGCCACGGGGGGCGCCTACACGGAAAGCGACTACCTTCCGCTACTCGAGCGCTTCGCCGGAGACCGGTTTGTGGTGTTCGAGCCGCAGCCGGATGGTCGCTTCTCCTTCGACCGCGCAGGCAACGGGCTGCACATCCCCGATGAACCCGCCCGCCGCGCGCTTGGCGGCTCGCGGCTGGACGACATCACTGACCAGGAGTACGCGACCTGGGTTTCGCAGTTTTATTCGGCCGCGCTCGAGAGCCGGCAGCCCAGGTACGATCACATCTGCGCCTACATCAAATGGCCCCGGGCTGGCAGGGTGGAGCGCAAGTACACGCGCCTCATTCTTCCCTGCCGTGCCAGCGACGGCCGGCAGCTCCTGCTAGGCATTAGCGGCCCGTTTGCGGACGACCGCCTCGCCGAGCCCGCTTAGAGCCACGTCGTCCAGGAAGTTTTGCAGGTCCTTGAACATCTCGTCGCGTTTGATCCAGAGCAGCGCGAAATGGATGGACCCTTCGCGCGTGTCGATGAAATTCACGTCCCATTCGATGTTGCGGTATCCGTTTCTGGGAAACACGCCCTTGAGGATGTTGTGCTCGACCATCAGCGTGATGGTGCACGTGGTGTCCCACTTCGCGCAGGCCAGCGTGCGGGCGAGGCGCGGCAGCAGCGAGACGAGGCCGACGCCCCGATAGTCGGGTCGATACCAGGCGCCGCCGGAATAGAACACGCGTCCCTTGATGGCGCGGGCTGCGAGGGCGGTCACCTCGCAGCGCTCGGTTGGCAGTTTGTGCTCGGTGGGGTTGCTGTAGAGCAACCGCAGCGCCTGCATCTCCTCGTGGCAGGTGGAGCCCGTCCAGTCGTACAGACGGCCAGCCTGCGTCGCTACCACCTCGCCGGCCTCGTTGCGGCCGAGCAGGCAGAATGAATTGTCGTCATTGAGGTCATTGAGTTCCGGATCGAAACCGCGAAACACGGCGCCCCAGGTGGCGCGGTTCTGAGCGTGGGTGTCCAGAAACTCCCGCATCGTCGCGAACGAGAGTGTCACGCCGCGCTCGCGCACGCCGGCTTCGGCTTTGAGCAGCACGCGGCCGAGCAAACTTCGAGGTCCGTGGTCGATGCTGGTCTTTGCAAAAATCGTACTTTCGATGGCGATGTTCATGGGAACCTCCCCCGGCGGCGGACGTGGCAAGGCACCCAATCAATGTGATTCGCGGCGTAGGGCTTATTGCCCGGCGCGGGCTATGCACGGATATCTGATCCAGCACAGCTGATTTCCGATGGCATGAGTGCCGCGCGCGGCAGTGGTCTTGGTCAAGAGTGGCACTGTGCAGCTGGCGACAGCCGTTGCCGGCGTTGCCGCCTGATGCGCCGAACACGGACGAAGCTCGCGATGTTCAGGGACGCGGAGACGATGCCGACGCTGTAGCAGAGGATTTGCGTGGTGATGAGAAGCGTGTTCATGGCCTGGGCTCCCTGTTCGTCGGTTGTGGCGAGCCGGTCGGCGCATTACTCATGATCGGCTCTGCAGGGACGACGAACGGCAGATGCCGGAATCGACACGCAGCTTTACTTTTTTCTGGCGCAGCCTCACGTCAACGCGATCGGCGGGGCCAATTGCCTGATCTACAATGACAAGCGCCGTCGCTGCGGCGGAGCATTCAGGCGAGCCCCGCCGCAGGCGCTTCAGTTCTAGATCATGGTCTCGAGGCGGACGTAGCTCGCTTCCATGCCGTGCTCCATGCCGCTCGCCAGCATGGCAGCGCGCGTCTTGGCATCGGGCAGGGTCATCCGCATGGTCATGAGCGTGCCCGTACCGTCAGGTGTGAATGTTGTTACGACATGATTGTCCGGGCATGGGTTCGGCAGGTGCATGCGCTCGATATGCACAATGCGGCTGAAGGGCACGAGCTCTAGGTACTCCCCGGTCAGGTAGAAACCGCCACCCTTCCCATTGGTCCACTCGTAGCGGATCTTGCCGCCCGGGCGCGCCTCGTTGATGCAGACCGGCATGGTCCAACCGTCAGGTCCGAGCAGCCACTTCTGGACAAGGGTTGGCTCCGTGTGGGCGCGATAGACCGCTTCAGGTGACGCGGCAAAGCGCCGGGTGACGACGACGTGCGTGTCACCCTCGGTCTTGATCGTCATCTTGGTCATGGCCGGTCCTTTCGCTCCTCGGGCTGCATGGTGGCCAGAACCTCGTCCAGCCGTTCGTAGTTCTTCGCCAGCGCCTGGCGCAGCATGGCGAGCCACTGGTCGACGCCGGTGATGCCGTCAGGCGCCAGCCGGCAGGGGCGCTTGGTGCCCTCCACACGGCGAATGATCAGCCCTGCACTCTCCAGCACCTTCAGGTGGCGCGAGATGGCGGGCTGGGTCATTGCGAAGGGCTGGGCCAGCTCCATTACCGTCGCCTCGCCAAGGGCGAGACGGGCAAGGATGGCCCGGCGGGTCGGATCAGCGAGGGCGGAGAAGGCGGCATCGAGGTTCGGCATGATGCGTGGCTCGTTATATAAGTGAATGTTTATATAACGGCGCGCTAATTGTCAAGCCGCGGGCAGCGGTCCCGGTACCCCAGCTCGTTTGCTGCGTGCCTGGGGCTAGGCGGGAGTGTTCTGGGGCGGCGTGACGCCCATCGAGACGTAGACGCTCATCAGGTGCTCGACGCCGCCGGCCGCTGGCTTGATCCAGCTGGCGGGCACGTAAATCAGGGCACCGCCCACCGGTACGGGGGCCGACGGCACCAAGATGCCCAGATACTCGTCCTTGCCGATCAGCACCGGCTTGGAGGATGGCAGCAGCGCCAGCACCGCACCGCCCGGCTCGCCGCCGAAGAAGCACCAGACCGCGCTCATGCTGGCGAGGTTGTCGTCGCCCTTCAGGTCGACGATCGACGTGAAGCGCTTGCTGAGGTCATAGACACTCGAGATGCCGGGAATCGGCCGCACGATGCGGTCAACAATGGCCGTCGTCCAATCGCCAAGCCGCGACTCGACAAGCAACCCAAGCACGTAGATGGCGACGACGACAATGGCGAGACCGAGCAGGTAGGGAGGAACGCTCGAGGTGTTGAAGCCAACGCCCATGGAGATGAGCAGCCGGCCGAAGCGGCTGCTCGGCCCGGCGTAGTCGATGATCAGTGTCACCAGCCACACCGAAACGGCCACCGTGATGATCAACGGCAGGGCCGCCATGAAGCCAGCCCCGAAAATGCGTACGACCCTGCCCACCGGACGTCTCCCTGAATAGCGCGCGAGCTGCGCAGCGGCGCAAAGTATCGATGATGAAAACCTCGGCTGATTGGCCAAGGGCCGTCAAGGGGCAGGCAAGTTGCGGTTGGCGGGCCAGGCTACCCAGGCGCTGTGCCATCACCACCCGCACGGCGCGGGGTCAGGTTTTGTGCGGGGCGGCGCTCAAGCGTTCGCCCGATACCGGCACGATGGCGAAGGTCCCATTCTGATGTCGGTCGGTGCACAGCGTGCACCCGAGGCTCGTGCCTGGAAGGTGGTCCATGAACACGACAGCATTGTTGTTTCAGCTGATCGGCGGCGGCGTGGCCGGCTACGCCGCTGGGCACTTCGTAAGGGACATCACCCTGGGTGGCCCTGTCGCCAATGCCGCGGTCGGGGCATTGGGTGGCGGCATCGTTGGACAGGTCCTGTTCGCGATGCTGGGATTGGGCGGCACCGTACAGGTCGCGTCGGCGCTGATTACGGGCGCCATTGGCGGCGGCCTCGGTACGCTGCTGGTCGGATTCGTCAAATCCAAGATATCTGCCTAGGCCGCTGCTAGCTGCTGGTTTCGCCGGCGTCGGGCATGTTGCGGCGCACGATCTTCAGCGACAGCAGGCCGGCGCCGATCGCCAACAAGACGAGGCCCAGCACAACCTCCAAGGTCGCCTGTACGACGGCGCCGTGCGTTACGATCAGACCGCCAACCAGCACCAATCCGAGGCCGACCATTTTCTTTTTGAAGAGCACCGTGCAATCTCCTTTGTGACGAGTGGAAGGTCTACCTGGCGTGCCGCGAGTTCGTGAGTTGCTCGCGCCGGTCGCGCCGCGAGTAGGGCAACGGCAGCCCGCCGATCCACAGAGCGATCAGCACGAGCAAGAGGAGGAAGCCCGGCGGCAGGAGCGCAAGGAGCAGGAATTTCTTGACGTGGTCAGCTGCTCCCGACGGTGGGCCGCCGGCGTTCCCGCGCATGGCCTGGCCGGACAGAGATTCGTCCTCCAGGTTGCCAATGACGTCGCCTCGCTCGATCCTGAAGGACGGATCCGGCCAGGTCTGGACCAGCATCAGCATCGCGACGAGGACCCAAAGCGTGGCGACGACGGCCCACGCGCCAAACAGCCAACGGGACCAGCTTGCATGCATGAGACACGCCTCCGCTTGCGGTCCGCCCGATCCTTGATCGGCCGACGAGCGGCGGCAATCGGTACTAACCCGCAATGCGCTTAGGGGGAGTTTCCCAAGCGGAGTACGCAGCCACCGCGAAGCTGCGGCTCGGATGTGACTTTCACACCGATTTAAGCAGGGGCCGGCGGATGCCGGTCACGGGGGAGCCGGCTCGCGAGATGCGGTCGATCGCGGTCTTGAGGGGCTCCAGGACTACCGCCATATGGTGGGCGTTGGCGTGCAACAGCATGAACCCGTCGGTCATGATGCCGACGTGGCCCTTCCAGAACACGAGATCGCCACGCTGTAGGTTGTCCAGCTGCTCGGTGATCGTAACGGCTTCACCGACCTCGGCCTGCTGCATGTCGCTGTCGCGCGGACAGAGATAGCCGGCGGCCTGCATTGAGACCTGTACGAGCCCGGAGCAGTCGACGCCCAATCGCGTCTTGCCTCCCCACGCGTAAGGAATGCCCACGAAGCGTTCCGCGACCGCCACGAAATCGGCAGCAAAGCGGGTGCGATCGATGATGTGGCGCGTCGGTACGTATCGGCCGTCGGCGAGGCGACAGACTGCCGGGCCCTCCTCGGCGATCGCCAGCGACGCGGTGATGCTCACGTGCATCCAGGGCGGCGATTTGATGTCGGGCTCGGGGTAGAGGAAGGTGCCGATCGCGCGCACCATGTGGGTCGGCTCGCGAACCTGATCGCTAACTGCGCTTTCGTGGACGTAGCCGACGTAGCCATCGCGCTCGAGCTGTATCCAGGCCCAGCCGTCCTTGCGCTCGTAGACGGTGACAATCTCGCCGAACAGCGCCTCCGTGGTCCAGCCGGCCTTCAAGTCTGGACGGTCGCGCAGCTGCGCGGCGGAATGGTTCACTTGGCCACGCATGCCCGAGACGTAGCGCTGTGCAGTGACACGGTCGTGCAAGGATTCAGCGGCGAGGTCATCGCGATAAGCGTGGCGGCGCCGGTCGAGGTTCGGGGTCACGGCTTGCCGGCCTTTGCTTGCGCGCACAGCATGTCGAACACCGCGCGCGCGGCCTGCACCTCGCCGCCCTTTGGTCCGAGCGGCCTTGGCGCCGGCCGCCAGCCGTAGATATCGAAATGCCCGTAACGGCGCGCTTGCCTGACGAAGCGGCGCAGGAACAG
>Ga0075418_10001819_pt1 | contig 24278 bp, 20 predicted proteins | sample SoiMetdeltSBSDD2_FD_81776 | JGI IMG/M metagenome (GOLD analysis project Ga0075418, IMG submission 81776) | Bulk soil microbial communities from a Populus tree surrounding site in Tennessee, USA - Soil MetaG P. deltoides SBSDD2 | ecosystem: Environmental > Terrestrial > Soil > Tree plantation...
AGGGCGGTGGCGGCAGCCGCGGCGGCGAGCGCGCGCACGAAGCGCCGAAGCCAATCAAGATCTGGGCGATGATAAAATTGGCGGCCGTTCGCTGAAGTGCCCGCTCACGGCTGCTCAGAGACGCATTTCTGTTATCCTTTCATCACGATCGCGTGGCGCGATCGTTCCCGGTGACCCGGCACAGCGTCCGGGGAAGGAGCCCTCATGATTCGCGTCGTCGAATCTGCCTCCAACGAACTTCGCCTGGCGGAAGCTCGCGCGTTCATCCGATCCGAACTCCGCAATGGGGATCTTCTGCTCGTCGCTGCCTCGCGCGGCGCAGCCGACGATCTCGCCCGATCAATTGCGATCGAATCGGGCGCGACGCTCGGGTTGCATCGCTTCAGTCTCACTCAACTTGCCGCGCGCCTGGCGGCGCCGATCCTCGCGGCCGATCGTCGAACGCCGGCGACCAATCTCGGGTCTGAAGCGGTCGCTGCCCGCGCGGCGTTCGAATCGGTGCGGAATCACGCCCTGACGTATTTCGGACCCGTTGCTGGCACCCCAGGTTTTCCCCGCGCGCTCGCGCGAACGCTGCAGGAACTGCGGCTCGCGCATGTCTCGTCCGCCGACCTGGCCGCACTCCCGCTCGGAGGTGCCGATTTGTCGGCGCTGCTGGATCAGTTCGAGCGCGAGTTCGATTCCGCATCGGCGACCGATCGCGCAACCCTTTTTGCCTCGGCGACGTCAGTCGTTGCGGATCGGCGACCGACGACCTCGGTGCTCGGGATACCGCTCGTCCTCCTCGACGTGCCGCTTGATTCCGCGGCAGAGTTCGACTTTGTTCGCGCGCTGATTGGCGCCGCCCCAAGCACAGTGGTAACAGTGCCCTTCGGCGATCTGCAAGCGCTCGATCGTCTTGCCTCAATCGGATTGGCGCCGGAAGTGCTCGAGCAGAAAGGGGAGACGGATCTCGTCGCGCTGCGGCGATACCTCTTTGCCAGCCGTCGTCCGCCGGAACGCACGCCCAAGGGAGACGTGCGGCTGTTCTCCGCGCCCGGCGAAGGACGCGAGTGCGTCGAGATTGCGCGGCGCATACTGGAAGAAGCGCGCGCTGGCGTCGCATTCGACGAGGTTGCTGTATTCGTCAGATCGCCGCAGCGATATGCGAGCCTGCTCGAGCATGCCTTCAAGCGAGCGGGCATTCCCGCATGGTTCGATCGCGGGACGAGCCGGCCGCATCCAGCCGGCCGTGCCTTCGTCGCGATCCTGGCATGTGCCTGCGAAAAGCTATCGGCGCGACGGTTCGCGGAATATCTCTCGCTCGCGCAGGTTCCACAGTTGACGGGCGATCGGATCGAGTTCGAGTTCATCGTGCCCGACGATGAAGCGTTGCCGGTTGTCGCGGATGCCGCTTCCCGCGTCGATGGCTCGACGTGGCAACGGGATCTTTCTGCTGCCGGGGAATCCGACAGCGCGAATCGTTCCCGCCGCGATGCGGATGTGAGCGACGCGGTCGTGGCGGGATCGCTGCGCGCCCCGTGGAAGTGGGAGACGCTGATTGTCGAATCCGCGGTCATCGGGGGCGATCCTGGACGGTGGCATCGCCGGCTCGACGGTCTGGCCCGCGAATACCGTTTGATGATCCAGGAAGAATTGAGCGATGACCCCGAGTCGCCGCGTGCGTTGCGACTCGAGCGTGAGCTGACCAATCTGGGCCATCTGCGCGGGTTTGCGCTACCGATCATCGACCTGCTTGCGTCATGGCCTTCGCGCGGCACATGGAAGGAGTGGCTCGATCGATTCTCCGATCTCGCGCCGAAGATTCTTCGCCAACCGGAACGCGTGCTCCGAGTGATCGCGGAGCTTCGTCCGATGAGCGAGATTGGACCCGTGTCGCTCGAAGAAGCCCGCGATGTCATCGCCGATCGACTGCTGGCTCTCGACGTCGATCCGCCGCGCCACCGGTACGGGCGCGTCTTTGTTGGATCGCCACAACAGGCACGCGGGCGCACGTTTCGGGTCGTCTTTGTTGCCGGCCTGGCGGAGCGGATGTTTCCGCAGAAGCCGCACGAAGATCCGATGCTCCTGGACAACGAGATGCGCGCACCGCTCCAGGCCGGCCTGGCTATTCAGGAAACCCGCGGACGGATGGAGCGCCTTCTGCTCAGGCTCGCGGTCGGCGCGCCGACTGAGCGATTGTGGCTCTCGTATCCGCGGATCGATATCGCCGAATCCCGCCCGCGCGTCCCTTCGTTCTACGCACTCGACGTCATGCGTGCGATCACCGGAAGGATTCCACATCACGAGGACCTGCAGGAGCGCGCGGTTTCAGAAGGCGGGGCGATGCTTGCGTGGCCGTCGCCGCAGGAACCGGCGCGCGCGATCGACGATCTCGAACACGATCTCGCGGTGCTTCGCATGCTCCTCCTCATCGAGAACCGAAAGTCGGTGCGGGGACAGGCGCACTATCTGCTTCGGCTCAACGATGCGTTGAAGCGTTCGGTCACCACGCGCTGGTCACGCGCGCGTGCTTCGTGGACTCCGTCCGATGGCATCACGCGGCTGACCGGCATGACCACGGCGCTGGTGGCGAGTCAGCGCTTGTCGGCGCGTCCGTATTCGTTGTCGGCACTCCAGAAGTTCTCGACATGCCCCTATCAGTTCCTGCTCTCGGCGATCTATCGTCTCGAGCCAGCGCAGGAGCCGGAGCCGCTGCAGAAGCTCGATCCGCTGACCCGTGGCGCGCTCTTCCATCAGGTCCAGGCGGAATTTTTCCGGACGCTGCAGTCCGACGGACTGTTGCCGGTATCGGAGGGCCGGCTTCATGACGTGCTGGCATGCCTCGATCGAATCGTGTCGAAGACCGCCGCCGAGTATCACGAGCAGCTGGCCCCGGCGATCGAGCGGGTATGGCGCGACGAGGTCAACGACATTGCTCGCGATCTCCGCGTGTGGGCGCGCCGGCTTCCGTCCGCGCAGGATTGGATTCCTGAGTACTTCGAATTCAGTTTCGGTCTGAGCGACGAGGGACGCGACCGGCGCAGCGTGCCAGAGCCGGTGCGTCTCGATGGCCGGTTTCTGCTGCGAGGATCGGTCGACCTGATCGAACGCCGCGGTGACGGCCGCGCCTTACGCGTGACCGACCATAAGACGGGAAAGAACCGGACGACATGGAAAACGGTGATCGGAGGCGGCGCGATGCTGCAGCCGGTGCTCTACAGCGTCGCCGTCACTGAGGCGCTGAACACGGCGGTCACGTCTGGTCGGTTGTTTTATTGCACCGCAGCTGGCGGTTTTACCGATCACGAGATCCCAATCAACGACGCAAATCGCCGCGCCGGGCTGGAGGCGCTCGAGATCGTGGACCGGGCGATCGAGCTTGGATTTCTGCCCGTCGCGCCCGCCGATCGCGCGTGCACGTGGTGCGACTTTCGATCGGTCTGCGGTCCGCACGAGGAGCAACGAGTGCGAATGAAATCGGCGGACAAGCTTGGTGATCTGTTGGCCCTGCGACAGATGCCGTAACGCGAGGAATGTGTCAGTTTTGGGCGACCTAGAACCAAAAACGCCAAAAACCCAAAGCGCACAGAATCATGAATCCGCCTCTCATCGATCAGGCCGCTCGCGATCAAATCGCCAACTCCCTCGACACCACTCTCGTCGTCGAGGCGGCGGCAGGTACGGGGAAGACGACCGAGCTGGTCAAGCGCATCTTGCGCGTGCTGGCAACGGGCCGCGCGGGTGTCGAGTGCATTGTGGCGGTGACGTTCACCGAAAAAGCCGCGGGAGAGCTCAAACTTCGTCTTCGCGAAGCGCTCGAGCGCGAGCGCGGATCAGCGCCGGATCCGGAAGCGCGCGAGCGGCTCGACAAGGCGCTTGGCAGCCTCGAAGAAGCCCACGTCAATACGATTCATGGGTTCTGTGCCGAGCTGCTGCGCGAGCGGCCGGTCGAGGCGGGCGTCGACCCTCTGTTTCGAGTGCTGACCGAAGCGCAATCTGAGCGGCTGTTCGAAGAGGCGTTTAGCGGGTGGTTGCAACAGCAGTTGGCCGATCCGCCGGAAGGTGTGCGGCGTGCCCTCAGGCGATCGGCGCCGTTCTCGTTTTTCGGCGCGCGCCCGCGTCAGGACGGCCCGATCGATCGACTGCAGCGAGCGGCGTGGGAACTGACGCAATGGCGCGATTTCCCGACACCGTGGACGCGGCGTCCGTTCGATCGCGATCACCAGATTGAACGCCTCGTGAGCGAATTGCACGCGCTCGCGTCGATGAGTGAAAACCCGTCCTATGCCAACGATGTGCTGTATCTCGATCTCGCTCCAGTGCGTCATCTGAGTCAGGAGATTCAGCTGCAACAGGAAGGAACAACGATAGCGACATCAGAACTGGTCGATCGCGACGGCATCGAGGCGCGGCTCGTCGATCTTTCGCGCGATCGGAATTTCTCGAGAGCGCGACACGGACGGGGACCGGGATACCGCAAAGGGGTCACGCGCGCGGATCTCGTCGCCGCGCTCGACGCCTTTCGGACCCATCTCGACGGGTTCCGCCTCGATGCTGACGCGGATCTTGCCGCGACTCTTCAGCAGGAGCTTCTGGGGGCAGTCAACAGGTACGAGCAGCTGAAGGCGCGCTTGGGCAGCCTTGATTTTCTCGACTTGCTGCTCAAAGCCCGCGACCTGGTCAAGGGGAACGAGACGGTGCGGCGCGGTTTTCAGGATCGTTTTACGCACCTCTTTGTCGATGAATTTCAGGATACCGATCCCTTGCAGGCGGAGATTCTCCTGCTGCTTGCCGCCGCTGATCCATCCGAGATCGATTGGCGGAAGGTGACTCCTCTGCCCGGCCGCCTCTTTCTCGTCGGCGATCCGAAGCAGTCAATCTATCGGTTCCGCCGCGCCGATGTCGCCGTCTACCGCGACGTCTGCGAGCGCCTCGTCTCGTGCGGCGCGGTGGCCGTGAAATTGACCGCGAGTTTTCGCAGCGTGCCGCAGTTACAGGCGAGCGTCAACGCGGCATTCTCCCCGGTGATGACCGGCGATGCGTTTACGCTGCAAGCCGACTACGTGCCATTGTCCCCCTATCGGAAAGATCCGAGCCGTCAGCCGGCGGTCATCGCGCTGCCAGTGCCGGCCCCGTACGGCACGCGCAACATCTCCGCCATCGCGATCGAGGCGTCCACCCCCGATGCCATTGGCGCCTTCGTCGAATGGCTGGTGAGCGAGAGCGGATGGAGCGTGACCGAACGCGCCGGTGAGCAACCGGTGCCGGTGCAGGCGAAGCATGTGTGCCTGCTCTTCCGCCGCTTCCTGAGCTTCGGCGACGATATCACGCAGCCTTACGTGCAGGCGCTCGAAGCGCGCGGCGTGCGCCACGTGCTCGTCGGCGGCAAGACGTTTCACGATCGCGAGGAAGTAGAAACCATTCGCGCGGCGCTGGCGGCAATCGAATGGCCCGATGACGAGTTGTCGGTGTTTGCGACGCTGAGAGGCGCGCTGTTCGCGATTGGTGATGAGGAACTGCTCGAGTGGAAGCTTGGAAGCCGCGAGGATGGCTTCGGCATGCTTCATCCGTTTCGGATTCCTGCGACCATCCCACCGCACCTGTCGCCCATAGGCTTGGCGCTGCAGCGTCTGCAACAGCTCCATCGCCGACGTAACTATGTGCCAGTAGCGGAGACGATTCAGGAGCTGTTGAACGCCACGCGTGCGCATGTCGGCTTTGTACTTCGCGCCGGCGGCGAGCAGGCTCTTGCCAATGTTCTCCACGTCGCTGAACTCGCGCGACAGTACGAGGCGTCGGGCGGCATCTCGTTCCGAGGCTTCGTCGACGAGCTGCGCATTGCCGCCGAGACGTCGCAAGCCTCCGAGGCCCCCATTCTCGAAGAGGGAAGTGACGGCGTGCGCATCATGACCGTCCATAAGGCAAAAGGACTCGAGTTCCCGGTCGTGATTCTGGCCGACCCGACGTGCAAATTGTCACCGGCCGAGGCGAGCCGATGGATCTCGAAGGACGACGGTCTGTGCGCGCTGAAACTGGCGGGATGGGCGCCGATCGATCTCGTCATGCACGGCGAGGAAGAGCGTGCGCGCGAGCAGGCGGAGGCACAGCGACTGGCCTATGTTGCTGCGACTCGCGCCCGCGATCTCCTGGTCGTTCCTGTGATCGGTGAAGGTCCATACGATGGCGGCTGGCTGGATCCTTTGATGTCGGCCGTCTATCCGCCGGAAACCGCTCGTCGCAACCCGTCCCGCGCGCCCGGATGCCCTGCGTTTGCCTCGAAGGATTCGGTGATGAATCGGCCCGACGGTGATCCGGCGCGACCATATACCGTCGCACCTGGCCTGTATGAATTCCCCGGCAGCGAAGCTCCGGCAAAGTATTCCGTGGTGTGGTGGGACCCGCACATCCTCAACTTGAATGCCGCGTCAACGTTCGGCCTGCGCCGCGACGATTTGATCGTCAAAGACGGCGACATGTTTGCGGTCGAAGAGCGCATGGTTGAGTACGAGCGTTGGCGGCAGGACCGGGCGACGGCGATTGATACCGCGCAGAGACCGGGCGTGCGTCTACAGACCGCGACCGCGTGGGCGGCGGAGGCTGCCGAGCTTGGCATTGATGAGGAGATTGCTGGCGGCGGCTCGATCGAGATCGTCGAGCTGGCCGGAGCTGCTGGACGCCCGCGCGGTCCACGATTCGGTACGCTGGTGCACGCAGTACTCGCGACCGTCACGCTCGACGCGACCAGCGAAGACGTGGTCGCGACTGCCGAAACGCAGGGGCGGATCCTGCTGTCCACGGCGGAAGAGATTCGCGCAGCCGCTGCCGTCGGCGGCGCGGTGCTCGGCCACGATCTGATGGCGCGTGCCCGTCGCGCAGCTGTGATGTCGCGCGAAACCCCGGTCACCTGGGTGCAGAAGGACGGTACGATGATCGAAGGCGTTCTCGATCTTGCGTTTGAGGAGAATGGGGTCACAACGGTCGTGGATTTCAAGACCGACCACGAACTGGCGGCCGGCGAATCGCGCTACCGTGCCCAGGTGCAACAGTACGTCGGCGCTGTCGAACGCGCCACCGGCAAGCGGGCACGAGGCATCTTGTTCAAGGTCTAGTGACGGCGATGATCGTCATCAATCCGTCTCTGTCGATCGACGAGCGGGAAATCGAAGAGCGGTTCGTCCGTTCCTCAGGACCCGGCGGACAAAACGTCAACAAGGTCGCGACGGCGGTGCAGCTGCGGCTCGACGTCAATGCCTCGTCGCTGCCTGATGACATCAAGCAGCGTCTCACCGCCCTCGCGGGCAGCCGGATGACCGACGACGGCATCCTCGTGATCGACGCGCGCGAGCATCGCACGCAATGGCAAAATCGCGACGCCGCGCGCGAGCGGTTGATCGCGCTGATCCAGCGAGCCGCACACCAACCGAAGAGACGGCGGGCCACGAAGCCTGGACAGGCGGCCAAGGAAAAGCGCCTCGCCACCAAGAAACGGCGTGGAGAGGTTAAAGCCACGCGCCAGAAGACAACCGCGGACGAGTAACGAAAACCGAACGGCGTCGTTATAATGAAAGTTTTGCCGTTGGAGGTTTCCCGTTGTCTACGGTAACGAATCCGCCTGAAGTGTCTCCAGACGCCGCCGCCGCTCAGCACCTGATGCAGCTGAGCACCGGCTACATTGCGTCCACATGTGTGTACCTCGCCGTGAAACTGCGACTCCCGGATCTCCTGGCCGCCGGGCCGCGCACCTCCACGGATCTTGCGCGCGAGCTCAGCGTCAACGAGGATGCGTTGTTCCGGGTGATGCGAACGCTCGCGAGCCTTGGTGTCTTCGAGGAGACAAGCTCTCGGACGTTCGCCAACACCCTCGCCTCGTCGATGCTTCGCTCGGCGAGCCCAGGGTCACTGTACGAGATGGTGCTATGGATGAGCGATCCGTTCCATTTTCAGGTCTACGCCAACGCGCTGCACTCAGTGCAAACCGGCAGTCCGGCAGCCGAGAAAACGCTGGGCGTCCCGGTCTTCGAATGGTTTCCGAAGAACCCCGACGAGTCTGAAGTGTTCAACAACGCGATGACTACGTTCAGCGCCATGGTCATCCCTGCCGTCCTGGAGGTCTACGAGTTCAGCGGAATTGGGACGCTCATCGATGTCGCCGGCGGACATGGCCACGTCCTGACGTCGATTCTGCAGAACTATCCGTCGATGCACGGCGTGCTGTTCGACCTCGACCACGTGCTCGCCGGCGCTCGGCCGGTCATCGAATCACTCGGGCTTTCGGACCGGTGCCGCACGGTATCGGGCGACTTTTTCCGTGCGGTTCCGGCAGGGGGAGACGCCTATATCATGAAGCACATCATTCATGATTGGGACGACGAGCGCGCGACGACGATTTTGAAGAACATCCGCAGCGCGATGAACCACGGAGGACGGGTGATCCTGGTCGATTCGGTGGTAACTCCGGGTAATCAACCCGACTTCGCGAAGATCATCGATCTCGAGATGCTGCTGATGCCGGGCGGGCGCGAGCGGACGGAAGAGGAATTCCGCGAGTTGTTCGCGCGCTCCGGCTTCCAGCTGACGCGAATCATTCCGACCAAGTCGCCTCTGAGTGTGATTGAGGCGAGATAGACCGAAGTTTCCAGTCGCCAGTTTCCGGTTTCCAGTGGCAATCTCTGAAGACTGGGACCAGGGAATTGGCTACGACCAACATGCAGACCTACAAGAACCACCCCCATCGCCCCATACTGACCGGCGTCGGGTTTGTGTTCGTCATGATCGCGACGGTCAGTTTTGTGCAGCGTTGGCGTGCCACCGGCGATCGGTTGTCGATTGGATTGCTCGCGTTGTGCGCGGCGGTGATCGTTCTGCTGCAGATCAGCCGCCGATACACGACGCGTCTGCAGGATCGGATTATCAAACTGGAGATGCGCGTCCGCACGGCGGCACTGTTGACACCCGAACAACAACGTCTGCTTGACCAGCTCAGTAACAAGCAGATTGCGGCGCTCAGGTTTGCCTCGGATGGCGAGTTGCCGGCGTTGCTCGAGCGCGCCGTGCGCGAGAACCTCAAGCCCAACGCCATCAAGCGTCAGGTGACAAGCTGGACGCCTGATCTCGATCGCACGTAGCTAGTTTTTGAATACCCGGATTGACGAGATGCAGTCGTTGTAGCTGTCCGAGCAGCTGCCATGCACCGCTTTCAAGTCCGGGATGTCAGCGTTCACGTCGAGGACGGCGCCGCGGTAATTCTTGTCGCCGTAGATACGCGCGCTCCAGCCGGGAAGCACGCGAATCGATGAAATGCAATCGTTCCAGGTTCCAACCCCTCCCTCCGATGCGCCGCAGGGACCCTCGACGTCGCCAAGATCTTCGACGTCGCCACCGATCTGCTGCGACACGCCACGATAGCCGGAATGGAGATACACGACGATGCCCTCATCGAGAGGGGTCGGGCCGAGCGGTTCAGCACTCTCACAGGAGATGAGGACCACACTCAGGATGGTTGCCGCGAGGAGGCGAGCGGCGCGTGCCACACGGCTGATTATACGGGCCGGCGCAAAATCGTGATCGCCGTTCAAACTTTGTAATTTGGGTCGCCGCGCATGAGAAAACTTTTGGCACGCGGACGATAAATTCCTGAAGCTTTTAGGGTTCAGAGCCGAAAGAAAGTGGGAACGATTCATGAATTGCGCCCGAACACACTCTCTCCTTGCGAACGAGGTCGTGCTGCCATGAGCCTGATGTCCACCTTTGCCACAGACGTGGCGATCGATCTCGGAACCGCCAATACGTGCGTCTTCGCCCGAGGGCGCGGCATTGTCCTCAACGAACCCTCGATCGTCGCGTTCAACATCGCGCGCGGCGAGATCGAGGCGGTGGGTATCGAGGCGCACGAAATGCTGGGGCGCACGCCCGCGAACATCAAGCCGGTTCGCCCGATGAAGGATGGCGTCATCGCCGACTTCGATGCTGCCGAGAAGATGCTGATGTATTTCGTGCGAAAGGCGCACGGCAAGCGCAGTTTCGTGCGACCTCGCCTGGTCATCGGCGTTCCTCCCGAGATTACCCCCGTCGAGCGACGCGCGGTGAAAGACAGCGGGTTTCGCGTCAAGGCCAGCGAAGTCTACCTCGTCGACGAGTCGATGGCGGCCGCGATTGGCTCGGGCCTTCCGGTCACCGAGCCGGCGGGCAACATGATCATCGACATCGGTGGCGGCACGACCGACATCGCCGTCATCTCGATGGCCGGCACTGTCTACGGCAAGTCGCTGCGCGTGGCCGGCGACGCCATGGACGAAGCGATCATTCAGTACATGCGCAAGCAGTGCAATCTGCACGTCGGCGAACGCACGGCCCAGGCGATCAAGTACGAAGTCGGATCGGCAGCGCCACTCGAGAAGCCGCTCGTGATGGAGGTGAAAGGCCGTCATGCGGTCGAAGGCGTCCCCCGGACGGTGACCATCACCGACTCGGACATTCGTGAAGCGCTGTGTGAACCTCTGCGCCAGATCGTTCAGGCGGTACGTGACTCGCTCGAGCGCATTCCGCCCGAACTGTCCGCCGACATTTACGATCGCGGCGTTGTCCTGACCGGCGGTGGCGCGCTCCTGAGAAATCTCGACAAGCGGCTGCGCGAAGAGACTGGTCTGCCGGTGCTCGTCGCCGAGAACCCGCTCACCTCGGTGGTGATGGGCGCCGGCATGATGCTCACCGATCTCGCGCTGCTCAAGAAGGTGGCCTGGGAGTAAGTGTGATCTTGAGCCAGTCCTCGACGTCGTGCTGAAAGTCTCGACCTTCGCTTGACGTGCGATGCGGCATGGCCGCGCGCACCGATTTCTCGTCGCCCGCCACCTCGAAGAGATTCACGAAGAAGTCGACGAGAAAGGCTCGATCGGCAATCGACGAGCGCACCCGCGCTGGCGCACCGCCGGCGAACTCAATGCCAAACGCGGATCCTGCGGTCTCCGCCAGCAGTTGCAGAAAGACGCGATCGTTCTCATCCCCTTCATTTCGCCCACCTGACGCAAGCAGGCGCGTTTCGTGGCCGTCTGAATCGAAGTAGACCTTCGTTTTTGAGGGAAGCGCGATCATCCATACTTCCCAGCGTGTTTGCGCGTCCCATTCGAGCTGCAGGAGGGTCCGGGTCCTCAGAGCATTGGCGTCGTAGCGTCGTGCGTCCGGCCCAAGTGCCGCCTCGATCACATCGTCGAGGGCAATCGGTTCGGACGGGATTCGAAGCGGCCACAACTCTTCACGGCGGCGGAACTGTTTTACGCGGCTCTCGAGCGTTTCGAGCACGCGTGCGTTGAGCTGACGCTGGGTGAAGCGATTCATCGTTGCGACGTGCACACATTCGCACATTCGTGTGCGGTGCACGCGCAATTGCGCGCAACGCCAAGTTCGTGATCCACCGCCGGATTCGTCACCCGTGCGCGACTCCTTGTCGGCCGGCACATTGGCCTATCACTCACAGTGCCAACGACTTCCCTTCCAGACCATTCAGGCATGTTCGTTGCTCGATTACACCGGCAGACCAAACCCTGTGGAGGTGTAATGCCATGACCCGCACACTAGGCGCCGCAATCGGCGTTGCTGTCATTCTGCTGTTCTTCGCGTCGCTCACGTTCGAACAGAATCGCGTGCTGACGATCGCGCGCGCCGCGGTGGGTTCGCACCGGTAGGACCCGTTACAACACTGCGATCTTCACAATCGCCTTTTTCAACGTGCCACGCCCGGCGAGCGGAGCGTGCGCGTCGTCTGGAAAGAAGATCGCAAAGCGACCGGCCGGCAGTGACAGCCAACTGTCCGGGCGGTCGCGGAAAAACATGACGTCCTTTGCCTGGTCGTAGGCGATCGACGTCAGCGCGCAGTCGGCGAGCGATTTCCACCCAATCTCTTCGTCTCCATCGATCGTGAATTGGATGTCGATGTAGCGGCGATGCGCCTCGAGCCGCGCACCTTCCCGGCCGCGGCCTTCAAGGCAATCGATTGACACATACATCCGGTCACCGTCGATCGAGTGACGCGTACTGGGATGCTCCGAGGCTTGCACAGCCGACAACAGCTGCGTCCAGTTCGCTTGGCGCAGGTACGCGAACGCACGCGCGAATGACGGGTGAAGGTTCGCGTAATGATCTGCGGTCGCGAGCGTATCGAGAATCATGATGTAGCTTGCAGCTTTCGGAATCCAGTTTCCAGGATAGTTTTCCTGACTCCTCTTGATACGGTTCCTCGACCAATTCACGACAGTACTCGGGTACAGGGTGTTGAAAACGCCACTCCCGCGACGTTTCCTTCTCTAGAGGCGCATTCCTGTCCGAGTAAGGGAGGGTATCCTGAGGCGACTGGGATGTTCTGTAATGCCCGGAACGTTCGAGCGCTAAAAAATCGAAACGGCAACCCAGGTGGCGACCACGACAACGGCACGAAAGCGGGCCATCTCCTTGGCGAGCCGGACGAGTGCGCGACTCACCGCGATGTGCGCAGCTGCGGCGCTGGGCTTGTTGAGCGCTTCGGCGACTTCAGCGAGCGGACAGCCGAGTTCGACACGAAGGATAATCGCATCGCGGTCGTCGGGCCTGAGCTGCTGCAACGCGTTCTCGTACCTTTCCAGCGCTTCCCGGCCAATCGCTCCTTCGAGCGGCGACGGCTCATCGGAGACGCGTGCTGAATCGAGGGGATCTGGCGCCGGCCTTCTCTTGGCGCGGCGCACCTGATCGCGCACGCGGTTGATCAGAGCTTGACGGAGATATGACTGAAATGCGGCCTTGTGGCGCGGCTCGAATTTCTGAATGCGTGCCGCGACGTGCGTCAGGGTCTCCTGAACGAGATCGTGGGTGTCGAGCGCGTCGCGCGCCCAGGCGGGCAATCGTCCATGCGCCCACCGTTGCAGGCGCGGGAGGAATCGCGCGCACAAGTCATCCAGCGCTCGCGTATCACCGCCGACGGCCCGCTCGACCAGAGCGAACGAGGATTCGCTTTCGTCCATGAAAGAGTCGCGCATTGTCGAGCAGGCGCGAATTATAGTCGAACGACTGCGTATAATTGCCGCCCATGTCAGATGACACGCTGCTGCGACTCGCGGGTGCTATCACAGATGGCCGCGTGCCCGACTGGGGAGGGGCCGAGTCGACCGCCACGACAGACGAGGAGCGGCAACTTGTCGATGAGCTCCGCATCCTGGCGTCCCTCGCTGCTGTGCACCAAGGATCTCCACTGTCGACCGCGCCCGCCGAGCCGAGCGATGTCGTCGACGCTGATCCCGTTCGGTGGGGTCCGCTGGAGATTCGCGAGAAGATCGGCAGCGGACACTTTGGGACCGTGTATCTCGCCTGGGACAGCGCGCTCGAGCGGCAGGCCGCGCTCAAGCTGCTGCGTGAGAGCTCAGCCGCCGCCGAAGTGATTCGCGAAGGCCGCCTGCTCGCGCGGGTTCGCCACCCGAATGTGGTTGCGGTGTACGGCGTCGATCAGCACGACGGCGCTGTCGGGCTGTGGATGGAATTTGTCGATGGTCTCACGCTGAGCCGACTACTTGCGACCTTCGGAGCCCTCAGCGCCCGCGACGCAACGCTTATCGGGATCGACTTATGCGGTGCCGTCACAGCGGTACACAAGGCCGGTCTGCTTCATCGAGACATCAAGGCGCAGAACGTGATGCGCGATGGAAGTGGACGCATCGTGTTGATGGACTTCGGTGCCGGCAGAATTCGCGCCGAGCAAACGCCCGCCGGCGGCATCACGGGCACTCCGCTGTACCTCGCGCCCGAAGTCTTCAATCGGGCCCCCGCGACCATCGCCAGCGACATCTACAGCGTCGGTGTCCTTCTGTTTCATCTCGTCACGACGGAATATCCCGTCGAAGGGCACACACTGACAGAGGTTGAGACTGCGCATGCGCGTGGCGAGCGTCAGTGGCTTGCTGACCTCCGTCCGGATTTGCCCGCGAGCTTCGTGCAGGTCGTCGAACGCGCGATCGCGCGCGATCCTGCGCAGCGCTACCGAAGCAGTGATGAGATGCGGCAGCACTTGATCGCGATCTTGGAGCCGCACAAACCGGTCGAACCGGCTGCCGGTCGACACACCACCAATGCCCGTGCTTACCAGTCGTATTTGAAGGGGCGGTTTTATTGGACGCGGCGTTATCACGGCGGTCTGAAGGCGGCGCTCGATCATTTCAAGAATGCGATCGAGGAAGATGCGGGGTACGCACTCGCTTACGCGGGACTCGCAGACGTTTATTCGTTCATGGGCATTTATGGTGTGCAGCGGCCGCGGTCGGTTCTCGGACTGGCCGCCGAATCCGCGGAGCGCGCACTGGCCATCGATCCGGATCTCCCCGAAGCGTATACCTCGCTTGCGCTTATCAGAGTGCACGAATGGAACCTGCCGGCGGCCGCTCGCGCGTTCGCGCGCGCGCTCGAACTCGATCCACGACAGGCGGTCACGCGCGTTTATTATTCGTGGTTGCTCGTGCTGCAGCGCGACATCGGCACCGCGATCCGACAGGTGCGAGAAGCGCAAGAGGTCGATCCCCTGGCGCCGCTCGTCAATGCCGGCGCAGGGCATACCTACTATCTGGCGAGGCGGTATGAGGAGGCGATCGCCGAATGCGAAAAGGCGGTGGAAATCGACCCGAATTTCATTCTCGCGATTCACGTGATGGGAATGTGTCGCTCACTGCAAGGACAATTGGACGAAGCGGTCACGCTCGGTGAGCGCACGGTCGAGATGTCAGCTCGTGCCCCGTTCTACCTCGGCATGCTCGGGCACCACTACGCGCGCGTCGGCGCTCACGAACGGGTCCAGCGCGTCCTCGACGAACTCGGCGCAATGGCCGACCAGCGCTATGTCCCGCCGCATTGCATGACATACATCTATGCGGGACTGAATGACCTCGATAAGGCGTTCGAATGGCAGGCCAAGGCCGAGCAGGACGGAGCCTCACCCTTCTACTACGTGTCGCCTCTGCTCGAGAAACTCCAGCGCGATCCGCGTCATGCAGATCAAATGCGCAGGATGGGGTGGACCGGGGCATAGCTGGCGGCTCGTGATACCGCAGCACGCGAAAGGGCTCGATCCGCCAGGGCGCGCCAGGCGGCGCCGATACCGGATTTGTTAGTGGACGGGCAACGCGGTCATTCGTCGCGAATGCTGGGATTCGCCGACGTCTGGTAACCAAGCTGTCTTCAACAGTTTATGTGACCCCCCCGCGCTGGTATGGCACTTGCGCCCGCTCTTCCGATGGCTGATTAGGGGGTGTCCATGCAGCGCTCAATCCTGGCGTTTGCGATTGCGGCGGCAATTCTGGCGATGGCGGTGCCGGTTTCAACCGGCCAACATGCCGCAAGTTCTGTCAGGCCTACGACTGCAAAACGGACCGTCAAACCCGCACCGTCCCTGGTGCAAAAGGAACTTCAGCGCAATCTCGTCCTTGCCGATGGTCTGCGAGGTCGCTTACCGGTTGGTACCGACCTGCATACGGCAGCTGCAGGTTTTCGGCGCCTCGAGTTGTTTGTTGCCACGGTGCATGCATCGAACAACGTCGAGATCTCGTTCGCTGAACTCAAGCGGCGGATTGTGAATGACGGGATGACTCTGGGCCAGGCGATTCAGGATATCCGGCCGAAGTCGCGTTATTGGCAAGAGGCTCGTCGCGCAGAGGACGAGGCCGCGGCGACGATCAGGACCAGTGAAGCGGTGGCTCTGAATCGCTAATCACCGATCACTGATCCTTAATCGCTAATCCAGTGATTCGAGCGCCGCCGCGCGATCTTTCATCACCAACACACCATCGAGCGCGTCTCCAAGTTCGAGCGTGATGCCGACGGCCTCCTGCAAACCACAGACGATCGTCCGCCCTCGGTCTGTCGCGGCAGACTGTTTGAGCGTCCGGACGGCGGGGCCAGATACGTAATCGACATCCGTCAGATCGATAATCACGCGGCCAGAGCCGGCAAGAGCCGCGTTGAGCGCGTCGGCGAAAGCAGGCGCGGTTACGCTTCCTATTCGCCCCTTCGGCGCCAGGACGATCCCACCCGCAACCGGCTCGATTGATATCTCGAGTCCCCAAGTACGTGACCGCCGGTTCACACGTTTATTTATATACCGGTGCCTCCATCACCCCGTGCTAACGTTTCGCCCTTGCTCACCAACTTTTCGCCCCGCGCAGTGTATTTGGACCAGAGCGCTGACGACGGGGCGGCCGTGAAGCGATGTTTGAACGGCGAACCCGCTGCGTTCGAGGTGCTCGTCGGACGCTACCAGCACATCATGTTCAACGTCGCATTGCGGATGCTCGGGGATTACGAAGATGCGCGGGATGCGGCGCAGAACACGTTCGTGAAAGCCTACGAAAAGCTCGGGACGTACGATCCGGAACGGCGCTTCTTCAGCTGGATGTATCGGATCCTGATGAATGAATGCCTGAACCTTCGTCGTCGTCCTGCGACCGAGCAGCTGGGCGACACCGAAGCCGAGGTGTCCGATTCGTCCGATGTCGATGCGGTGGAGGCGGCCGAGCGAAAGCGGGATGTCAGGCAGGCCATCCTCTCGCTTTCGCCGGCCTACCGGGAAGTGATCGTCCTGCGACACTTCGCCGCGCTCTCATATGAGCAGATGAGCGAGGCCATCGGAGTCCCCACCAAGACCGTCAAGTCGCGGTTGCATACCGCGCGTCAGCAACTGGCCAGCGAACTGGCCGGGTGGATGCACCGATGAATCCTTTTCCAACCAGGAACGACGACCTGCTCCAGGCTGCGCTCGATGGCGAGATGAGCCCGGAAGAACGAATCGAGTTCGAGCAGTGGCTTGAAGGTGACGCTCGCGCGCGCGAGCGCTTCGAATCCATGCAGCGGCTGACCTCGATCGTCGAGGATGTGGGACTGGTTGTGGCCCCGCCGGATTTGGCGGCCGCGGCTGCCCGCGAGATTTCCCTGCGGAAGACACGTGACGTTCGGAACGAATCTTCGGCTCGAGGAGGAAGGGCCATGGCAAGAAAAACAATGATTGGCTTGGCCGCAGCCGCGGCAGTTGTGCTCGTGACGTTTTCGATTACCGGCTATCCCCCGATTGGCAAGGGGACCGAGGGTACCATCGGTCAGGCCAATCGTTATCAGGCAGCGCAGCCGCAGTTGTCGGCTTCCGACGTGAAGTTGGGGGACACGGCGGTGCAGGCGTTCCTCCAGAGCGACGTCTTCGATCGATTGATGAAGGACGAAAACGCCAGGAAGCTGCTTTCCGATGCATCGGTCAGAGCCATGCTCGCTGATGGAGCATTGACCCAGTCACTGAGAGATCAAGGTGTCGCCCGCGCGTTGAACGACGATGCGATCAAACGGATGATGGCTAACGACGCCCTGCGCCGCGCAGTTGCCGACGACGCGGTCGGGCGGGCTCTTGCTGATGATGCCGTGCGTCAGGCGCTCTCCGACGAGGCGACCATGCGGCTTTTGAGCGATCCCGCCTTGCAGCGTGCGCTGCAGGATCAGGGGGTGGCACGAGCCGTCAACGATGCCGCCAGGGTCCAGGGCGCGACCATGGAGGCGGCAAAGAAGGCGGCGAATAACGATACCGCGATGGCGAGAGCGTTGAAGGAACCGGCGCTGGTAAACGCTCTTCGCAACGAGGCAGCGGCTCGCGTGCTGGCGCACGATGCGCTCGCGCAAAGGTTCGCCGATGCCGCATTCGTGGCCGCTCTGAACGATCGCGCAATTTCATCAGCGCTGCGCACCGAAGCCGCTGCCCGCGTGTTCAGTGCGGATGCCCTGCGCAAGGCGATTAGTGCTGATGCGATGCAGCAGGCGGTCTCGAGCGGTCTACTCGGCCGCGCCATGGCGTCGGACGCGATGATGCGCGCTGTCCAAAGCGACGCCTTTGCCCGCGCCCTGATGACCCCGCGCTTCGCTGCAGCTGTCGGCAACTAAATTGGTGAATTTGTGAATTGGTGACTTGGTGAATTGCGGCGTCCATCGGGCGTCGTTCACCAATTCACCAATTCGCCAACTCACCGATTCACCACTTCGCCACTCACCAATTCACCAATTCGCAATCGCACCCCTGATACTCTTACCCGCATGCTCCCAAAGCCGCGCTGGGCGGCGCTTGCCTCAATTCTGATTTTGCTCGCCGTTCCGATTCCCGTCTTCGCGCAGCTCAGCGTCCTGGCCGCGCCGGGGATGCAGCTCGTTTATCTCGACCCGACGCAGACATTTCTGGTGCCCCATGCGGCGCGGACGTTTCTCAATTCGCTCGAGTTTCAGCGTCGCCTCTTTGACTTCCAGCCGAAGAAGCCGGTGATGCTTCTGCTCACCGACATTTCAGACAGCGGCAATGCGGCGGCATCAACGGTGCCGCGCGATGTAGTGACGGTAGAAATCGCTCCTCTGAATTTCGCGTTCGAGACGATCTCCGGCAACGAACGCATGAACATCCTCATGAACCACGAGCTGGTCCACATCGCGACGATGGATCAGGCAGGCCGGTCCGATCGCCTTTTCCGATCGCTGTTTGGTGGCAAGGTCGTTCCGATCCCGGATCATCCCGAATCGATTCTCTACTTCCTCCTGACCTCTCCGCGCGTGGCATCGCCGCGCTGGTACCACGAGGGTATTGCGGTGTTTGTCGACACCTGGATGTCTGGCGGGCTTGGCCGGGCGCAGAGCGGTTACGACGAGATGGTCTTCCGTTCGATGGTTCGCGACAACACGCCGTTCTACGATCCGCTGGGTCTCGTGTCGGCGGGAACTCAGATCGACTTCCAGACCCAGGTGAATTCGTACCTGTACGGCACACGTTTTATGACGTGGCTTGGCCGCCGCTACTCGCCGGAAAAAGTGATCGACTGGGCGTCGCGGCGCGATGGCAGCCGAGCGTACTATGCGGCGCAGTTCAAGCACGTCTTCGGGGTTCCGATCGAACAGGCGTGGGCGGAGTGGCAGAACGCCGAGCGCGAATTTCAGCGGGAGAACCTTGCGAAGATTCGATCCTTTCCGGTGACACCTGCCGAAGACATCACCAGGCGCGCACTCGGATCTGTGTCGCGCGCGTTCTACGACCCGGATGCGAAGCGCATATATGCGGCGCTGAATTATCCTGGCGTCGTGTCGCACGTCGCGGCAATTGCCACCGATACGGGAAACATCGAGAAGCTCGCCGACATCAAGGGTCCCACGATCTTCACCGTGACGTCTCTGGCCTGGGATCCCGATGCGCACGTCCTGTTTTACACACGCGACAACGCCGCCCTGCGCGATCTCGTGCGGCTCGACCCCGCGACCAAACGGCAACAGGTTCTGATGAAGGACGCCAGGATTGGTGACCTCGTCTTCAATCGCTCGGATCGTTCGCTTTGGGGAATTCGCCATCTCAATGGGATTTGCACACTCGTACGAATCCCGCCGCCGTACCGGGAATGGAATCAGGTGGTCACGTGGCCGTATGGCACGGTCATGTACGATCTCGATATTTCCGCAGACGGCGGGCGCATTGTCGCCTCGTTTGGTGAGATCAGCGGCAAACAGGAAGTGCGCGTGTTTGAAACGGCGTCGCTCGAGGGGCCTGGCGCCACGCCGATTGCCACTTTTGATTTCGGCACCGCCGTGCCAAACGGGTTCACCTTTACGAGCGATGGCGCCGCCCTCTACGGCAGCTCATACTTCACCGGCGTTTCAAACATTTTTCGGTATGACCTTGCGACGAAGAAGCTCGACGCCGTCACAAATGCCGAAACGGGCTTTTTCCGTCCGATCCCGCTCGGCAACGGTGAGCTGATCGTCTTTCGCTACGCAGGAGCCGGGTTTGTTCCAGCGCGAATTCAGACACACCCACTCGAGGACGTAAGCGCGATCACGTTTCTTGGTGAACGTCTCGCCGCCGAACATCCGATCGTCAAGAACTGGATGATTGGTTCACCAGCCGACGTGCCCTTGGACACGATGGTGACGACCACAGGCACGTACCGTCTGGCAGGCGGCCTGAAGCGCGAGTCGTTCTATCCCATCTTTCAGGGCTACAAGAACACCGGCGCTGTGGGGATGCGGTTCAACTTTTCCGACCCGCTGCAATTCAATCGCGCAAGCGTTCTCGCGACGTATTCTCCGGCAGGCGATCTGCCGCAGTCTGAACGCGTCCACCTCAAGGCGGACTATCAGCGCTACGATTGGCACGCGTTCGCCGAGGTCAATGCCGGGGACTTCTACGATCTGTTCGGTCCGACGAAGACGAGTCGAAAAGGCTCGGTCTTCGAAGTCGGCAAGAAACAGTCCCTCATATTCGATCTGCCTCGCCGCCTCGATCTCGACGTGAGCGTGCGCGCGGCCTTCAACCTCGATCGTCTTCCTGAGTATCAGAACGTCGCAGTCGACGTGCACCGGTTGTTCACTGCTGATGTGAAGCTCACCGATCGCGATCTTCGCAGCTCACTGGGACACGTCGACGACGAGACCGGGCGACAGTGGGCGATTGAAGCCCAGGGAAATCAGGTCAACGGAAGCTTTGTGCCAATCTTTCAGGGCACGTTCGATCGCAGCCTGTTTGTCCCGGCCGGGCACTCATCGGTCTGGCTGCGAAGTTCGGCAGGGTTTTCTCCAGGAGACCTCGACGATCCGTTTGCCAACTTCTATTTCGGTGGGTTTGGGAACAACTGGGTGGACCATCGCGACGAGAAACGGTACCGCGAGGTTTACAGCTTTCCGGGCGCGTCGCTCAACGAGATTTCCGGGCGCACGTTCGTGAAATCGATGCTCGAATGGAACCTGCCGCCGATTCGCTTCCGTCGCGCCGGCAAGCCGGGCTTCTATGCGTCGTGGGCGAGGCCGGCCGTCTTCATCTCCGCCCTCGGCACGAACCTCGATCTCGATGATACCCGGCGTGTGTTGACCAACATCGGCGGACAGATCGATGTTCGATTCAGTCTCGTTTCGACTCTCGAGCTCACCATCTCCGTCGGCGCCGCCGCTGCGTTCGAACGTGACGACGCGGCCAGGCACGAGGCGATGTTCTCGGTCAAGATCCTCAGGTAATGGCCAACATCGCGGCCGCGCTCCTGCCAGTCGTTGGTTTCCTCATCGTGCTCTACGCGATGGACGGCTTCAAATTGGTGCCGATCCGCTCGGTCCTCACGACGCTTGCCGCTGGGGGTTGCGCGGCACTCGTGTCATTGTGGCTGTGGAACATCCTCGGTCTGGATGTTCGAACCGACAACGTCGTGACCCACTACGACGCGCCGCTCCTCGAAGAGGCGCTCAAAGCCAGTGTTGTTATCGCCTTGATGACAACGGGTCGTGTGGGATTTCTCGTCGACGCGGCGGTCCACGGCTTTTCAGTTGGTGCCGGGTTCGCGCTCGTGGAAAACATGACCTACCTTCATGCATTCGGGACAGCGCCGCTGGCGCTGTGGCTGGTGCGCGGCCTGGGCACGGCGATGCTGCACGGCGGGACGACGGCGATTTTCGGGATCGTGTCGCGCGCAATGCGCGACCGGTTTCCACGATACCCGGCTCTGGCGTTTCTTCCCGGCCTCGCCGCGGCTGTCGTGATCCACGCCAGCTTCAACGCCCTTCCGTTCCCGCCCATCGTTCTTACGGCGCTCATCATGCTCGTGCTACCTCTCCTCCTGCTGTTTACGTTCGATCGGAGCGAGCGCGCGATTCGTGAATGGATGGGTGCGGGAATGGATCTCGATATCGAGGTGCTGCAGCTCGTCACGTCGGAGCATTTCACTGTGACGCGATTCGGTCAGTATCTCCGGGAACTCAGCGCGCGCTTTCCCGGCGTTATTGTCGCCGACATGTATTGCCTCCTTCGTCTCGAGCTTGAACTCTCCGTCCATGCGCGGGCGATGATCATGGCGCGTGACGCAGGTGTCGAGCTGAAGGGTGACGAGGACCTTGAAGCCATACTTGCTGAACGCGAATATCTCCATCGATCGATCGGACGTGCCGGTCTGCTGGCGCTTCGCCCGCTGCAGGTAACGAGCCAGCGGGATCATTGGCATCGGGAGCTCCTGAAGCAATCGCGCCCCCGACGGAAATAGGCGTGCCTGTTGCCAAACCTCGCCGGTCCAGCTAGAGTGTGCGCCGGAGGCGGGAGTTATGAAGCGATTTATTGCCATGCTGGGATGCGCGGTGCTGGTATGGACAGCACCGGCGCTCGCACAAACCAAGACCGTCAAGGGAACAGTCACGACCGTCGGTGCCAACACGATCACGGTGAATGTCGCTGGGAAAGACATGACGTTCAACGTCGACCTGAAGACCAACGTCGTGGCGAGAGGAGGCAGCACGAAAACCCGCGAAGCCCAGTCGGCCGGAAAGACTGGTCCTGGTATTGCGGACGTACTGAAAACCGGCGACCCGGTTGAAGTTGCGTATCACGAGAAGGAGATGCACGCCGACACCGTGCGCGTGGTTGCCGCGGTCGCCAGCGGAGAGGCTCCACCCCCACCGCCGCCGGCACCGAAGGCGATGACGGCCACGGGTGTCGTGTCCGCCGTCTCCGGCAGTACACTCACGATCAAGGAAAAGACCGGCGACGCCACGTTCACGGTCGACAGCAAGACTGTCGTCTCCGGGCGGGGATTCGGGACCGCCGGCCGTAAGCTCGAGAATGCGGGTGGCAAGCCGACCCTTAGCGAGTTCGTCAAGGAAGGGGACACCGTCAGCGTGACGTATGTCGAGGAAGGCGGCGCCAAGAAGGCTTCGAACGTGCGGATGGTTCAGAAGAAGATGTAACTAACAAAGGAAAAGGTAAAAGGTAGAAGAGGAGAGTGCTCTCTACCTTTCCTTTTCCCTTTTCCCTTTTCCCTTTTCCCTTTTCCCTTTTACCTTTTGGATTCCAGATCCAGCTCGTTTAGCGGCACATCCCAGTGCGCGTCGAGGATCTCGAAGCGCCGCTGTTCCTCGCGCGCGAATGTCGCGGCATCGGGATACAGCCGCTTCACAATCTCCGTGTCATTCGAGGGGCCTACCATCGCCGCGGTGTCGCGATAGACGATCACGACCGCGAACGTCCAGTCGGCGCGGCCGTCCCCGTGATAGGTCGGCACGTAGGTGCGCACGTCTTTGATGCGCCCGCCCTTCATCTCCTCTTTCAGCACTGGGTAGTGATTGCGCTGGAAGAGCCTCACGAACTCGTCCTGAAATCCCCACTTCACCCGGTAGAAGTACCAGACGGTGCGCTCGCTGCGCGATGCTGCCTGTGCTGCCGGCGCCTGGGCGGCCAGGGTGTGCCCGGGCAACGCGATCGCCGCGAGAATGGCGGCAGCCAAGAGAACTGGTCGTGCTGTGTTATGCATCCGTGAACGATAGCACCGTGTCAACGCTTTTTGATCGCGGCCGCAATTTCCCCGAGCGCCTGACGCTCTTCGTGCGACACGCTTCCAATCCCGAAAATACCTCCGGATGCGTGCGCAATGCGATCGCAGAGGGCAATCAGTTCATCGGCACTCAAGTGGAGCGCCGCGCCGCCGGGCGAATCGAGTACAGCGCGAATGAGGCGATCGGCTTTACGAAACGTGTCTTCGGACGGACGATGTGCGAGCCATTCCGTCAGCTGTCGGTCGGCGGCGCTGCCGCTGGCAATCCCGCGCGTCCGCGCCAGGCCGACGATCATCGTCCGCTCCGCGTCGCTGATGCCGGCATTGGCCCACGCGACCTGGAGCATGGGAACGAGTGGCAGGAGCGCGATCGTGTCAGGGGTGAATCCCAGTTCCCTGAGCTCGCGCAAGAGGGTGGGATCGTGGATGCCTGTCTGTTGCTCGAGCGCACGGTTGGCTTTCGCGTCAGCGTCCGCCTGGCGCAGTTTTTCGATCAGTTCGCGGTCTTTTTTGCGGAAGTGTTCCTCTTCTCTCGCGCGGATGTTGTCGGTGATTCCGTCCTCGTGGTTCACAGCAGCCTCCCCCAGTTAGCTCCATCGTAGCACCGCGGCCCGGCTTACAATGCGGGACGACATGCAGGATCTGACCACCGGGTCGCTCACGCGCCACCTGCTGAAAACCACCGGCTTCATGCTTGTGACGATGGTGTTTCAGACGCTGTATTTCCTCATCGACTTGTATTGGGTCGGACGGCTCGGGAAGGAGGCGGTCGCCGGCGTCGGGATCGCCGGAAATCTCAACTTTGTCACCCTCGCGGTGACGCAGATGCTCAGCGTCGGCATCACCACGCTGGTGTCGCATGCGACCGGACAGAAGGACCGCGACCGTGCGTGCGTGATCTTCAATCAGTCGCAGGTTCTTTCGCTCGTCGTCGGCGTCCTGTTCTTTGTCGTCGGCATGGCGACGAGGAATTTCTACGTAGACGCC
>Ga0075418_10001825_pt1 | contig 24247 bp, 22 predicted proteins | sample SoiMetdeltSBSDD2_FD_81776 | JGI IMG/M metagenome (GOLD analysis project Ga0075418, IMG submission 81776) | Bulk soil microbial communities from a Populus tree surrounding site in Tennessee, USA - Soil MetaG P. deltoides SBSDD2 | ecosystem: Environmental > Terrestrial > Soil > Tree plantation...
CAGCTCGCGGGGCGGCGGGAAGTACTCGTCCTCGTCGGTGATGCGGACCTCCTCGACACCCTCCCGGGGCGCCAGGCGGGCGATCACCTCGTCGACCAGCTCCTCCGGGGCCGAGGCACCGGCTGTGACCCCGACCGTCCCGGCCAGGCCGGCGGGGATCTCGTCCGCGCTGTTGATCCGCAGGACCCGGGGACAGCCGGACTCCCGGGCCAGGCGCTCCAGCGCCCGGGTGTTCGAGGAGTTGGCCGAGCCGATCACGATCACGGCATCGCTGCGGGGCGCGATCTCGGCCAGCGCCGACTGGCGGTTGGTGGTCGCGAAGCAGAGATCACTGCGCCCGGGCCGCCACAGGCCGGGGAAGCGCTTCTCGGCCTGCTCGGCGATGGAGGACCAGTCCCGGTGGGACAGCGTGGTCTGGGCCAGCAGCGCCACCGGGGTCTCGCTCTCCGGCAGCGCATCGACGTCGGCCACCGATTCGACCAGGTCGATGGCGTCCGGTGCGACGGCCATGGTGCCCACGGCCTCCTCGTGGCCCTGGTGACCGACGTAGACGATGCGGTAGCCCTTGCCGGCCCGCACCTTGACCTCGTGATGGACCTTGGTGACCAGCGGGCACACGGCGTTGACGACCCAGCTGCCCTTGGCCCGGGCCGCGGCGACGACCTCGGGCGCCGAGCCGTGAGCCGAGAGCATGATCGGCCGGCCCGCGGGCACGTCGGCGATGTCGTCGACGAAGACCACACCCAGGTCCCGGAACCGCTCCACCACCAGCTGGTTGTGGACGATCTCGTGGTAGCAGTAGACGGGCGGCTCGAAGGCCCGGACCATCCACCCCAGCGCCTTGATCGCCATCTCGACGCCCGCGCAGAACCCCCGCGGGGCAGCGAGCAGCACTTTCTCGACGTCGCCGGTCGGCGTAGCTGAGGACATCCCGGCCCAGGCTACGGGCCTCGTAGACTGGGCGACCATGTCTGCTCCCCGGGTCGTCGCGGTCGCGCCTGGCTCTCCCGCAGCGCGCGCCGGGCTGGCGGCGGGCGACGAGATCCTGGCCGTCAACGGCGAGGTGCCCCGGGACCTCATCGAGTGGCGAGTGCTGATCGACCAGTCCCAGGTGGCCCTGGAGGTCAACCGGGGCGGGCTGGAGACCCAGGTCGACGTGGACAAGCGCACCGGCGAGCCCCTCGGCGTCGAGGTCCACTCGGCCCTGTTCGACCGGGTGCGGACCTGCGACAACCACTGCGAGTTCTGCTTCATCTACCAGCTGCCGCCCAACCTGCGCCGCAGCCTCTACCTCAAGGACGACGACTACCGGCTGTCGTTCCTCTACGGGAACTTCACCACCCTCACGCGGTTCACCGAGGCCGACCTCGAGCGGGTGGTCACCGAGGGGTTGAGCCCGCTGTACGTGAGCATCCACGCCACCGACCCCGAGGTCCGGTCCCAGATGCTGCGCAACCGGCGGGGTGCCACCAGCCTGCGCTGGCTGCGGGCGCTGCTGGACCACGGGGTCGAGGTCCACGGGCAGGTGGTGGTGTGCCCGGGCGTCAACGACGGCGTCGTCCTCGACGACACGCTGGCGGGCGTGCTCGACCGCTACCCCGAGCTGGCCACGCTGGCGCTGGTGCCGCTGGGCGTGTCCCGGTACAACACCGAGGCCCGGATGCGCCCCCACACGCCGGACGAGGCGGCCGCGGTGATCGACGCGGTGCACGACTGGCAGGACGTGTTCCGGGCGGCGCTCGGACGCCGGCTGGCCTTCGCCGCCGACGAGTACTACCTGCTCGCCGACCGTCCCTTCCCGCCCGCGCCGGACTACGAGGACTTCCCGATGCACGAGGACGGGATCGGGATGGCCCGGGCCCTGGAGACCTCGCTGCTCGGCGGGGTCGAGATCGCGGCGGGCGACGTCCCCGACGCTGCCGGGGACCCACCGGGGGAGCGGGGCGGCTTCTTCGCCTGGGTCGACGGCGACCTGTCGGCGTCCAGCGAGACCGACTACGAGCCGTACCGCGGCCCCCGGGCGGGGCCCGGGCAGCGGCTCCAGATCGGCCCGCGGCGGGACGCACCGATCGCCGTGCTGACCGCGCCCTACGGCGCCCGGGTGCTGCGGCCGCTGCTCGACCGGCTGGGCCGCGCCGACGTGCGCGTCGTGCCGGTCGAGAACCGGTTCTTCGGCGGCAACATCGCGGTGACCGGGTTGATGGTCGGCGAGGACCTGTCCCGCGCCCTGGCCGCCGAGCCGGCCGGCTGGCGCTACCTCCTGCCGGACGTGTGCCTCAGCCAGGGCCGGTTCCTCGACGGCACCGAACCGGCCGACCTGCCCCGGCCGGTGGAGATCGTGCCCACGACCGGGACCGCGCTGCGCGCCGCCCTCGGATCGCCGGGCTGATGGCCGAGCTCCCGCTGGTGGCCGTGGTCGGCCGGCCCAACGTCGGCAAGTCCACCCTGTTGAACCGGGTGGTCGGACGGCGGGCCGCGATCGTCGAGGAGCAGCCCGGCGTCACCCGGGACCGCAAGGAGCTGGAGGCCAACTGGCGCGACCGGGACTTCCGCATCGTCGACACCGGCGGGTGGACGGTCAGCGGCGATGTCCTCGACCGCAAGGTCAGCCAGCAGTCCGAGAGGGCCATCGCCGAGGCCGACGTGGTGCTGTTCGTGGTCGACGTGACCACCGGCGTCACCGAGGAGGACAGCCAGGTCGCCGGGCTCCTCCGCCGCTCCGGGAAGCCGGTGCTGCTGGTGGCCAACAAGGTCGACGACCGGGCCCGCGAGCCGCAGGTGTGGGAGCTGGTGGCCCTCGGGCTGGGCGATCCGCTGCCGGTCAGCGCCCTCCATGGCCGGGGCAGCGGCGACCTGCTCGACGCGGTCGTCGACCTCATACCTCGTGCGGCGACGGAAGACGAGCTGGCCGGCCACCGTGAAGCCGTAGCGGAACCTGGTTCTGCCGGACGAGGCGTTGAAGGTGCTGCACCGGTCCACGTGGGGTCTGCCGGAGGCGGCGGCGAAGCCGCCTTGCCGGAGGCAGATGAGGTCTCGATCGCCATCGTCGGGCGGCCGAACGTCGGCAAGTCGACGCTGTTCAACCGGATGATCGGCGACGAGCGGGCCGTGGTCCACGACCAGCCGGGAACCACCCGGGACACCATCGACACCGTGGTGGACACCGACATCGGCCGCATCCGCTTCGTGGACACCGCCGGCATGCGACGGCGCTCCCGGGTCGACCGGGGGACCGAGTACTACTCCCTGATCCGGGCCCTCGAGGCGGTCGACCAGGCCGAGGTGGCGTTCCTGGTCATCGACGCCACCGAAGGGGTCACCGGCCAGGATCAGCGCCTGGCCGAGCGCATCGACGCCGCGGGATGCCCCATCGTCGTGGTCCTCAACAAGTGGGAGCTGCTCGACACCGAGGCCCGGGCCGACGTGCGCTGGCAGGTGGGGGACAGGCTGCGCTTCGTCGGCGAGGCTCCGGTGCTGCCGATCAGCGCGCTGACCGGCAAGGGGGTGCACAAGCTGCTGGCGGCGGTCGACGCCAGCCTCGACGCCTATCGGCGCCGCGTCCCGACCAGCCGGGTGAACGACGTCATCCACCACGCCCAGCAGGCCCAGCCGGCGCCTGGCGGCGCCCGGGTCCTCTACGCGACCCAGGGTGCCACCGACCCGCCGACGTTCACGCTGTTCGCGAACCGGGAGCTCCCGCGCACCTACCTCCGCTACCTGGAGCGCAAGCTCCGCGAGGCGTTCGACCTGGGAGCCACCCCGGTCAAGCTCCGGGTCCGCCGCCGCTCCAGCTGATCCGGCGGGTCACCACAGCAGGCCGTCGGCGATGGCGGTGGGGTCCACCCTCGGCCGGCGCCGGGCCACCAGCGCGGCCATGACCCCGGCCACGACGGGGGCCGCGACCAGCACCACCAGCAGCACCGGCGGGACGATCACCGGGATGGGCGGGAGATCGGTCTCGTCGGGACCGGTGCCGAGACGCCCGCCCGCGTTGTACTGCTCGATCCCCAGCCGGGTGAGGCCGATGCCGACCGCCAGTCCCAGCGAGGTGGCGACGGCGGTCAGGATGGCGGCCTGGTACGCCGCGATCCGCCCGATCGTCCGGAAGCGGGCGCCGACCAGCTCCATCACGTCCTCGTCGGACCGGCGGGTGACCGCGACCAGGCGTAGCGTGACCAGGAGGCCGACGATCGCGACGGCGGCGGCGAGCATGACGGCCAGGCGGACACCGGCCGGCTCGCGCAGTCCGACGGCGCGGCTGGCGTCGAGCCGACCGTCCTCGACCACCTGGTCGTCGACCTCGTCGCCCCGCCACACCGTCAGGGGGAGCGACGGGGTGTCGTCGGCCTCCATGCCGAGCGCCCCCAGCAGCGTGAGGTCCGAGTCGGTGGCGGGACGGGGCAGTCGAACGACGACCGCGCCCAGGCCCATCCGCCCGCCGTCCGCCACCTCCGGCGGGAGCAGCACCGCGGGGAGGTGCGTCGCCACGACCCCTGGGCGGGCCGGGACCGCAGGCAGGACGATCGGACCGGCGCGACGGCCCGACCGCTGGTCGTCGACGATCGTCACCCGCCCCTGGCGCGTCACGCTGGCGTCCAGCGCGACGGCGCGGCCCGCCGCCACGTCGTCGGCCAGCTGCTCCAGGCCGAGGGCGGCGAGCAGGTCGGAGGTCGCGACCCCCACTCGACGGCTGCCGGGGCTGGCGATCGGGGCGGGTTGGACCTCGGCTGTGAGCAGCTCGACGGGAGCAACGACCGCATCGGGCCATCGCGTCCGGGCCTGGTCGACGAGGGTGGACGGCAGAGGCTGCACGATCGCAGGCAGGAACAGCTCGACCGAGTCACTGCGGCCGAGCACCATCTGCCGGGCATCGAGCCCGGCCGTGAACTGGTAGCGGCTCAGCTCGGCGCGCCGGACCTCCTCCCGCCGGGTCAAGCCCGCCCCCAGCATGGCGTGCACGGCGACCGCCAGCGCGCCTGCCACGCCCAGGAGGACCGCCGGGGTCACCAGGCGACGGCGGGCCCGCAGGAGCCAACCGGCCAGGCTCCCGGCCACCCCCGGTGCCCGGCTGAGCACGGCGGCCAGACCGTCGAGGAGGACCGGCACCAGCAGCACCAGCCCCGCGGTGACGAGGACCAGCGCGGGCCAGAGGAAGAGGTCGAGGTCGAAGAACGAGGTGGCGTCGGCCGCGAGCTTCCAGCCTGCCTGGATCAGCAGAGGGCCGGCGACGATCCGCAGGACCAGGGCCCAGCGGCGCATCCGCACGGCCACCAGCGGTCGGGCACCGCGGGCATCGGTGACGGTGACCATCGTGCGGGCGCGGCCCGCGACCAGCGCGCCCGCCATCGGCAGTAGGACGGCGCACCCCGCGACTGCGGCGACCGGGGCCGGGGCCGTTCCACTGACCCGGCTGATCACCGTGCCGAGCGCGAGGCCCGCCGGGAGGGCGAGGAGCCCGAGCAGCATCGCCTCCAGGACCACGACCGCGCGCCGCTGCCACCGGCTGGCGCCGAGCAGGTCGATCACCGCCGCGGCGCGGAGCTGGCGGGGGTCCGCGGCGATGGCCGTCGCTGTGGCGACGACCAGCACGAGGACCGCCCCGGCCCAGCGTCCGCCGGCCCCCAGCGCCGGCGCGTCCCAGGTGGCCGTCAGGACCGCGGTCCCCGCGGTCAGTCCGGTCAGCGCAGCGACGGTTCGGGCCCGGTTCTGGGCCAGACCCGCCCAGGCCTGGTGGACGAGGACCCCGGCCGAGCTCACCGCGGCCTTCCGCCGTCGATGGCTCGGGTCGTCGTCGGCGGCCCACGCCACCTGGTCGTCGCCGATACCGGCGCCGGCGCTCACGGGACGACCCCGGCTGGTGCCGTCGCGCGATTGTCGGGCTCGGTCCCGCTGGTCACCTCGTCCACCGTCCGCCCGTCACGGAGGACGACGATGCGATCCGCCCAGGCGGCCACGCGGGTGTCGTGGGTCACCAGCAGCACCGCCCGCCCGGATTCGGCCAGCCGGCCCAGGAGCCCGACCACCTGCTCGGCGCCCACGGTGTCCAGCGCCGCCGTCGGCTCGTCGGCCAGCACCAGCTGGTGTCCGCCCACCGTGGCTCGGGCCAGGGCGATCCGCTGCTGCTGGCCCATCGACAGCCGGTCGATCCAGCTCCCGGCGAGGTCGCTGGCATCCACCTGCGCGAGGGCCTCCTCGGCCAGCGCCAGCGCCTCGCTCGCCGGCCAGCCGGCGAGACGGAGAGGCAGTGCCACGTTGTCGATGGCCCGCAGCGCCGGCACCAGGTTGAGCCGCTGGTGGACCACGCCGATGGTCGTCCGGCGGCGATCGGCCCACCAGCGCCGGTAGCCGCGGGCGCTGCGCAGGGTCGCGCCCCCGCGCCGCCAGCTCACGGCCGGCGGTGCCTCGCCCAGGATCCGCACCTGGCCCGCGTCCGGGGCCACCAGACCACAGGCCAGATGGATCACCGTCGACTTGCCGCTGCCGCTCGGGCCGACGACGGCCACCATCTCGCCCTGGTCCACTCGGAGCGAGACCTCGCGCAGCGCCTCGACGACGGTGGCCCCGTCGTCGAACCGGCAGGTCACGCAGGACAGCTCGAGCACGGATGTCATCGCTTCCCCCTGGATCCTCGGGCCCGTTCGGGTGTGGTTGTCGATGCCGGCGACCCCGGGCGTCCCTTCGCCCCGGTCGCGGCCGCTTCGGCCGCGAGGCGCTCGGTGCACAGGTCGAGCCAGCGCAGGTCGGCCTCGATGCGGACGGTGAGGGCGTCCGAGCAGAGCCGGGCGGCCAGGGTGTCCGGCGCCCGGCGCTGGCGCTCGCGGATCCGCTGGAGCCGGGCAAGCAGGCGATGGCGCAGCCCGTCGATGACGGCCTGGGCCTCGCCGAGATCGCTGTGGGCCGCCAACAGGACCTTCATGATCAGCTCGTCCCGGGGTGGGGCTCCGGTGTCCTCGTCGGCCAGCCAGGCCCGAGCCTCGGTGCGCCCGTGGTCGGTGAGACGGTAGGGGCGGCGACGGTCGTGGCGGCTGCGGCCGTGCTCTCCGTTGTCGGCCCGCTCGTCCGCGGCGGTGGGCTCCACGAGTCCGTCCCGCTGGAGCCGCTCGAGCGTCGTGTACACCTGCCCGGTGTTGACCGGCCAGATGCTCGCCGTGCGCCGCTCGAACTCCGTCTTCAGCTCGTAGCCGTGCCGCGTGCCCTCGGCCAGGAGGAGCAGCAGCGCGTCCCGCAGCGCCATGCGGGACAGTATCGAGTACTCAGTACTCGATAGTCAATACTCAGTAAGCAGGTGGTGCCGCCGGTCGGGCGCTAGAAGGTGTTGCGTGCGGCTCGGGACTTCCAGCCGAGACGGCGGCGTCCCCGCCGTCCGGTCCCTTCGGCCCTGGCTGCGTTGCCGGTCTCGGTGTCGAGGGGCACGAACGGCTCGACCGGCCGGGGTGCCGCCGCGAACACCGCCGCCAGCGCGGCGGCTGCCGCTGCGCCCACCGTCAGCCCGCTCCAGAACGTCGGGCTGGTCTCCGTGGGACCCAGGTCCATGGCCACGGTGCTCGTCGCGAGGGCCGCGATCACGTCGTCGCGCTGCAGCATCACGGTCACCAGGCAGCCGATGGCGGTCGCCGCGACCAGGACCCAGCTGTGCGGGGTCAGGTCGCGCAACAGCGCCACGGCAGCGACGACGGCGAACAGCACGGCGAGCACCAGGGCCAGGTCGGCCGATGAGCCGTGGATCGACGCCTCGAGGACCGCCCGCTGCTGGGCGTTGGCGGCGTCCTCGTACCGGCGGACCAGTTCGGCGGGCTCAGCGCTGACGTCCACCCCACCCCGGGCGTCGAGGTCGATGTGGAACCCGGACTCGTCGTCCCCGGAGGTCGTCGTGCGGGCCCAGGGCCCAGCGGTCAGGCCGACCACCACGAGGATCGCCGACGCGACCACGATCGCTGCCAACGGCCGTTGCCGCGTCAACGACCGCCGGGCGCTCGCTGTGGCCACCACCGTCTCCTCGGGCCGCTCGGGCTCCTCGGGCAGCGGCGCCGCAGGTGCCGCCTCGACGTCCGGCTCGAGCTCGGGATCCACGTTCACGACCTGGTTTTACCCCCGTTCATCCGGACCTGACCGCCATGAACGCCGGGCGAACATCAACACTCCCCGCGGCTCGGTCCGCGCCGGTAGCATCTTCGGGCGCATGAACCCCGTCCTCATCCTCGTGGCTAGCGCATGCTCGGTTGCCGCAGTGGTGTGGGGCCGCTCGGCGCTCCGTCTGCGGACCGTCTGGCGGAAGATGGAGCGGGACCACGGCCCGGAGACCGACGTCGCCGTCCTGGCCCGCTCGGCCTTCCGCCGCGACATGCACGCCAGCACGGTCTACGCCGCCGTCGCCGTCGGCTCGGCCGTTGCTGCGCTGGGCGGTGAGATCGCGACCGCGCTGTTCGGGCTGGTGCTGATCCCGGTGGCGATCTCCGTGACCTACAGCCGCGACTTCCTCCGGGAGGCCCGGGTGGCCGAGGACCGGGCCTCCATCGAGCGGCGGGCGGAGGAGGTCCTCACCCAGGAGGAGCTGGCGCCCAAGCGGTGGGCGGCCCGGCTGGCGCCCGAGGACCTGCCCGACTTCGCAGGGTTCGAGCTCGGGCGGGTCTACCAGGCCGGCACGGGCATGATGGCCGGCGACTTCTACGACGTCTTCCGGGTCGGTCCCCATCGCATCGCCGCGGTCATCGGCGACGTCACCGGGCGGGGCATCGAACCGTCGATCACGGCCTTCCAGGCCAAGTACCTGCTACGGGTGTTCCTCCGGCAGTACCGCGACCCGGCGCAGGCGCTGGAGGAGCTGAACACCCAGATGTCGGCCCTCGACCGGGGCGAGGAGTTCATCTCCCTCGTCGTGGTGGTGTTCGACACCGACGCCGGCACCCTGCGGTTCGCCTCGGCGGGCCACCCGGCGGCGTGGCTGTGGCACGACAAGGGTGTGCGGCCGTTGCGGGCCACCGGTCCGTTGCTGATGCTCGACCACAACTCCCGCTACCACAGCCGTGAGATGGTGCTGTCCCTCGGCGACCTGCTGCTCCTCTACACCGACGGGCTGGCCGAGGTCCGCAACGGGGAGCAGATCTTCGGCGAGGAGCGGATCGCCAACACGTTGCGGCGCGACCCGGGTGCCGCACCGGCCGTGCTCTGCAAGAGCCTGCTGGAGGCGGCGCGCGACTTCGCGACCGACCCGATGACCGACGACGTCGCGATCCTGGCCATCCGCCGCACCTGACGGCGCTGCCGGCCGACGCCGCCGAGCGGCGACCGGCCCGCCGGCCGGCAGTCGGTACGGTGTCCGGGTGAACTCCGGAGAGCTGGCGGGCAAGGTCGAGCGGGCGCTGGCCGGCAACCAGGCCAAGGTGGGCGACAAGCTGGCCCGCCAGGGCAAGCTGTTCGTGCGGGACCGGCTCGACCTGCTCCTCGATCCCGGCTCCTTCGCCGAGGACGGTCTGCTCGCCAACAACCAGGCCGAAGACCTCCCCGCCGACGGTGTCGTGACCGGGGTGGGCCGGATCGACGGGCGGCCGGTGTGCCTCATGGCCAACGACCCGACGGTCAAGGCCGGTTCGTGGGGCGCCCGGACGGTGGAGAAGATCGTCCGCCTGACCGAGTACGCGCTGCGCCACGAGCTCCCGGTGTTCTGGCTGGTGGACTCGGCGGGCGCGCGCATCACCGACCAGGTCGAGCTGTTCCCCGGGCGGCGGGGCGCCGGGCGGATCTTCTACAACCAGGTCCGGCTGTCGGGGAAGGTCCCCCAGGTGTGCTGCCTGTTCGGCCCGTCGGCGGCGGGCGGGGCCTACATCCCCAGCTTCTGCGACGTGGTGTTCATGGTCGAGGGCAACGCCTCCATGTACCTGGGGTCCCCCCGGATGGCCGAGATGGTGATCGGCGAGAAGACCACGCTGGAGGAGATGGGCGGGGCCCGGATCCACGCCACGATCTCGGGCTGCGGCGACAACCTGGCCGTCGACGACCACGATGCGCTCGACCAGGCCCGGGCGTGGTTCAGCTACTTCCCGCAGACCTGGCACGACCAGCCGCCGCGGTACGAGCCCCATCCGCCGGCGTCCGACCTGGGCGATCCGGGCCGACCGCCGATCGTGCCCGACGAGGAGCAGCTGGCCTACGACATGCACGACCTGATCGACGGGCTGGTCGACGCCGAGTCGTTCTTCGAGCGGATGCCGCTGTTCGCCCCGGAGGTGATCACCGGGCTGGGTCGGCTGCACGGTCGGCCCATCGGCATCGTGGCCAACAACCCGGCCCAGAAGGGCGGCGTGCTGTTCGTGGACTCGGCGGACAAGGCCGCCCGGTTCGTGTGGCTGTGCGACGCCTTCAACATCCCGCTGCTGTTCCTGGCCGACGTGCCGGGGTTCATGATCGGCACCGAGGTCGAGCGGCAGGGGATCATCCGGCACGGCGCCAAGATGGTCACGGCGGTCAGCGAGGCGACGGTGCCGAAGCTGTCGGTGATCGTGCGCAAGGCGTACGGGGCAGGGCTGTACGCCATGTCGGGGCCGGCCTTCGAGCCCGAGGCGACGCTGGCGCTGCCGACGGCCCGGATCGCCGTGATGGGACCGGAGGCCGCCGTCAACGCCGTGTTCGCGAACCGCATCGCCTCGATCGAGGACCCGGCCGAGCGGGAGGCGTTCGTGGCCGAGCAGCGCAAGCTGTACGAGGCCGACGTGGACCTCTACCGGCTGGCGTCCGAGCTGGTGATCGACGCGGTGGTCGACTTCGCCGACCTGCGCGAGGAGTGCATCCGCCGCCTGGAGACGGCCGACGGTAAGGACCGCTCGTTCTCCGACCGCCGCCACGGGGTGCCGCCGGTATGAGCAGCGCCGGGACGTCCCACGGCGAGGCCTCGGACGCCTCGGCGGGCGCCGCCGCCTCCTCCGGCCGGGGATCCTCCTCCGACGTGGGCGGCGCCGGCGCCTCCTCCGACGTCTTTGAAGATCTTCCGTTGGGAGCCAACGGTTTTCCTTCAAAGACGCCGGTGAGCTCGATCACGATCCGGGAGGTCGGGCCGCGGGACGGCCTCCAGCCCGAGGATCCGGTCGAGGTCCCGGCCCGGGTCGGCCTGGTGGAGGCGCTGGTCGACGCCGGGGTGCGGGTCATCGAAGCCGTCGCCTTCGTCTCGCCCCGGGCCGTACCCCAGATGGCCGGTGCGGCGGACGTGATGGCGGCCCTGCGCCGGGTCGACGGGGTCCGCTACCTGGCGCTGGTGCCGAACGCCCGAGGGGCCGAGCTGGCCCTGGCGGCGGGGGTGGACGGCCTGTCGCTGACGGTGTCGGCGTCCGAGGCCTACAGCCAGCGGAACGTGCACATGTCGGTGGAGGAGTCGTTGGCGCAGGTCGGCGCGGTCCGTGCCGTGGTGGGGCAGGACCTGCCGGTCGACACCGTCATCTCGTGCGCGTTCGGCTCGCCCTACGAGGGCGACCTGGCGCCGTCGGCCGTGGCCGGGTTGGGGGCCCGGGCCCTGGACGCCGGATCGTCGACCCTGACCTACGCCGACACGACCGGGATGGCCACCCCCCGCCGGGTCGCCGAGCTGGTGGAGCTCACCGGCGCCGACGTGGGACTCCACCTGCACGACACCCGGGGCACAGCGCTGGTGAACGCCTACGCCGCTCTGGAGCTGGGAGTCCGCCGGTTCGACACCGCCGTCGGCGGACTGGGCGGATCACCGTTCGCCGCCGGCGCCGGCGGCAACCTGGCCACCGAGGACCTGGTCCACCTGTGCGACGACCTCGGCATCGCCACCGGCATCGACCTCGAGGCGCTGCTGGCTGTGTCCGCGCAGGTAGCGGAGATCGTCGGGCACCCCGTGCCGTCCCGGGTCGCCGCGGCCGGGCCCCGCTCCCACCTCGCCTCTCGCTGACCGGGGCTGGCATCCTGGCAGGGATGCCGTGGTGCGAAGGCTGCAGCCGCTTCCTGAACCCCAACACCCTGCGGGAGGACGGGACCTGCCCCACCTGCGACCGCAAGGTGGCCGAGCCGGCCGAGGTGGCGGCGGCAGCGACGCCCCAGCGCGTGCCGTGGCACTTCAAGCTGCTGGTGGCGCTGGCCGTGATCTACCTCACCTGGCGCCTGGTCCAGATGACCGAGTGGCTGATCCACTGGCTGATGAACTGACGGGGCGCTGTAGCGGGTGCGCTACGATGACCATCCCCCTCGGGCTGTGGCGCAGTTTGGTAGCGCACTTGACTGGGGGTCAAGGGGTCGGGAGTTCAAGTCTCCCCAGCCCGACAGGTAAGCCAGCAGCTCAGAGCCGGTCTCTCGGGACCGGCTCTTCTGCGTCCTGGCCCAAGGGGACCTACGGGGGGACCTACGAGCTTCGGCCACCTGTCGTCAGGTTGGCCGCCGTCAGCTCACGGCGGCACGGCTGAACACGCGGGTGGCCACGACGGTCATCGCCATGGCGAACGCGGCGACCACGCCGAGGCTGAGCGCCGCCATGGCCGTCGTGTTGTCCATCCCCCAGATCTCGTGGAGGCCGGCGCCGCTGGGATCGACGATCCCGTAGCGCAGGAGGGCGAGGACGTGGGTGAGGGGCATCGCCTTGGCGATCAGCTCGAGTCCGGCCGGCAGCGCACTGATGGGGAAGAGCGAGCCGGCGAAGAAGTACGGCAGGATCGCAACGGCGGGCAGGAGGCCGATGTACTCCTCCTGGGTGCTGGCGCGGTTGGCGAGCGTCTCGGCCACCGCGTACATGGCCACGGCGAAGGCGGCCGCCGCCGCGATGAACCACACGATGCCGGTCGCGCGCATGTCGAACTCCGCGCCCCGCAGTGCGGCGGCGCCCATCAGCACGGCGAGCTGGAGCGTGCTGAGCAGCAGGGCCACGACGAGGTTGCCGGCGACGATCAACGATCGGGGCACGGGGGCGGCCAGCAGGTCGCGCTGGGCGCCGCCCAGACGGTCGACCACGACGCCGAGGCCGGCGGTCGCGCAGCTGAGGGGGATGAGCAGGCCGACGGTGGAGACTGCGGCATAGGTCATGTAGTCGATGCCGCCGATGTCCCCGCCCAGGGTGTCGGCGAGCGCGGGCACGACGACGAGGGCGAACAGCAGGGGGTTGAGGAGCGGGAGCAGCAGCTCCCGGGGCGTGCGGGCGCTGAGCGCCAGCCGCCGCCGGGCCAGGGTGACGAGGGCGGCTCGCCAGACCGGCCGGCGTGCGGGCGCGACCGCGGACATGCCGTTCGACGACGGTGGGGCGGCGGGGGTGGTCGTGGCGGTCGTGGTAATGGTGGTCATGGGGGTTCCTCGTTCGGGCGTGCGGGATCAGGAACGGCGCGGCTCAGGTCGCGAGGGGGGCGAGGACCTGGCCGGTGAGCTGCAGGTAGACGTCGTCGAGGGTCGGCGGGCGGGTGATGACCGCAGTCGCCGCCAGGCCCAGCCCGGCGATGGCCGCCGTCGCCTCGCCGACGCGCAGCCCCTGCAGGGGCACATGGATGCTGTTGCCGACGGTGAACGCGCCGTCGCCGGCGACGTCGTGTGCCCGCAGGGTGGCCAGCCCGGCGTCGGCGTCGCCGGCGACCCGCAGCTCGACGATCTCATGGCCGACGCGCTCCAGCAGGGCCGACGGCGTGTCGAGGGCAACGACCTCGCCGGCGTGGATGATGGCCACCCGGTCACAGAGGGCCTCGGCCTCGTCTAGGTAGTGGGTGGTGAGCAGGATCGTCATGTCCGACCGGGCGCGCAGCCCGCCGATGAGATCGATCAGCTCGTGGCGGATGCGGGGGTCGAGGCCGACCGTCGGCTCGTCCAGGAACAGCACGCGGGGCTCGGAGACGAGGCCCCGGGCGATCTCGAGCCGGCGCCGCTCACCTCCGCTGTAGCCGCCGACCGGCCGGTCGATGATCCCGGTGAGGCCGAACAGGTCGACGAGCGTGTCGACCCGCGCCCGGGCGGCGGCGGCGTCGAGGCCCCATAGCCGGGCGTGGACCATGAGGTTGCGGCGGCCGCTGAGCGGCTTGTCGACGACGGCGTCCTGGAACACGACGGCGCTCGATCGGCGCGCCGCGATCGGGTCCCGACAGACGTCGTGGCCGGCGAGCCGGGCGGTGCCCGACGTCGGGGCGACGGTCGTGGCGAACATGCCGATGGTGGTCGATTTACCAGCGCCGTTGGGGCCCAACAGCCCGAACACCTCGCCGGCGCCGACCGTGAAGTCGATGCCTCTCACGGCTTCGACGCCGCCCGGGTAGGTCTTGGTCAAGTTGTGCGCTTCGATGGTGGGGGTGGCGGTCATCGAACCGAGGACGCGCCGGCTGCCGGAAACGTGACATCGCCCGCCCGATGTCACATCCCGGACCACCAGCGCGTCCTTCCTGCGGGACCTCCCCACTGACGGTCGAAGGCCGGCCGTCGTTGCCCGGGAGGGTGCGATGAGCCGCCAGCCTGACAACCTGCCCTCTGCACTGGCCGCCGCCCGGGCGCCAGCCGACCCTCTCGCGGCGGCCTGGCGGGACGACCGGCGCTATGTGTTGGACATCGCCCTGCGGATGCTCGGCGACCTGGGCGACGCCGAGGATGCGGTGCAGGAGGCGTTCACCCGGCTGTTCCGGGCCGATATCGACGAGATCGACGACGTGCGGGCCTGGTTGGTGACCGTCACCAGCCGGCTGTGCCTCGGCCAGCTCCGATCCGCCCGTCGCAAGCGGCAGACGCCGCTCGAATCCGGCGACGGGCGGGAGCCCGCAGCGCCGGCGCCGGGAACGGCCCGGCTTGGCGGTCCGCCGCCCGCCGCCGGATTCGATGCGGGCGTCGACCCCGCCGACCGTGTCACGCTCGACGACAACGTGCGCCTCGCCCTCCAGGTCATGCTCCAGCGGCTGTCACCCGCCGAGAGGACCGCATTCGTTCTGCACGACGTGTTCCAGCTGTCCTTCGACGACATCGCCGAGATCGTCGGACGGACACCGGCCGCGTGCCGTCAGGCCGCCAGCCGGGCCCGCCGCCAGATCCGCACCGAGGGCCACGACCGGTTCAGCGTCGAGTCCACCGAGCAGCGGACGGTGACCGAACGCTTCATCGCCGCCTGCACCACGGGCGACCTCGACGCGCTGCTCGCGGTGCTCGATCCCGACGTGTCAGGCGAGGGCGACGATGCGCTGGCGCTGGCGCGTGAGCTCTACCGTGGCTGGCGCCGCGACGCCCTGGCGGTGGCCGCACTGGCCCTCGGGCGCCGCGGGCGGGTGCGGCGGATCGTCGGCCGTAGGCAGGTCGCCCGGGGGGCGATGCGGTACCTCGGACCGAACCTCGGCCCGACCCTGGTGTCGGTGCCGATCGCCGGCGACCCCAGCGTGCTCGCGCTGCTCGACGGTCGCGCCGTCGCCCTGATCACCCTCACCATCCGCGACGGGCTGATCGCCCACATCCACGCCGTCGCCGACCCGGCGAAGCTCACGCCCGTCACCGCCGCCCTCCACCGCTGACGGGAGCCCCGACGGCCATGTGGAACCTCGATGCTGATTGAGGGCTCGAGCCCACCGAGGGGCCTGACTACGGATCTGGCCAGTCGGCGGCGGTGATGCCGTCGGGGTGGCCGGCCGGCCATTGGACCAATTCGATCCGGTTGCCGTCGGGGTCGGTGATCCACGACGTCAGGAAGTCCTCCGAGCCAGCCGGTGACGTGGGGGTCTCGGCGTCGACGCCTCGGGTCGCCAGGTCGGTGATGGTGGCATCCATCGACTCCACCTTGATCACGAAGTGGTTGAGGCCGGTGCCGAAGTCGACCCCACTCTTGCGGGGATCGTGGACCAGCTCGATGGTGACGAAGTCGTCGTCAGGGAGCTTGAGCATGGTCAGGTGCCCGAACTCGGTCTCGGGGACGCTTCCCACCACCTCGTAGCCGACGGCGGTGTAGAAGGCGAGCGACCGGTCGAGATCGGCCACACGGAGGCCGAAGTGCAAGGTCCTCATCGGTTCCTTCTAGCACCCGGTAAACCGCGGAGGGTCGTGCGACGAGTGATCGGCATGACAGTGTCGGGAGCGGTGGGCGCTGAGCCGGCTGAGCCGCCGAGCGAGGGCGAGGGACACGGAGGTGCCGTGACGATCTTGACCTTCGACGCCTTCGCCCGCCGGCAGCGGAGGCCGTTGGTGGCGTTCGCCTGGGCGCTCACAGGCGACCTGGCGGCGGCGGAGGACCTGGTGCAGGACGCGCTCCAGGCAGCCTGGCAGGACTGGGACCGGGTGAGCTCGCTCGATGCTCCAGGCGCGTGGGTTCGGCGGGCGGTCGCGAACCGGGCCGCGGGCCAGGTGCGACGGGCCGGGCGCGAACATCGGGCGCTGGCCCGGCTGGCTGGGCGCCCGGCCCGGGTGGTCGAGCTCGAACCGGCCGACCATCAGTTCTGGGACGCGGTGCGGGCGCTGCCCGAGCGCCAGGCCCAGGCGGTGGCGCTGTTCTATCTGGAGGATTGCCCGGTGGCGGAGATCGCCCAGGTCCTGGGCTGCGCGCCAGGGACGGTCAAGGTCCACCTCCACCGGGGCCGCCAGGCCCTGGCGGCGGCGCTGGGACTGCGGGTCGACGACGGTACGGACCTCGGCGAGGAGGAGCCATGAGCGAACAGGACGTCCCCGTGCTGGCCGAGCTGGACCGCCGGGCCCGGACTGCCGCGGCGGCGCTGCGAGGCAGCATCGCCACGCTCGTCGCCGAGGACGCACCGCCGGCACCCGCCGACGACGGGGCCCCGGCTTCCGCCAGCCCACCCGGCGCCACGGCGGCCCCGGCTTCCGCCAGCCCACCCGGCGCCCCGGCCTCTGCCGGCCCGCCCGACCAGCTCGGCCCGCCCGAGGCGCCGAGCCCGGCCGAACCCGCCTCCCGGCCGGCGACGAAGCTGCCGGGACCGCCCGAGCTCGAGATCATCTACCTCGATCCTCCGGCCGGGCGCGTGGGCAGGCGGCCAGCACGAGCACGCCGTGGGCTTCTGGTGGCGGCGGTCGTGGCAGTGCTCGCGGCCGTAGGTGGCGCTATCGCGGTAGTTGCCGGCGACGACGGCCCCTCCGCCGTGAGCAGCGGCGGGTCCGAGCTCCTCCTCCCCGGCTGGCTCCCCGCGGGCCTCAGGCCGGTGCAGGCGGTCGACTTCGCCCACGACACCGGGTCCGATCAGGACGCCGGGCCCGGTGGGGTAGCCGGCGACATCGCCGTGTACGGCGACCCGGATGCCGACGATCCCTGGTCGGCCGCCCTCGCGGTCCTCCATGTCGCGGACCAGGAGGCGTTCGGCGACCCTCCGACCGACGGCGAATCGGTCACCGTGGCCGGCCACGACGCCGTGTTGCGAGTCGGCGAGGAAACCGGATTGGGAGGAGCCAGCCCGACCTGGGAGGTCGAGTGGGAGATCGACGACGGCCGGCTGCTCGTGGCCGGCGCACCGACCGCCGACGAGGCCCTCGCCGCGGCCGAGGCGGCCACGACCGAGCCGGCCATCGAGCCCTCGGGCCTGCCCGCCGGCTACACCGAGCTCGCCCGCGGGCCGATCTCGGCGACCCTCTCGATCACGTACAGTCCGCCCTTCGACTTCGGCCCCCTCGCCGGCTCCGGGCTCGCCGTCACGTATGCGGACCAGTCCGAGGTGACCGCGACCCCTGTGAATGGCGACGAGGGGCCCACCACAGTCACGGTCGTCCAGTACCCGGGCCCCGCGTCGGCCGTCGACCTGCCGCGGGTGTTCGTCCCGGACAGCGAGGTGATCACGGTGCGGGGCCACCACGCGGTGGTCTCCCGAGCCGGCGTCGAGGGACCAGGCGGTACCGGGACGGTGGCTGTCCAGTGGGCCGAACCCGACGGCCAGCTCGTGACGGTGGTCGGGTCCGGCGTGACCGAGGACGTCGTGCTGCGCGTCGCCGAGTCGTTGCGGCCCGCGGGCGCCGACGAGGTCGCGGGGCTGTTGGGCGAGCTCGCAAACCTCCCGCCCCCTGAGTTCCGCGCCGTGCCGGAGGGGCGGGTCGTCGTCGCCTCGGGCGACTCTCCGACGGGGCGGTGGCGAATCCTCGCCAACCCCCGGCGCAGCGCGAACATCGGGGCCCTCACCATCGAGGCGGTGTGGGGGCCGCTCGGCAACATCGTCAGCACAACCGGCGACCGGGTCGAGCCGCCGCTGGACCTGGCGGCCAGCTACCAGGACCGGACGGTCGTCGTCTGGGGCGTCCTGTGGGTGGATGCTGCCTCGGTGACGGTCGAGGCCCCAGACCATGCGTCGGTCGCGCTCGACATCCACGCGGTCGATGGTTGGAGCCACCCCGTGGTCGCCGACGCGTTCCCCGAAGACCACTTCGCCGGTGCGGGCGAGGTGGTCGTCGTCGCCCGGGACGCGGACGGCCGGGAGATCGGCCGGAACAGCACGGTTCTGCGACCGCCCGGCTGACCGGGAGGAACCGGCCCCTAGCCTGGCGGGCATGGCCCATCCCCGGATGTACCAGGACGACGATCCCTACCTGACCGACGTCCGCAAGGTGTTCCTCGCCTTCCCCGAAGCGGCCGAGGTCGAGGCCTGGGGGCGACCAACCTTCCGCGCCGGCAAGAAGATCTTCGGCGTCTTCTCCGGCACCGACGAACGACCCTGGGGCCTGATCTTCAAGCCGGACGGCGACGAACGGGCGTCGTTGCTCCAGGACGCGCGGTTCTACTCGCCGCCGTACTTCGGTCCGAGTGGCTGGCTGGCCCTCGACCTCGAGGCCGCTCCGGTCGACTGGGACGAGGTCCGGGAGCTGGCCGACGCCTCGTACCGCCAGGTGGCCCTGAAGCGCATGCTCAAGGCGCTGGACGGATAACCGGAACCGGGGCTGCGACCGAGCGCAGCCCTGCAGCGAGCCGGGCGACCCGGTCGGCGTGCTCGGCAACGGTCCGCACCCGGTTCCCGAAGATCGTCGCCAGCAGCACGGGCGACTGGCGCAGCGCACGGTGCAGGCCCTGGGTCAGGTACACGGGAGACGCGCGTCGGCGGTGAGGACCAGGGCAGTCGCGACCCGCCAGGTACGGTGCCGCCATGGCGGCTCGGATGGCGAGAGACGGCGAGCGGGTCCGGTCGTGGTGGGGGTGGGGCTACGAGGACGCCGCGATGACCGACGAGCAGGTGGCGTCGCTGGGTCCGGCGGTCGCCAGCCGCCTCGGGGCCGAGGTCACCGTGGCACCGGCGCCGCGGCTCGACGACGTGCGGCTGCCCGCGCCCCGGATCCAGGCGCCGGCGGCATTGGCCCCGCTGGCGCGCAGCGACCCCCATGACCGGGCGCTGCACAGCCACGGCCGGAGCTACCGCGACGTGGTGCGGGGTGCGCAGGGCCAGTTCGACCACCCGGTCGACCTCGTCCTCCGTCCCGAGACCGAGTCCGACGTGGTCGCCGCTCTCGACTGGTGCTCGACCTCGGGCATCGCCTGCATCCCGTTCGGCGGCGGCTCGTCGGTGGTCGGTGGCGTCGAACCGGTCGGCCTCCGTGACCGCTTCCCCGGCGTGGTGTCACTCGACCTGACCGGGCTCGACCAGGTGGTGGAGGTCGACCGCACGAGCCGCGCGGCCCGCATCCAGGCCGGAGCCCTCGGGCCGGTGCTGGAGGACCAGCTGCGGGAGCACGGCCTCACCCTGCGCCACTTCCCGCAGAGCTTCGAGGTGTCCAGCCTCGGCGGCTGGCTGGCCACCCGTTCCGGCGGCCACTACGCGACCGTCTACACCCACATCGACGACCTGGTGGAGTCGCTGCGCGTGGTGACACCGACTGGGGTCAGCGAGTCGCGGCGACTCCCGGGCAGTGGCGCGGGTCCGTCGCCCGACCGGCTGTTCCTCGGCAGCGAGGGCTCACTCGGTGTGATCACCGAGGCCTGGATGCGCCTGCAGGACCGGCCCCGCTGGCGAGGATCGGCCGGCGTGCGCTTCGCCCGGTTCGCCGACGGTGCGGAGGCGGTGCGGAGGCTGTCGCAGTCGGCGCTGTTCCCGACCAACTGCCGTCTGCTCGACACCGGCGAGGCCCTGATCACCGCAGGTGTCGACGACGTCGTGGAGGGCGGCGGACTGCTCCTCGTGGGCTTCGAGTCCGCCGACCACCCCGTGGGGCCGTGGTTGGACCGGGCGCTGGAGCTCTGCCGGGACCACGGCGGAACGGTGCCGGCCGGCGAGGTGAGGCTGAGCGAGGACACCCACACCGGTCGGGAGGGAGCCACCGGCGCCTGGCGGAGCGCGTTCATCCGCGCGCCGTACACCCGGGACGGCCTGGTGCGCTGCGGGGTGATCTGCGAGACCTTCGAGACCGCGTGCCCCTGGGACCGCTTCGCCGAGCTGCACGCCACGGTCACCGAGGCCGTCCAGCGGACCGTCAGCCGGGTCTGCGGATCCGGCTGGGTCACCTGCCGGTTCACCCACGTCTACCCGGACGGACCGGCGCCCTACTTCAGCGTGATCGCCGCCGGCCGGCGCGGCTCGGAGCTCGAGCAGTGGGCCGACATCAAGGCCGCCGCCTCGGAGGTGCTGCTGGACTGCGGCGCCACCATCACCCACCACCACGCCGTCGGCCGCGACCACGACACCTGGTACCGCCGCCAGCGACCCGAGCCCGTCGGCCGGGCCCTCGCGGCCGCGAAGCACGAGCTCGACCCCGCCGGCATCCTCAACCCCGGCGTCATCTGCTGACCAGCGGCCGGACCAGCGGCAGGGGTCGGGCCCGCGCTCAGGAGGCGGCGGATGCCGCCGCAGCCGCGCTCGAGTTCCCCGACGGCGCGGCGTCGAGCACCGACCGCAGCGCCTGGGCGGCGCCGAGCAACCCGGCGCTCTCGTACGGGACCACGATCTTGGCGTTGTCGCTGTCGGCGAAGCGGGTCAGGGCGTCGAGCTGCAGGATGGCGACGAGGGTGGGATCCGGAGCCTGGTCCTTGATCGCCGCGTAAACCTCGCTGATGGCCTGCGCCCGGCCCTCGGCCTCCAGGATGGCGGCCTGGCGGGCGCCCTCGGCACGGAGGATCGCCGCCTGGCGTTGGGCCTCGGCGCGCCGCACGGCTGCCTGGGCCTCGCCGTCGGCCACGTTGATGGCCGACTGCTGCTGGCCTTCGGACTGCAGGATCTTGGCCCGCTTCTCCTGATCGGCCTGCTTCTGCAGTGCCAGAGCCTGGAGGATCGGCGGCGGGGGAGCGATCTCCACGATCTCGATGCGACTGATGCGGATGCCCCACTTGTCGGTGACGACCTCCATCTGCTGCTGGACGTCGACGTTGATCCGCTCCCGTTCGGACAGGGTCTGATCCAACGACAGCGTGCCGATGACCGAGCGGAGGGCCGTGCGGGCCAGCGCGTCGATCGCGACGTCGAAGCTGGCGATGCTGAACAGCGCCTGCCGCGCGTCGACCACCTGGGTGAAGATCGTGGCGTTCACCGCGACGGCCACGTTGTCCTTGGTGATGACCTCCTGGCGATCGCCGGGCCGCGGGATCTCGCGCATGTCGACGGACTGCAGCGAGTCGATGAACGGAGCGATGATCACCAGCCCCGGCTCGTGGGTCTTGCGGTACTCACCGAGCCGCTTGACCACTCCCACCTGGCCCTGCTGCACGATGTTGATCATCCGTCGCAGCTGGACCAGGAGCACCAGCACCGCGAGGGCGGCCACCGCGAGCGCGACGATGCTTCCCACGCTCATGTCGTTCTCCCGTCTGCGCCATCCGGCGCGTCCAGGTCCGGAGAACCGATCTCCGGAACATCTCTGCCGAAGTGGTCTACCGGCCACACGACCAACGTGGTTCCCTCCACCGCGGTCACCACGACGACGGTGTGCGCGGGTATGGGACCCGTGTCGCCGGCGACGGCCAGCCAGCGCTCGCCCCCCAGCCGCACGTGCCCGCTGCGATGCGTGTCACCGACCTCGTCGAGCGTGACAGCCTCGCTGCCCACCAGCCCGCCGTGGACCCCCCGGGCGGCATAGCCGCTCGGTCGCACGTGCAGCGCCCTGCTGACGAAGGGCCGGACCGCGACGACTCCCGCCAGTCCGACGCCGACCGCGACGGCGGCCTGCAGGCCGACCGCCGAGGGAGCGAACAGGGCGACGACCGCCGCCGCGAAGCTTCCCGCTGCACCGAACATCGCGAAGAACGCGAGGTGGTGCATCTCGACCAGGAGGAGGACCACACCCAACGCGACCCAGAAGAGGACCATGGCCTCACCTCCTGACCGAGCATATCTACGCGGTCGTACAGCGGGACCGGCAGCCCTGGCACATTTCTCCTGGCTAGGGCGACGCGCCGAAGGCGGCGGCCGCGGCCCTCTCGATCTCGTCACGCGACACGTCGCGGACGTGCTGGGAGAGACCCCACCGATGCCCGAACGGATCGACGATCTGGCCGTCCCGCTCGCCGGTGAACCAGTCGGCCAGCGGTCGGTGGATCTGGGCGCCGTCGCCGAGGGCCCGTTCCCACAGGCGGTCGACGTCGTCGGTGTGGAGGTAGAGGACGGCCGAGGAGTGTCCGGTCGTCTTCGGCGACAGGGCGTCGTGCTCGGGGAACTCGTCGGCCAGGACCAGCGTCGAGGAACCGATCCGGAGCTCGACGTCGATCAACCTCCCGTCGGGCAAGGTGATGCGGTGGTCCTCGACGGCGCCGAAGATCCTCGTGTACCAGGCCGCGGCGCTGGCGGCATCGTCCACGATGAGGTGGATCGTGATCATGTCGGCCTCCGGGCCCGTGGCAGGTTGCGGGACGCGCGCATGGCCTTGAATCTGCGCCCGGCAGTGCCCGTGAACAAGGGGCAACAGCTCGACCCGCTGATTAGCGTCACTTCACGATGTGGTCGAGCGTGGAGCTACGGCACGTCCGAACGTTCCTCACACTCGCGGAGGAGCTCCACTTCGGGCGCACGGCGGCGCGACTCGGGGTGTCGCCCTCGCGGGTGAGTCAGACCGTGCGAACCCTGGAGGTCCTCGTCGGGGGGCGCCTCTTCGATCGCACCAGCCGGCGCGTGCGGCTGACGCCTCTCGGAGAGCAGCTCCGCAGCCAGCTCGGCCCGGGCTACGACGAACTGCAGTCGGCGTTCCTCGCCGCCCGTGAGGCCGCTACGGGGATCGCCGGGGTCCTCCGGGTCGGGATGTACAGCCGCACCAACGGCGGGCCGCTGCTCGTCGACATCGTCAAGACGTTCCAGGATCGGCATCCCGCGTGCCGCGTCGAGCTGATCGACACCGGCTTCGGCCGCGACCAGCTCGATTGGCTCCGTCAGGACGACGTCGACGCGCTGGCCATGCGCCTACCGCTCTCGGGTGACGACCTCACGATCGGTCCCGTGCTCTCGAGCGAGGCCCGGGTGCTGCTCGTCGCGCGGGACCACCCGCTCGCGGGACGGCAGGACGTCGAGTACGAGGACCTGGCCCCCTACTCCGTGGCTGACGGGCCGCTGCCACGGGAGATGATGGCGGCGTTCGCGCCGCCGACGACGCCGTCGGGCCGCCGGCTCGCGAGGACGATGGTCCACTCGATCGAAGAGGCCATCATGCGCGTCTCGGTCGGCGAGATCGTGCACCCGACCATCCGGTCCTTCCTCGAGCACTACCCGCACCCGAACATCGTCGCGATCCCCATCACCGACCTGCCGCCCTCGGAGACGGCGCTCGTCTGGCTACGCACGAGCACCAGCGCCAAGATCCGCGCCTTCGCCGACAGTGCGACGGACGTCATCGACGCCCATCCGCCGTGATCGGCGGCGCGCCGCTCTCGACCGGAACCACGGGCGACTGACCACGGGGAGTATCCCGACCGGCCCTCTCGGCGATGACACTGGCAGGCGTCTCGTTGCCCGACGTCGTCCCTTGGATGGGCGGCTGGGGACGGCAGGGGACGAGTGCACGGGGAGCATCAAACCGATTTGTGAAGCGGTGGGAGCGCCGCCTCAGGGGGCGAGGAGTCCATGCACCGGCTCGTGGAAACTTGGCGGGTGGCGCGCCGCATCGTGGCGCGGGCCGCGGCGGTGCTCTGGCCAGCGTCTGCCGGCCTGGATCTGCCGATCGCCGTCGGCGAGGTCGTCGATCTCCGGGCGCCGCAGGGTGCCCGACCTCCCCGTCGCTCGACGCAGACGTGGGTAGCAGGCCGCTCGCCAGAGCCCTCGCCAGGTCCGTCGCCAGAACGCTCGCGAGGTCGCTCGGCAGGATCCTCGCCAGGTCCGTCGCCAGAACGCTCGCGAGGTCTCTCGGCAGGATCCTCGCCAGGTCCGTCGCCAGGATCCTCGCCGAGGCGTCGGTCCCGGCCGAGGCCCTCGTC
>Ga0075418_10001826_pt1 | contig 24233 bp, 21 predicted proteins | sample SoiMetdeltSBSDD2_FD_81776 | JGI IMG/M metagenome (GOLD analysis project Ga0075418, IMG submission 81776) | Bulk soil microbial communities from a Populus tree surrounding site in Tennessee, USA - Soil MetaG P. deltoides SBSDD2 | ecosystem: Environmental > Terrestrial > Soil > Tree plantation...
CCCAACCGATGCGGTCGCCGAGCGGACGATACGTCGCCGTCTTCAACGGCGAGGTGTACGGCTACGAACGCCTGCGCGAGAAGCTCGACACGGTCGATCGCGTGCGGTGGCGTGGCCACTCGGACACGGAGGTCCTCCTCGCCGCCGTCGACCGGTGGGGTGTGCGAGGAGCGCTCAGTCGCAGTAACGCGATGCTCGCGCTGGCCGTCTGGGATTCGACCACCCACACGCTCACCCTCGCCCGGGACCGCCTCGGCGAGAAGCCGCTGTACTACGGACGGGCCGACGGCCTGCTCATCTTCGGCTCCGAGCTCAAGGCGCTCCGCGCGCTCCCTTCGTTCGACACGGCCATCGACGACCAAGCCCTGGCCCAGTACCTCCGACACACGTTCGTGCCGCATCCGCGGACGATCTTCCGGTCGGCCCGGATGATGCCTCCCGGATCGTTGCTCGAAGTGCGCACTTCGGATGCCGGCGCCGCGACGTGTCCCGACCCCGAGCGCTGGTGGGACCTGGGCGACGTCGCGGCCGACGGCATCGCCGACCGTCGGGAACCGCTCGCGGGCGACGCGGTCGACGAGCTCGACGAGTTGCTGCGCGATTCGGTGGCGCTGCGCCGTGTCGCCGACGTGCCTCTCGGCGCGTTTCTGTCCGGGGGCGTCGATTCCTCGACCGTGGTCGCCCTCTTGCAAGCGGTGGGCACGCCGCCGCGCACCTTCACGGTCGCGATGCCCGAGCTCGGATACGACGAGTCTGCGCATGCGCGATCCGTTGCGCACCACCTCGGAACGGACCACACCGAGATCGCGCTCTCGGCGACCGACGCGCTGGCGGCGATCCCGAGACTGGCGACGTTGTACGACGAGCCGTTCGCCGACCCGTCGGCGCTACCCACGCACCTCCTGTCGACGGAGGCGCGTCGTCACGTCACCGTCTGCCTCTCGGGGGACGGAGGCGACGAGGTCTTCGGCGGGTACAACCGTCAGGTAGCGGGTCCGACGCTCTGGCGCCGCGTCTCGTGGCTCCCCGGCCCGGCGCGGGCGCTGGCGGCGCGGGCAGTGCTCGCGCCATCGCCCGCGAGCTGGACCCGTGCTGCACGAGAGGCGCGCCGAGTCCTGCCGCGATCCGCGGACATCCCCAACCTCGGTGACAAGGCGCAGAAGGTGGGCGAGGTCCTCCGGGCCGAGGGGTTCGACGACCTCTACACCGGACTTGCCGCGGCATGGCTGAATCCAGCCGAGCTGACCGGGGTCGCCGCCGCACCCGTCACCGCCGGGCCGGGCATCGATGGCATCGACGGGGTCGAGGAGCGCATGCTCTACCTCGACACCGCTGTCACGCTGCCCGACGGGATGCTGACCAAGGTCGAGCGAGCCAGCATGGGCACCGGGCTCGAGGTCCGGGTCCCCCTCCTCGACCACCGCGTCGTCGAGTTCGCATGGCGCCTGCCGTACACGGCGAAGGTGCGCCGCGGGAGAGGCAAGTGGATCCTCCGGCAGGTGCTCGACCGGTACGTCCCCCGGGGTCTGGTCGAGCGTCCCAAGATGGGGTTCGACCCTCCGGTCGACGCTTGGCTCCGCGGGCCGTTGCGGGACTGGGCCGGGGATCTTCTTGCTCCGCCCGCGTTGACCGACGCGGGCATCGATCCCGCTCCTGTGCGCCGTCGATGGGCGGAGCACCAGGCCGGGACGCGGAACCGCGGTTACGCGCTGTGGACGGTCCTCATGTACCAGGCGTGGCGGGACACCCTTTGACGAGCGTCGGCGACACCCTGGCCGCGTGCGCCGCCTATGGGCTTCCGACGTCGAATCGGCTTCCCCGGGGGCCGCTCCCGGGCGAGACGTTCACCACTCTCCTTGCGCACGCGGAGCACCACCGCCTCCTCGGCTTCCTCGGCGCGGCGGTGCGGGACGGCGCGCTCGTCGTCGACGCGGACCAGCGCGCCGATCTCGAGATGAAGCTCGAGGGCTGGTTGGCGCACGCGCTCCGTGTAGAGGCCCTGCTGCTCTCGACGATCGACGAGCTCGAACGGGCCGGAATCGATCACCGCGTCTTCAAGGGCGTCGCACTGGCGAACACCGTCTACGACGATCCGGCGTTGCGCGTCTTCGCCGACGTCGATGTGTTGGTCCCATCGACGGAGTTCGCGACCGCGGCACGCCTCCTAGACGCGACCCTCGGGACGCAGAGAGCGCTCCCGGAGCTTCGGCCCGGGTTCGACACCACATTCGGGCGCGAGGCGATGCTGCGCTCGGACGGCGGCCTGGAGCTCGACGTGCACCGGACGTTCGTGGACGGCGCGTACGGGCTCACCGTCGACCTCGACGACCTGTTCGGCACTCCTCGTGTCTTCACGCTGGGCGGCCGGGACGTCGCGACCTTCCAACCCGCGCACCAGCTCCTCAGCTCGTGCTACTCGGCGGCATTGGGTGACTGGCCGGTACGGCTGGCCTCGCAGCGCGACGTGGTCCAGCTGATCTGGGTGGACGACCCGAGCGCGGACGACGTGCTGGGTCTGGCTCGGCGCTGGCGCAGCCAACCCGTCGTCGCGCGCGCGATCTGCCAGGCCTGGGCGACTCTCGAGCCGGGTTTCACTCCCCCGTTGGTCGATTGGGCGCGCGGCTTCGCGCCGGGCGCTTTCGACCGGATCCTGCTGGCGTCGTACCGCGGGCCGGCGCGCGGCATCACTACGCAGGCTGCAGGCGTCCTCGTCGTGCCCGGAATCAGGGGCAAGCTCCTGTACCTCCATGCCGTCGCGATGCCGCAGCGGGCGTACCTCGAGCAGCGGGGCATGAGCTCGGTGGCGCACTGGCGGCGCGGGCTCGCCCGGCTCTGGCCACGCCGATGACTTCGAAGTCGTATCGGCGTCGTCCCGACGTGCTCTGGCGACGATCCCTCGATGCGGTCTTGTGTCTCCCGCCCGGTGCGTCCGAGCCGGTGACCCTCGCTGCCACGGGCCCGGAGGTCTGGGACCTGCTCGAGCGGCCGTGCTCCGTGGATCAGCTGGCTTCCGAGCTCGCACAACGGCACGGGATCGACGCTCAGACCGTCGCCCGTGACGTGCTGCCCCTCCTCGAGCGCCTGGCTGTACTAGGTCTGGTCGGACCCGTCCTCTAAGCTCATTCGGCCACGTCGCTTAGGGCTGGGTCTCGATGGATCTTCTTTCGTACTTCAGGGTGCTCCGCCGCCGTTGGGCGCTCATCTTCGCGTTGGCGCTGATCGGCGGGACGCTCGGCGCGGCATCGACCTTCTTGAGCGGCGACGCCACCACCTCCAACGGCCACTACAAGGCTGTCAACACGCTCGTGTTCGACAACTCGAACAACAATGGCAGCAGTAGCAGCAGTGGCAGCTCGTCCAGCTCTGCCGCCAACCCCGCGTTCACGAACCTCACGCAGGTCGCGGTGCTCGCCACTACCGGGGACGTTCCGACCCAGGTGGCCAAGAAGCTGGACATGCAGCCGCATGAGGTCACCGAGCGGACCACTACGGAGAGCGACAACACGGCCAACACGTTGACGATCACGGCGATCAACCCGGACGCCAAATCGGCCGAGCGTCTCGCCGACACGGTCGGTCAGCAGCTCATCGACACCTTGAACCAGAAGGAGCAGGCCCGCTACGACAAGCTCAGCCGCGACACTATTGCCCGCCTCGACAAGCTCCGCGGCGATATCTCCGGACTCGATTCCCAAATCGGCGGCGGCGCCGGCTCCGACACGGCGCGCGCCGAGCGGGACGGGCTCGTCGACCAGTACCGCATCACGTTCGAGCGGTTCCAGCAATTGGCCTCGTCCGGGGCAGCAACCGGAGGCCTGTCGACGCTCGAGACGGCGTCTGCGGTCCCGATCTCGACGAGCGCGTACAACACACTGCGCGATCGGGCGCAGTTGGGCGAGAACAACCGACAAGCCGAAACGCAACAGCCCCAGGACGACAGCACGCGCTCCACCTCCGCTCCGAGCTTCGATTCGCCGATCTCGCGCGGGCTCCTGGGCGCCTTCCTCGGCTTGATCATCGGCATCGGTGTCGCGCTCATCGCAGAGCGCTTCGACCGACGGCTCCGTACGCGCGACGACGTCGCTGCGGCGTTCGAGCTCCCCGTCCTGGCCGAGGTCCCCCAGCTCCAGCGGGAACAGGTGCGCGAGAAGGCGGTCGTGGTCCACACGGCGCCCATCTCTCGTGCGGCGGAGGCTTACCGCGCCGTCCGGTCCTCCCTGTTGTTCCAGAACGCGCATCTCGACGGGGCAAGCGAGAACGGCTCCGGCAACGGATCGCCGAGCGCGGCGACGCATAGTGCCCTCGTGGTCATGGTCGCGTCGGCCGTGCCCGGCGAGGGGAAGACCACGACCAGCGTCAACATCGCCGCCGCGTTCGCGGAGACGGGCGCATCCGTGCTCGTCGTCAACTGCGACTTCCGTCGGCCGATGGCGCACACGTACCTCGGAACGGTCGACAAGCCGCGGCGAACGCTCCGGACTGTCATCCCGGGCGTCTGGTACGTGAGCCGGGCGACGTCCGATCCGAACGCCAATCCCGCGCAAGTGATCGCGGCGCAGCGCAACGTGATCGACTCCGCCCAGGACCACTTCGACGTCGTCGTCCTCGACACTGCGCCGCTGCTGACCGCCAACGACGCCATGGAGATCGTCCCGTCGGCGGACCTCGTCCTGCTGGTCGCTCGTTTCCAGTCCACGACCGCTGACAACGCCACCCGTTCGATGGAGCTCCTGAACCGGGTGCAAGCGCCCGTCACGGGAGTCGTGGTCGTGGGCACGCCGGAGGACAGCGGCTCGTACTACTACTACCAGTACCGTACTCGCGGCCGGCGCGACCGCGCTCCCGCCCAAGCCGAGGCGGAAAGCGCGGACGGAGAGCACCTCGTCTACGACGCCGATGCTTCCGACGCCGACGACGGCCTCTTCGCCGGCTCCCCCGGCGAGCGCGAGCCGGGCTGACGAGTGCCGCCGGACGGCACTCGACGACCGCCGCCCGCGCGACCGCCCGGCGGTACGAACGGCAACCGGCACGAGGACCCGTTCGGGCTTCCGCTGCCACCCGAGCCAGAGGCGCGGTTCGGGTCGGCGTGGTCATTCGCGGCGGTCCTCGCCTTTCTCGTAAGCGTCGCCCTGTACGCGTGGTTCTGGATCGGCGAGGGCAAGCCGGTCGGCGCCGCGTTGATCTTCATCCCGATCCTCGTCGTCCTGACAACGCCGATCTTCCTGTGGGCCGCCCGCTCCGAGCGGAACTTCGACCTCGCCGGCCTGCTCGCCGTCGGCCTATTGGTGCGCTTCATCGCGACGTATTACCGGTACGACACCGCGGTTGATGCCCGCACGTACAACGTCTGGGGGACGCGGCTGGCGGAGAGCTTCCGAGAGCTGAACTTCACCCCGGACACCCATTCGGACGTGCCCGGGACCGGATCGATGCGTTATATCTCGGGGCTCGTCCACGCAGTCTGCAACTCCGACGAGATGGCCGCGTTCCTGATCTTCGCCTGGATCGCGTTCCTCGGCTGCTACTTCCTCTACCGCGCGTTCGTCACGGCGGTACCGGACGCGGATCGGTACCGCTACGCCGTGTTGTTGTTCTTCTGGCCGTCTATCGTCTTCTGGCCCGGGAGCATCGGCAAGGAATCCGTGATGCTGTTCTCGCTCGGGCTCGCCGCCCTCGGCGCCGCCCGGTTCTTCACCCGAAAACGTGGCGGCATCACGCTCGTGTTCGTCGGCATCCTCATCACCTACCTGGTGCGCCCCCACGTCGCTCTGATCATGCTCGTCGCGCTCGGGTTCGCCCTCCTCATCGGACGCGGACAATCTCGTCCGACTCAGTCGCTGACTCCGGGCTCGGTCGCGAAGGCCGCGGCCATCGTGCTGCTGCTCCTGGGCGGCAGCTACATCGCGGGACGGACCGCGAGGTTTCTCGGGGTCGAGAGTCTGCAGCCGTCGTCGACGGAGGAAGCCTTCTTGGAGGTCCAGACGAACACCAGGAAGGGCGGCTCCGAGTTCTCCCCCGCGGATGCCGCGAACCCGATCGGCTACCCCCAAGCCGCCGTCACGATCCTCTTCCGACCCTTCCTCTTCGAAGCACACACGTCTGAACAGATCGCGACCGCTCTCGAGGCGCTCGGACTGGCGCTCCTCTTCGTCGTGTCGTGGCGCCGGCTTCTGAGCGTGCCGTGGCGATTGCGGGCGCAGCCGTATGTCGCACTCTCACTGGCCTTTGTCCTGGTGTTCTTCTTCGTGTTCGCGGTGATCAGCAACTTCGGAATCCTCGCCCGCGAGCGAACGATGTTGTTGCCGTTCGTGCTTGCTCTGCTCTCGGTACCGGCAATGTCGACGAACACGATCCCGAAAAAGCCGGTGACGAGCGCGCGGGGCACGTCTCGAATCGGCTCGGCACCGCGATGACCGCGCAACCGCCCGTCGTTTCGCCGGAGGGCATCGACGAAGGGTTCGTCGCCCGCCGCGCCCAAACCGCGCACACCGTCGAGGTCGACGGCGAAGCCGTGCTCCTCAACGACGGTCGCCTGCACCTCCTGAACGCCACCGGAGCCCTGGTGTGGGCCTGCTTCGACGGCGACGGCACGATCGCCGAGATCGCCGCCGATATCAGCGACGGCCTCGGTGTGCCCTACGACACCGTCGTGGCAGACACGCTGGCCGTCGCCCGCGAGCTCGGCACCGAAGGGCTCCTCGAAGCGGTTGCGCCCGCCGAGACCGAGCAGGCCGACGAGGTGGTCGCCGACACCGCCGAGTCCAAATGGGCCTCGGACCCGCGCTTCCTCGACGAGCCTCCCAACACCTGACTGGACGACCAGTTCCGCCTCGTCGAGGCGGGTCCGATCGCGGTCCGAGTTCACGATCTCGTCATCGGCGTACGCACGAACGACGACCAGATGAGCGCTCTGATCGCACGCGCGTTGGGACCACAGGTCGAGCCCGGCGTCGACGCGCCGCCGAACCTGTCACTGACGTTCGGCGCAACCGCCGGACGCGTGCGCGACTTCCACTTCCTGTACCGGCGCGGTCAGTCGGTCCTGCAAACGAGCTCCCGAGGCCGGGCCCTCCGAGGCACGCTCCGGTACCTCGAGAGCTTCGTCCCGATCGCGCCCGACAGGACCGGTCTGAACGCGAAGCTCTTCGTACGCGACGGCGACGCGGTTCTCGTCGACAGGCGATTGGGCACCACTGTCGACAGCCTGGAGCGGCGCCTCCACCGTCTCGGCCTCCGCGTCGAGGACGTGCACACGCCCCTCCTCGACCCCGAGACGCTCGAGATCACACTGAAGGCGAGCCGCCTCGAGCTCGACCCTGAAGGTCAGGCGGAGATCGATCGCTTGTATCCGCCCATATCGCAAGAGGTCGAGCTGGAGGACGGGCGTTACCGGCTCGCCGGCATCATCGCCTGGGGAGACGTGACCTCGGACGGTCGCTCGCCCGCGCAGCGCTTCGCCGAGCTCACATCGTTGGTCGCAAGGCCCGACGGGCAGGTCACGCCGGACGACCTCGAGGTGCTGAACCGCGTCAGCCGCTCGTGCGAGATCGTGCGGATACCGTATCCCGACGCCCGCCAACTCGTGCGGGCAATGCGAGATCTCGTCCGGTCCTCTCGGTGACCGCGGCGTCGCGCTGGATCAGACGGAGCCGCGCACGGCGGCGCGATGGCGCCGCACGGCGAGGACCAGAACCAGCCCAACGACGAGGGCGGCGATACCGATGAGAACCAGCGACGGCGTATTGGACGAACCTGTCCGCGGCAGCTGTCCCGCCGACGGTGCCTGGGCCTGGACCGGAACCACAACCTGTCCCCCACCCGGCGCCGGCGTCGGCGGATAGTCCGCCGTCTGCGCCACGGCTGTCGACGCCCAGACGGCGACGATGAGCGCCGCAGTGGACAAGACGACAAATGCTCTTCGCACCGAAGTCACCTCTCGCTCGGTCAACCGAGGCAGCCAGCCTTCCCTCGGCTCCGCGAGAGCCTGGCACACCAGTCCACCCGTGTCGAGCACACCCGGAAGGGCAAGTCAGCCGTCCTGCAAACGGTCCCACAGGTCAAACGCCGAGGACGCGGGTACAACACGGATCCGCATCCGTCGCTCCTCCAACTGGGTGGTCGTGCTGCTGACCCGCCGGACCGATTCCCTCCGCATGCCGGGGGCCTCGGCGATGCGCCACCCCTGGGGAACCTCGACGGAGACCCGGAGGCGGTCGGGGTGCACCGTGGGTTGATGGCCGATGTCGAGGTCGTACCAGCCGCCGCGCTCGAGCCGGACCATGCCGGCGAAGTCGGCCGAGACGATCCTCGTCGAGCGGGCCGGAACGTTCGCCACGAACGAGTAGACGTTACGGCCCCGCTCTCGCCCCGTCGTCACCGACAGTGGGCCGCTGTCGAGCGTGCCCGCCTTCAACGTGAGCGCCGAGTACATCGACAGGTAGGCGCGATTCTCGCCTGCTTGGTAGAGGCCGGGGATATACGGGCCGATCACGATGCGCGGCAGGCCCTGATCCGGTGCCCCATTGTTCAGCTCGACGGTCATTCGTGCGGAGGCCAACGCCCGGCGGCCATTGCCCTGGGGATCGAGGTGGACGCGGTAATTGACGTTCCGCTGAAGAAAGAAATCGATCTTGTTCGCACCACTGTTCGATGTCGTGACGGCCACGGCGTCCGAACGCACCGGCGCGACACGGCCGGCGACGCCCAGCTCCTGGGCGAGCTGCTGTTCATCACGACGCGCGAACGACAGGATCAGGTGCCCCTCGTGCGCGGCGCCACCCAGCACATGTGCCACCTGCGCAGGTCTGCCCAAGCCACCCGACGTCGCCTCGTCGACGACAACCTGGGCGACGTCGCCGAGAAACTCCGCCCGTTCGGGAGTTCGCTCGAAAAAGGCGTACGCCTCATTGAGGGTGACGTCGACGGCGTTGCTCGCATCGATGGGCGTCGGCCAGCCGGCGACGTTCACAGGACCGGTGAGCTCGAGCAGGGCGGCGAGCCCGAACGGGTCGACGGCCATGACGCCGTCAACCGAACCGAGGCCGGCGCCGGGCGTGAGGCTCATGAGCAGCTGGGCCACCGAGGGGAAGTCGGGCGACAGGTTCACGTTCTGGAGCGTTCGCGCCGGGCCGAACTGGTCATAGCGCGCGTGGTAGTCGGGAGGCGCGTCACCTGGCGGCTGACCGGCGCGTACCAGCGCCTCGTTCCACGCTGCGGTGCGCTGCAGCTCGCCGATGCTCACCTTGCCGTTCTGCGCGGTCATGAGACCGAAGCTCCCGACGAAGCCGCCTGTGGCCCGTGACTCGGCGTTGTTCTGCACGACGAGCAGGTACTGGCGTGAGCCGTCGCCTCCGAGGATGGCCGGCCCGAGCTTTGCCGCCGCGTAACCGCGACGCGCCTCCCCGTCCGCGTGCGCGAGCTGCCGCTTCACCTTGTTGACCGCGTCACGCACCGGGCTGATGAGGTAGGGATCGTCGAGCGCCCGGACGCGGGCTAGTGCCCGTGAGAGCGCGCGCGATCCGGATTCGAGCTCGGGCGTGATCCTGCGGACCTCCTCGAGCGGGACGCGTCCGCCGATGATCTCGAGCGCCTCGGGCTTCACCGCCGTGGTCACGTCCTCGCCGGCACGCGCGAGGTCGGTGCCGATGTGCGCGAGCTCGCGCGCGGCGCGTATATTCGGCGCCAATCCGGGTATCGCGAGCCCGCCGGCCGTCCACGGTGAATCGAGCTTGTCGCCGGCCCGTTTGAAGGTCAGGGCCGCGCGGCGAAAGGACCCCGAGGCCAGGATGGCGTCGCCGTCGCGCGCCGCAGACAACCCGCGCGTCGCCGCTTCGCGCCCGCGGTCCATCAGGTCGGCGGCGTCGCTGGCGACGACCGCGACAGGAAGGACCGCGGCCGCGATCGCGAGACAAACGAGGAGGAGTCCGAGGCGAACGCCGCCCTTGAGACGGGCGGGCGACCTCCTGTCCACCTGCTCGCGTAATGCGGCCGCCGTGAGCACGCCGAGGATCACGGCCGCGACCGCGATCCCGAACCAGACGGGCAGCACGCCCCTGCCGACCAAGACGGCGAGAACGGACAACGCGACCTGAGCGACGACCAGCAACGCGCTCGCCTCGGCGCGCGACCAACCGCTGAAGGTGAGCCGGTGCACGAGGTGATCCGAACGCGCCGTCATGACCGAACGCCGCCGCCGCCACCGGCCGAAGACGACCATGGACCCATCGAGCAGGAGCACCCCGAGCAGGATCACCGGCACCGCGAGCTGTCCGGCCGGACCCGATGGATCCGCCGCCGGACGGGCCGCCAGGGCACCGACAGCGAGCGTGTAACCGATCGCCAGACGGCCGCCCTTGCCGATGAACAGCGAAGCGGGACGGGTGTTGAATGCCAGGAACGCAAAGCAGGCGCCACCGAGTCCGGCGGCGACGCTCGCAACGGCATCCTCGCTCCCGAAAGCAGCGAGGGCAAAGATCCCGAACGCCGCTCCAAGACCCACGCTGCTCGCCACGCCATCGGAGTTGCCGAGGCCGTCGGCGGCTTCTGTGACCAACACGATGAACGCCCAGGTCGCGACCACATCGATGACCACGACACCGGTCGGACCGAAGCGCGCGCCCGCCGCTACGGCCACGACGGCCGCGATGGACACCGAGACGAACGTCGCCCGCTGTGGCGACTCGTGACGCTCCGTGACGAGCCCGAACAGCGCCAAGGCGACCGCGCCGACCGCCGCGACCAGCATCACAGCGTCGAACTCGGGCGCGACGATCAGCCCGACCGCGGGACCGAGCGCGACAAGTGCGCCCGATCGCCGGCGCAGGCCGCGCGGCGCGGGCCCGCGGCGACCCGCGCGCTCCCGCGCAGCTTTCGACCGTCGACGAGCAACTTCAGCACCGACTACCACGAGCAGGGCAGCGACCGAGAACCCGAGCAGCCAGCGGTTGCTCGCCGCGACCACGGCGACCGGCGGCGCCCACGGCATCCGGATGATGCTACAAGTGGCGATTCGAGCAGAGGGTTCGCGGAGGCGAGGCGAGATGAAGGCGTTGGTCACAGGTGGTGCCGGCTTCATCGGCGCTCATCTCGTGGACGGTCTCCTCTCCCGGGGGCATGCAGTGCGGGTGCTCGACGACCTGTTCTCAGGCTCCCCGGAGGATGTGGCGCCGCCCGCCGAGCTGACGATCGGGAGTGTGATCGACGAGGACGTGGTCCGGGCCGCCGTCGAGGGCGTGGAGATCGTGTTCCACCTCGCAGCACACCGATCGGTCCCCCGTTCGGTCGATCACCCGCTGGAGACCGATCTCGCCAACGTCCATGGCACGATCACGGTGCTCGCCGCGGCGCAGGACGCGCACGTGCGCCGCGTGGTCTACGCGTCGTCGAGCAGCGTGTACGGGGCGACCGACGAGCTGCCAACGCCCGAGTCGACAACGACCCAGCCTCGATCGCCGTACGCCGTCTCGAAGCTGGCGGGCGAGCAATACTGCCGCGTGTTCACCGAAGTCTTCGGGCTCGAGACGACGTCTTTGCGGTACTTCAACGTGTACGGCCCGCGTCAGCCACCGGGTTCGCAGTACGCCGGCGTGATCCCGCTGTTCGTCGACGCCTTGCGCAACGACGAGCGGCTCGTCGTCCACGGCGACGGCAAGCAGAGCCGCGACTTCACCTACGTCGACGACGCCGTGACGGCGACACTCGCCGCGGCAGACGCGCCCGGCGCGTCAGGGCGCGTCTACAACGTCGCCGGCGGCGGTCCCCATTCGCTGCTCGAGCTGCTGGAGGTCCTCGGCCGTCTGCTGGACACCACGCCGCGTCCCGAACACGTCGGAGCGCGCCCGGGCGACGTGCGGCGCACGTGGGCGGACTCTGAGGCGGCGCGACGGGACCTCGGCTACTCGCCGGCGGTGAGCTTCGAGGACGGGCTCAGGAGGACAGTCGACTGGGACGCGAGCTGACCGGGCGTCCGAGCTCGGACGGCGAGCCGTCGCCGCCGCGAACGGGATGCCACGCGTCGCGGCGTGCCAAAGCAGTCGCCTCGAGCAGCCGCTCCTTCGCGCGCTCGTCGTCGTCCATCGCCACGATGGCGCTGAGGTCGCCGAGGCAGCGCTCCACGACCGCGGGTTCCAGGCCGATCGGTCGGAGCGCGAGGATCGACGGCCACGCCGTTTTGAGGACGTCTTCCCCGTCACCGTGCACCGACTCACTGAGTTGCTCGCCCGGACGGGCTCCGGTGATCTCCACTCTGATGTCCCTGTCGACGGCGTAGCCATTCAGCTCGATCATCCGGTGGGCGAGGTCGAGGACGTTGACCGGTTCACCCATCTCGAGCATGAACACTTCGTGGTTCTCGCACAGGGCGGACGCCTGCACCACGAGGCTCACCGCCTCCCGCAAGCTCATGAAGAAGCGCGTCATCCTCGGGTCGGTCACGGTCACCGGTCCCCCGGCGTCGATCTGGGCCTGAAAGGTCGGGATGACGCTGCCCCGACTCCCGATGACGTTGCCGAACCGTACGGAGCAGTACCGGCGACCTCTGGCCGCCCGGGCAAGGAGCGCCTGCTCGGCCAACCATTTCGAAGCGCCCATCACGCTCGCGGGCCCCGCCGCCTTGTCCGTCGAGATCAGGACGAGGCGCTCGGTGCCGACCCCAGTGGCGGCGTCGACGACGTTCACCGTACCGAACACGTTCGTCGCCACCGCCTGGCAAGCGTGCTGCTCGAGGATCGGGACGTGCTTGTGGGCAGCGGCGTGGAAGACGACGTCGGGTCGGACGCGATCGAACACGCGTCGGATCTCGGCGCGATCACGGACGTCGGCGAGCACCTGCTCGCAGGGCTCCGGGATCCGCTGCGCGGCGTCGTGGAGATGGGTCTCGTCGTGGTCGAGCAGGAACAGCGCCGCCGGCTCCAGGCGCGCGACCTGCTGTCCGATCTCGCTGCCGATGGAGCCGCCTCCGCCGGTGACCAGGACACGACGTCCCCGGAACTGTGACCGCAACTTGTCGAGGTCGACGTCCGCCTGTTGCCGTCCGAGGAGGTCGTCGATCGCAAGGTCGCGAGCCTCTCGCACGGAGATTCGATCGTGGATCATGTCGGCGATGTCCGGGAGAATCTTCACCGGGACGCCGGCGGCGGCTGCTTCCTCGGCGACCTTGGTGGTCACCGTGGCGGGCGCGGAGCCCATCGCGACCAGGACCTGGTGCACGTCATAGTCGCTGATGACGCGGCCGAGATCGTCGATCGCCCCGTCGACCGTCACACCGTGCAACGACCGACCGCGGATTCGGGGGTCGTCATCGACGAGCACGACCGGGGTCATCCCGATGCGGTCGTTGCTCTGCATCTCCCGGATGACGGCGGCGCCGGCCGAGCCGGCGCCGACGACCGCGACGTGGAGCCCCGACGGCCGGCTGCTCGACCTCCGGAACGCGAACAGGCGGTACTGGAAGCGCGCCGCGCCCATGAAGATCGTGGCGACCAGCGGTCCGACGACGACCACGGAGATCGGGACCCGGTCCTCGCGCCACACGAACGTGGCCAGGAGCACGAGGGCCGAGGTCGCGCCGGCGAGCAGCAGGGCGCGAGCTTCACGGATGCTCGCGTGTCGCCACATCTGGCCGTACGCGCCCCAAAGCCGATTGGCGACGATGTGCACGATCACCGCGATCAAGAGGAACGTGCCGAATCGCCGCCAGTAGTGCGTCGGGACGTCGAGCTCGAACCGCAGCAGGAACAGCGCCGTATAGACCACGACGACGATGCACGCGTCGACGACCGCCATCGGCAGGTCCGGCCGCATGCGGCTGGCCGCTTGGGCGACTCTCAGCCAACGCGAGGGCGTGCGCGCGTGCCTTTCGTCCCTGTCGATGGCCCGGCCCTTCCGTTCACCCACGTTTGAACGCAATTTTTACTTCGTGTGTGGGTATTTTTCCAGCCTTCGGGCTGGGCTCCTTCGGGCTGGGCTCATCCGCTCCGAGTGCCACGACGGCGACGACTGCTCGTCGTCGACTCGCCGCTGCCCTCGTGATCAGCGACGGGGCCTCAGGTAGGGCTCCTCGGGATCGCGAGTCCGCGCGACGTCGGCGGGCACGCCGTAGGCGACAACACGCTCGGCGAGGTCGTCGACGACGAGCGCGCCGGCACCGACGACAGTATCGGCACCGATCGTGACGCCGTGGATCACGTTCGCCCCGAGGCCGATCGCGGTTCTGCCCCCGATCTCCACGCAGCCACCAGTCGTAACGCCGGGGGCGAGACTGGCGAAGTCACCAAGGACACAGTCGTGATCGAGTGAGGCGCGTGTGCCGAGCAGGGCGCCGACACCGATTCGGCAGCCGTTGCTCACGACGACACCCGCCAGGACGATGGAGCCCGGCCCGATGACGGCGTCCCGGGCGACGACTGCCGCCGGATGGACGACCCGATACGGCTCGAGGTCGGGACAACGCGCCATCTCGCGCGTCAGCACCCGTTGGCGAGCGAAGTTCTCGCCGATTGCCACGACGAACCCGGTCGCGCCGATCGAGGCTGCGGTCGTCGCGAGTTCTTCGTCCGATCCCAACACCGGATAGCCGACGACCTGATCCCCGGCAGCTCCCTGTCGGTCGAGGACTCCCACGACCTCCGCATCCCCGACCTCCTCGATGACGTCGACCACCTGGCGTCCCTGGTCCGAGCCCCCGATCACGATCACCCGCCTCGTCATCGCCGGTCAGGCGGCGCTGGCGCCGGATTCGAAGCCTCGCTCCCGAGGAACGGCTCCATCGTCGCGACGCCCGGGTGGGCGATGCCCTCGCCCCTGACGACCTGGCGGATCGTCATCCTCAGGATTCGGAAATCGAGCCGTAGCGAGTGGTGGTCGACGTACCAGACGTCGAGGGCGAACTTCTCGTCCCAGGTGAGCGCGTTGCGCCCGTTGACCTGGCTCCAACCGGTAATGCCGGGACGGACGTCGTGCCGGCGCATCTGCTCCTTCGTATAGCGAGACAGGTACTCGACGAGGAGCGGGCGCGGGCCGACGAGGCTCATGTTGCCGGCGAGAACGTTCAGGAGCTCGGGGAGCTCGTCGAGGCTCGTGCGTCGCAGGAACCCTCCGACGGCGGTGATTCGCAGCGCATCCGGTAGCGGATGACCGTCATCGTCCTTCGCGTCGGCCATGGTTCGAAACTTGAGGATCGTGAACGGGTGTCCTCGCAGGCCCAGCCGCTGTTGGCGGAAGAGGACGGGCCGACCCATCGACACCGCGACGGCGGTGGCTACGACCGCAAGAATCGGAGAGACGAGGACGAGGAGCGCCGTAGCGCCGAGAACATCGAACAATCGCTTCAGTCGGTCGTTCACACTGCCCGGTTATCGTAGCGACATGAAATACCAGGGCAGTCGGTCGACCCGCTCCTGTACGCCTTGACCCGCATCTACCTTTCTCCACCCGACGTCAGCGACGTCGAGCGTCGGTTGCTCATCGAAGCGTTCGACTCGAATTGGATCGCGCCGCTCGGTCCGGATGTCGACGCGTTCGAGGTCGAGATTGCCGAGTACCTCGGCGTCTCGAGCGCAGTGGCCCTCACGAGTGGGACGGCGGCGCTCCATCTCGCCCTCCTGACGCTCGATGTCGGTGCCGGCGACGACGTCCTCGTTCCAACATTCACTTTTGCGGCCACGGCCAACGCCGTCGTGTATGTGGGTGCACGCCCCGTGCTCATCGACAGCGATCCGGACACGTGGAACATCGATCCGGCCCTGGTGGAGGACGAGCTCGAGGAGCGTGCGCGCACGGATCGATTGCCATCGGCCGTGGTCGCGGTCGACCTGTACGGACGGTGCGCGGACTGGGATGCGATCCAAAGCGTCTGCGACTGCTACGGGGTACCGGTGATCGACGACGCCGCCGAGGCGCTCGGTGCCGGTTACAAAGGTCGGTGCGCGGGCGCATTCGGCGCATGCGGCGTCCTTTCCTTCAACGGCAACAAGGTCATGACGACCGGTGGTGGCGGGATGCTCGTCTCCGATCGGCGCGACGTGATCGACCGCGTCCGCCATCTCGCAACGCAGGCGCGCGATCCCGCCCCCCACTACGAGCACTCCGAAATCGGCTTCAACTACCGGCTCAGCAACCTCCTGGCAGCCGTCGGACGCGGTCAGCTCCGCCGGCTCCCGGAAATGGTGCAACGGCGCCGGGAGATCAACCGCCGCTACCGCCAGGCGCTCGCAGACGTGCCGGGTATCACCTTCATGCCGGCACTCGCCGACAGCGATCCCAACTACTGGCTCACCGTGATGACGCTCGACTCACATCAGTACAACGCTTCACCCGAGGAAGTGCGCAAGCACCTCGAGCATCTCGACATCGAAGGCCGCCCGGCGTGGAAGCCGATGCATCTGCAGCCGGCGTTCGCGGCGTCCCCCGTGCGCGGCGGAGGTGTGGCCGAAGAGATCTTCCGAACAGGGCTGTGCTTACCGAGCGGATCGAGCATGTCGGATGACGACGTCGACCGCGTCGCGAACGCCGTCAAGAGTGCAAGCCGGTAGAGGATCGCCATCCGGCGCACGCGCCGCAGCACCCGGGACATGAGCACTCGCTCGCGGCTCGGTAGTATTCGCTGGTCACCCGTTCCGTGGGGTCAGGTTGGAGGCTTCGCATGCACGGCAAGCAAGAAGGTGCGCGCCGATTCGGTCTGCGACCGGACGTGGTGGCCACCGTCGAGGGTGACGGTGCGGTCATCCTCGACCTGGAGACGAAGTACTTCTACGAGCTCAACTCGAGCGCGTGGGCGATCACCCAGATGTTCGAGACGGGTGCAACGCTCGAGGAAGTGCAGTCCACCTGCGAGCAGTGGGGCGTGGATCCCGCCGGTGCGGCTGAGGCGGAGCAGCTGGCCAAGCAGCTGATCGACGAGCATCTCGTGGAACCGATCGACGAACCTTCGAATGGTGCGCCGGTCGCACATTTCGACGGCGAGTGGGTCTCGCCACGCCTCGACAAGCAACCGGCGCCGTTGCAAAGCGTGATCGTCAACGCCTTCGATCCTTCGCTCCCGCTCGCCGAATGATTCGATGGGTGCGCCGACGTTTCGCTGCGGGCCGCTCTTGGTGCGCGTGGAAGCGACCGACAGCGTCCTGCAATCCAAGCTCGCGGAGTCCCTGAACCTGTACGGCGTCATCTGGCAGGGACCGCCGCGGATTGTCGAGCTCAGAGTCGCCCGCACACCTCATCGTGCACAGCTGCTCGACGGCAGGTACCTCAATTGTGCACGGATGAAGGTCGACGCGATCGCGGACGGACTCAGGGCATCGACCGTGTCAGGCGCCTCCGCCGTCGGCTGTCTCGACGTCGACGGTGACCGCTGGCGCGTTTCCGTCCCCGAAGCGGCTGTCGAGTCGGACAGCCTCGAGGACGTCGAGGACATCGCGATGCTCGTGCTTACGACGGGGTGGCGGCGGACAGGCCGGGTGCCTGTCCACGCTGCCGCGGTGACGAGCAACGGGCAAGCTGTCGTGATCTGCGCGCCGACTGGTGGCGGAAAGAGCACTCTCTGCGCGTCGCTGGTCGCCCGTGGATGGCGCACGCTCGGCGACGACAAGCTGCTGCTCGACCTGGGTGACCGACCGATCCTCAGCGCGTTACAGGACACGTTCAACCTCGACCCGGCAATTCGACAATGGCTGCCCGAGGTGGGCGATCTCACTGCATTGCCGCGCTACTCGAGTTGGACCGACAAGCGAAGGGTCCGATTGGCGGACATTTGGCCCGGCGCCCTAGAACTGCACGCGGAGCCCACCAAATTGGTTGAGCTCCAACGCGATGACGGTATGCAGGGTCTCCGGTTGTCGCCGCTCGGACGCAACGAGACTTTGGCGCTTCTGCTGCGTCAAACCGTTGTGCCCGGGGACCGCGCAACGGCACGCCAAATCCTCGAAGGGGTGGGCCGGATGGCAGCGCGGCTGGCTGGCGTGCGCGTCATTGTTGGTCGCGACGCGTATGCAGAGGCCACCACGCGCGACGAACTCGACGCCTTCCTTCGATGAGCGTGAGTGCTCTCCCGTCTGTCGTCATCCCGGTCCGCAACGGAGCGGCGACAGTTAGTGCCACCTTGCGGTCGCTAGAACACCAGATCGGCGCCCCCGACGGCATCGAGATCTTGGTCGTCGACAATGGGTCGGACGATGACACTGCGGAAATTGTTCGTGCCCACGACGTCACTCTGCTCCAGGAGCAAAAGCGCGGTGCCGCTGCTGCTCGGAATCGCGGAATCCGGTGCGCGCGCGGTGAGGTAGTGCTGTGTCTTGATGCCGACATGCTTCCTACTCGTACGTGGTTGAGCAACATGTTGGCGCCGTTCACCGACGACGAGACCGTTCTGGTTGCCGGCCAAACTGTCTGCTACCGGCCGGAAACCGCGGCGGACCGTTACGTTCAGACGGCGGGACTCTTCGACGTCGAGGTCAACGTGCGGCACCCTCTCCTTCCATGCGCGCCATCCGGCAACATGGCCGTAAGGCGCGCCGCCGCGCTCGCAATCGGCGGCTTCGATGAGGCGTTTCACCAAGCCGAGGACGTCGACTTCTGCGTGCGTCTCGCAAGGTCCCTGCCCCACGAGATCATGTATCAGCCGGCGGCGGTGGCGTTCCATCGATTCCTCGGCACCGACGATCGGCTGCGCGAAGAGGCTTGGCGCTATGGAGAAGGCTCGGCTGCGCTCTACCGTCGCTATCCGGAGGTGCTGCCGTGGGGGCAGCGGCAGACGTTCCGGGTCATCGTCGGACAGGCAGCTCGGACCTTGAAACCCGAGTGGCTGCGGCTCGGAAGGTACGTCGGCTTGGTCGAGTCCGATCGGCTCGAGTTCGAGCGCTATCACCGGCTGTGGACCTGGTGGTACTGGCGGGGGTTCGCTCACCGGTTTCGACACGACCCTCGGATGCGATGACCGTCGTCGACGACTGGGGGCGACCGGCGTGAGCGCCTGCGTGTCCGTGGTAGTCCCCGTGTACAACGGCGGCGGCCTGCTCCGAAAGTGCCTGCGTGCGCTTGTCGGTCAGACGCTGGAACGTGACCTCTACGAGGTCGTCGTCGTCGATGACGGATCGTCCGACGATTCGGCTGACGTTGCTCGGAGTTTCGATGGCGTCACGGTATTGCAGCAGCCCCATCGCGGCGTGGCCGCAGCCCGAAATGCCGGCTGGCGCGCCGCGTCGGGCAACTGGATAGCTTCGACGGACGCGGACTGCCTTCCGTCTCGCGGCTGGCTCGCCTCGCTCCTCGCAGCCGTGCGGCTCGCGGATGAGCGTGGCGAGTGCGTGGCAGGCTGCGCCGGACGCACGCTCGGCGTTGCCTCGGATGCGCCATCGGCGCGGTTCTGCGACCTCATCGGTAGCTACAACGCGGAAATCAACCTCGCGCACCCGAGGTTCCCATATGCCCCGACTGGCAACGTCCTGTACGGGCGCGACGCGCTCGCCACCGTCGGCGGATTCGACGAGCGCTACCGCTCGTACGAAGCGGCCGACCTGCATCTCCGGCTCCGGCAACGTGGGGCCGGCACGTTCTTGTTCGAACCGCGTGCAATCGTTCTCCATCATCACCGCACAAATTGGGGCCGATACTGGCGGCAGCAGGTCGGGTACGGCCGAGGTTACGCACAGTTCCTCTGGCACCATCGAGACGAGATTCCGTGGTCGCCGCGACGTGAGCTGCGGGCGTGGGAACACGTAGCGACGCTCGCGCTGGAAGCCGTCCGCGCTGGCAGCGGCCGAGAGGCGCTGATACACCGCGGCCGTCTGGTGAAGGAGCTGGCCTTGCGTGTCGGTTTCGACGCCACGTACTGGAACCCGCACGAGCGTGCGAGATGGTGACACCTCGCCGTGTCGTGCGGGCGCTGCGAAGAACGATTCGTCGTCCAGCTGACATCCCCTTCGCTGTCCGCGTCGGCTGGTTTCTGTGCTCGGCACCGTCGAGCCTCGAGCGGCGCGACCTCACCGCTTTCCTTCACAGACTGCGACGTCGGCGGCGCCCCCGAGCGCACGATGTCGCCGCCGACTACGAGCGCATCGCACGCCTCCGCACACCGTGGCTGCGGCTGCCCGGCCTCCGTGCTCGCAACACGTGCTATCTGCGAGCTCTCACGCTCTACCGATTCCTCGATGCCCGAGACGCGTCGGTCAAGCTTCACCTCGGGGTCGAGGAGCGCGTCGACCGTAACGAGCGGCTCCACGGCCACGCTTGGGTGACCGTCGACGGTATCGTCCTCGAAGAGGGACCAGCGACGATCTCGCGACCAGTTCGGGAGGTGAGCCTCGATGGCCGTCCCCGCTGACGGCAGCCGAAACTCACGCGTTGGTCCGCCTGGTAGCCGAGCCACGGTCGCATCGAATTTTTGACGACTCGCTCGTAGAACGAGCGCAATCCCGGCCTCGACGTCCGGGAGGATCGACGCCGCCACGACGAAGCCGTTGGTGTGTGACCTCGATTCGGACCGGCCTGGATCCTACGGTTGGAGCATGGCGGAATGTGTTGGCGTTGTTGTTCCCACGCAGAACCGACCAGCGATGACGGCCGAGGCTGTCCGATCCGTAGCGGATCAGACGTACAACGACTGGCGGCTGGTTGTCGTCGATAACGGCTCGGCACCCGCTAACCGCAAGGACCTCCACGCACTTCTGCCCGACGACCCCCGTGTGTGGGTCGCAGAGACAGACGAGGCGGTCGGACCTCAGCATGCCCGGCAAATCGGCCTCGACTTCTTCGACAACCCTACTTTTGTGGCGCTACTCGACAGCGATGACCTGTGGCATCCAGAGAAACTCGAAACGCAGCTGATCCTTGCTGAGTCCTACGCCCAAGCCGGAGCCGTTACGTGCGGGCACGTGTGGGAGCGGCCCGACGGGACGGTGCGGATCAAGCGCCCTGGACGGTCAGGCATTGCGCCCCTACTGACCAACAACATGAGCACGCCTCTGTTCCGAGCCGAGGCGCTGCTAGCTGCGGGCGGATTCGCACCCTCGGGACTTCGAGCATTGCGAACCTGCGAACACATCGAGTTCTGGGTCCGGTTCATGACCTCAGGGAGCTACGTGGTCGCAGAGGAAAGGACGATGGTGCGCTGTCGCGAGCATCACGCAGAACGAGCGAGTGACGGTCTCGGTACGCGAGAAGCGGCGGACGAACTCGCCTGGGTACTGGAGCATCACCGCTCTGCCATGCAGCACAACGCCGGCGACCTCTCTCTCCTTGAGTGGCGGGTCGGCAAGCGGTACCTCAACGCGGGCGACCGATCGCGCGGCACTCGACATGCAGCTCGGGCGTTGGCCTCCTGGCCTCGCGGTTACCACCGAACGATGCTTCGTCAGATCCCGTTCGTCGTACGGTCCCTCGCGGGAGGCCGGTCGAAATAGGTCGCGCGATCCCTGTTCCCTGCCGGCGACGGTCCGGTCACGAACCTCCTCGCCGGTGACGATTGATCCGTTGCCGCACGAAGTCCTCGAGCGAGAGCCCGCCCCGCGCCTTGTGCTTGAACCATCGCATCCCGTCAGCCGACTGCACCGGCGAACGTGACAGTCGGTACGCGTCGGTGGTCCCGTACCCATTGGTCTTGGTGCCCGCCAGCGCCGCGGAACGAAAGCGTTGTCGAACCGCTCGATCGGCGGCAGGCGAGCCCGGTACGGCCTTCGGATATGCGAAGTCAAGGGCCGCGAGCCCGAGCCGTTCGCCGATCAGACCAATCGAGCGGTCGAGCTCGTCGTCAACCGCGCTCGCAGGTAGCCGATCGAGCAGCGCGTGCCGATGGGTGTGAGAACCGACCGAGACGAGTCCAGTTGAGCAGGCGTCGCGCAGTGCGCGCCACGAAATCGGGGTTCCCTCATTCGGGAACGGCCGCTGGTCCTCGACAAAGCTCGTCGACAGGTAGAGCGTCAACGGGACGCCATGGCGCACCAACACAGGCAACGCAGCGTCCGCAAAGTCGGCAGTGCCGTCGTCGAAGGTCACCGCTACGACCGGCGGAGCCGACCGGGGTGACGTGACCGCGTGCAAGCCCTCGCACAAAGTGACGACCCTGTGGTGTTCTGCGAGGAACGCAATCTGGTCCTCGAAGAGACCGAGAGGAAGATCCGTCTCGATCGGCGCCCGTCGGCCAACCCTGTGGTAGATGAGAATGACGAGACCGCATTCGATGCGACGGAAACGATCTGCTCCTGCCGCAACGACCTTCACCACTTTGCGGCCACCCGCGAGCATCACTCGGTGACGATAGTTGATGCCAGTTCCACGCCGACCCACGATGTCCGCACGGGCAAGTGCTGTGGTCGCGCAATGGTGAGACTTGCCGGATTGACTGCTCAGCTTCCTCTGTGCTGGGCCTCGACCTCGAGATTTCGCCCCATCCGGCCGCGAATGCCATCCGACAGCCCGCGCATTCGGAGTCTTACGCGTTGCCAACGGCGGTCGGGAGCTCGGAGCGCCGCGCTGATGACGCGCAGTTGACGAAGCGTGCAACCGAACATCAGGCTGGGCGACCGGAAGTCGAGTGCCATGCGCAGCTGATTACGCGACTGGTAATAGCCGCGCCAAAGAGCGCAACCCGGGACAGACCCGAGGGTCTGCCGATGCAGCACGTCCCGCGGGACCACGATGACTCCGAACCCCGCCCGGTGCGCTCGTAGTGAGAACTCGACGTCCTCCAGCATCATGAAGTAATCGACCCGCGGCAGCCCGATCGTGTCCACCACCTCCCGCGGGACGAAAGCGCCGTCGAGCAACACGAAGTCCACGCGGAAAGGCCGACCGGCCACTTGCGGTTGGAGACGCACACGAGGGTCATCCAAGTGCCGGATCAGCCCGTGTCGCACGACGCCCCCCTGACAGCCGATGATTTCGGATGGTGCACCGTCGTGCCGTGCGGCAAGCAACACGTCGAGCGCATCTACCTCCGGCGAGCTGTCGTCGTCGAAGAGCCAGAAGGCGTCGAACCCGTCATCCCGCGCCGCAGAGATGCCCTTCGCCAGCCCACCCGCATATCCAAGGTTCTCCTCCAACCGGATATGGGTGGCGTCGGCGAACGCCGCCCGCAGGAGGTCCGGAGTGCCGTCACCGCTGGCGTTGTCGACGACGTACACCCGGTCCGGCGGGCGGGTCTGTGCCTGGATAGCTCGCAAAGTGCCGGCGAGCACTGCCCTCCGGTTATGGGTCACGACCACTGCGGCGATGCGAAGCAACGTCATGAGACCAACAGCCTCTCGTAGAGCTCGATCATGCGGCGGTGGCTCTGCTCCGCCGTCAGTCTCGTGAGGAACAGGTCTCGTCCCCGATCACCGAGTCGACGGGCAAGGTTCGGATCGTCGAGCACCCCGCTCATCGCCTCGGCCAGCTGTGCATGGTCGCACGGAGGAACGAGGAGACCGCTGCGCCCGTCGTCCACGACCTCGCGCAGCGTCGGAAGGTTCGACGCGACGACTGGCATCCCGAGCGCCATCGCCTCGATGGCAGCGCCGGGAAAGCCTTCGTAGATCGACGGAAGCACGAAGAGATCAGCTCCGGCGAGGATGTCGGGCACATCGTCGCGGTGGCCGAGCGTTCTGACGCGCTCGCGATACGGCGATTCTCGAACCCGAGCCTCGAGCTGGGCCGAATGGTTCCCGTTCCGTCCGACGATCAGCAGCTCGGCATGTGGACGGATCCGCGCAAGCAGGTCGAACGCGCCGACGAGGTGCACGTGGCCCTTCTGGAACTCCTGCCGGCCGACTGTGACGATCACCTCGGCGTCCCGGTCCAGCCCCAGCGCCGCCCTGGCTTTTGTCCGCCGTTCCGATGACGGCTCGCCGAGGCGACGGGGGTCGCGACCCCGCTCGATGACCGTGACCCGGGTCGGGTCGATCCCGAGCGCTTGCACCGCGGAGTCCTTGACGGCGCGGCTGACGGCGTGGAAGTGATCCGTGAGGTTCCGAGCTGTCCATCCGTCGACCATGCGAACGCCCCACAACTTCCATGCGGGCACGTTGGAATCGCCGAGGCGTGCCGGGTCGTAGCTCGTGTTCACGATGCTGCTGAGGACGACCGGACGGCCTCCCCCCGCCCGCCAGGCCGCGACACGGCCGGCGATGTCAGCCTCGTAGAGCGAAGTGTGGAGGATGTCTGGCCGCTCGCGCGCGATTACCTGCCGGATTCCAAGGAAGTGCGCGTCCAGACGGCGCTTGGGGACGAGGTGCAACCGGGCGCCAACGTCTTCCAAGCGCGCCGCATCG
>Ga0075418_10001827_pt1 | contig 24232 bp, 20 predicted proteins | sample SoiMetdeltSBSDD2_FD_81776 | JGI IMG/M metagenome (GOLD analysis project Ga0075418, IMG submission 81776) | Bulk soil microbial communities from a Populus tree surrounding site in Tennessee, USA - Soil MetaG P. deltoides SBSDD2 | ecosystem: Environmental > Terrestrial > Soil > Tree plantation...
CGAGACGCTCTGGCCCCGCGTGACCACGATGACGGACCCGGCCGCCGTCGCCGTCTACCTGGGGCATCTGATCCATCGTCAGGTCGACTGGTCGATTCGCCACCACGATCAGGCGACGGTCGATCGGTGGCTGGAGCGTGCCGGCATGGTCTGGCAAGAGATCCCCCAACGGACCGGCTGCGAGGCTCCCGCCTGGCCCTGACCCGGTCTCGTGCCCCGGCCGCCGCACAGGCTCGCCGATACAGCCTGCAACGGCCGGCCCGCCGGACGTGTTCGACCTCCTGTAACGGAACCGCCCCGTGCGTGCTCTGACGGGGCAGGATCGTCCGGAGGAACGGTATGGATCTGCAGCTTACCGGCAAGGTCGCCGTGGTAACCGGCGCCTCCAAAGGCATCGGGTTCGCCGTGACCCGTACGCTGGTCGAAGAGGGTGTCCAGGTTGTCGCCGCGTCGAGAAGGACCAGTCCGGAGCTCGAAGCGCTCGGCGGCCCCCGGCTCGTCCACGTCTCAGCCGACTTCATGGATCCGGCGGCGCCCGGCGCGGTGATCGCCCGTGCGGTTGACGTGTTCGGCGGGCTCGACATCCTGGTGAACAACGTCGGCGGGGCGCCGCCCGGCGTGACGCTACCCCGAGCGTCGTTCTTCGACGCCACCGACGACGACTGGCGCGCGGTGTTCGAGCTGAACCTGTTCGCGGCGGTCCGGGCGTGCCGAGCCGCCATCCCGCTGATGCTCGAACGCGGCGGCGGCGCGATCGTCAACGTCTCGTCGGTGGTCGCCAGGCAGCCGTCGCCCGTGAACGTCGACTACGGCGCGGCGAAGGCCGGGATGAGCAACCTCACGAAGGTGCTCTCTGAGGAGTTCGGCCCGAGGGGCATTCGGGTGAATACCGTCTCGCCCGGGCCGGTCCGCACACCCTGGTGGACCGACGAGGGTGGCGCAGCCGACATCTTCGCGGCGCAGGCCGGCGTCGACCGAGAGCGCCTGATGCGCGAGGTCGTGCCGCGGATGATGAGCCTGACGACTGGCCGCCTCGCCGATCCGCAAGAGATCGCCGACGCGGTCGTCCTGCTGGCCTCGCCGCGCTCCGCGAGCACGACGGGCGCCGAGATCGTGGTCGACTCGGGGCTGCTGAAAGCGGTGTAGCTCGACGGTCGGGGCGAGCCTTTGCTCGCCCCGATTGCCTCGCACCAGACCCGCACCGGGTCGGCGTCAGGCGATGCCGATCGGCCGGAGCGCCGTGCCTGCCGTCGTGCCCTTGAGCTTGTTCACGCCGAGGACGTACGCAAACTTCGACACGCCCTCGGCGGTGACCTCTTCGAGGTTGTGGTACTCCAGGATGTGCACGCCCTGCATCGGGATCAGGTAGGTGTGGACCGGGATGAAGCTGGTCCCCTGTTCGAGCTGGTCGGCCGGCGTCGCCACTTCGAGCCCGGAGGTGTCGCTCCCGAGCATCAGGGCGCCTTTCTCCTCGACGAGCCAGCGGGCCGCCGCCAGGTTGATGCCGGCCGAGTCGTACCGCGTGACCTCGGCGTGGTTGGCGCCGACGCCGTCGCCCTGGAGCCAGACCGCCGCCGTGCCGGTCCGGATCAGGACGACGTCGAGCGGATCGATGTCCACCCCCTGCCGCGCGAGCGCCCCCTGGAGGATCTCCGGCGTGATCACGAAGTTGGAAGGCAGCGGGTCCTGGCCGACGTACCGCGCGACGTCGATCGCGACGGCCGGGGCGACGATCGGCGGGATCGTGTCCGCGCCCAGCTTGCTCACGCCCCAATCGCCAAGGACATCCTCGGCCCGATTACCGTTGTAAAAGGTCGGCGGGTCGCCAAACGAGATGTGGCCGAAGCTGTCGCACTGGGTCGCGACGTTGTCGGAGATGAAGAGGGCGCAGCTCGCGAACGTCGTCTTGATGCTGTTGACGTCCGAATCGACCAGGAACGAGAGGTCGCGCTGGAGCAGCTCGCCCTGCTGACTGCGGAAGGTCAGGATCTCGCCGGGGCTGTGGCCGGGCCACCTGAAGCTGCGGCGGTCGTACGCCAGCCCCAGGTCGTAGACACGGCCGGCGCGGGCGTAGGAGAGCGCCTTCACGGTCAGTTCGGGACTGAGCTCGTTGAGGTTGCCGAGCTGGTCGTTCGGGCCCCAGACCCAGCCCCAGCCACGGCCACGCTGCCAGCCGCGCGGCTGGGCGGACGGCGTCTCGACCGGGGCTGCCGCCGCCGTGCGTGTCTCGCGCTCGCCGAGCAGCGCGAGCGCCGCCGCTGTCGAGATGCCCAGGCCGGCGGCCTTGGCGAAGAACCCACGACGCGTCAGGTAGCCCTGACGGAGGTCGTGAACGAGCTCGCGGATACGGTCGTCCATGGTTTACCCTCGCACACGATGCAGTCTCGAAGGATCGGAGCGATCCCGGGCATCCTTGCCCGGACCTACCTGAGACGAGCCGGAGATGAGTCGGCGTACCGTTGGCGGAGGAGCGCTCGCGACGTCGCGCGACGATTCGACGCCTCCCTCGTCAAATCGAGGAAAATGCGACTCGGAGCACCGCTGCTATCGTACGCGAACCGGTGTGGATGTCAAGCCGCGCTGGCGCTGGGATCGCCGCGATCCCAGCGGGCTAGCTCGTCTGGAGCAGGCAGCGCGGGTCCATCACGCAGCAGGCGCCGTCGTCGGCGTGGTCGGCGCTCTCGACCTGGAGCGTCACGTGGTCCACGTGCAACTCCTCGCGCAGCAGCGACTGGAGATCGTGCAGGACGTCCGAGGACGCCCGGCCGTTCGCCTGGACGTGGGCGCTCATCGCCACGTAGCCGCTGGCGATCGTCCAGGCGTGGACGTCGTGGACGGCGGCGACGCCCGGAACGCGCCCCATGCTCGCCACGACGTGATCCAGGTCCAGGTGGGCAGGCGTCGCTTCGAGCAGCACGTCCAGGCCGGTCCGGAGCAGGCCCCAGGCCCGTGGCAGGATGAACAGCGCAATCAAGACGGAGACCAGCGGGTCAACCGGGTACCAGCCGGTCACCATGATCGTGAGCGCGGCGACGATCGCGCCGACCGACCCGAGCATGTCGGCGACGACCTCCAGAAGCGCGCCGCGCATGTTCAAGCTCTCACCGGCAACCCCGTGGAGCACCTTGAAGCCGATCACGTTGACCACCAGGCCGCCAACAGCAACCAGCAGCATCGGCACACCCTCGACGGCGGCAGGCTGGGCGAAGCGCTGCCAGGCTTCGTAGAGGATGAAGGCGGCGATTCCCAGCAGGAGGACCGCGTTGGCGACGGCGGCCAGGATCTCGGCGCGGTGGAACCCGAACGTCCGCCGGGGCGTGGCCGGCCGGGCCGCCATCCTGAGCGCCGCGAACGACATCGTCAGGCCGAAGACGTCGGCAAACATATGGCCGGCATCGGCGAGCAGTGCGAGCGAGCCGGTGAGCAGGCCGCCGATCACTTCGGCGACGAGGTACGCCGTGGTGAGACTGAGAACCACCAGCAGCTTTCGCTGATTCGATGCCGCCGCATCGTGCGCGTACGGGCCAGCAGACGTCGCGTGGCCGTGGCTATGCTGGTGCGTGATCGTCTCCCGGTGCTCGACGAACCGAGACTGCACAGTCTCAACTTCGTACAGGCTAATGATACGCAAGGATGTGCAACTAGAACAACGAATCGCCCCCGGCCCGGGCCCGTGGCCTGACATCCGACGATTCGTCTGCCCGTTTCTATACAGTACGGGAAATCTGTGCTACGCTGGCCGCCGTGACGTGCTCGCCACACGTCACACGTGGAGCGGTAGCCAGGTTTCCCATTCCCCCGCTCCGGCGCCTCGCGAGCGCCCCGCCCGGTTGGACGGGGCGTTTGCTCTGCGTGGCACGGTACCGGGACAGTTGACGTCGGCCACCATGAGATGCTGCGCACGGGAGGGACACGCGGTTGGCTGACGTACGAGTCGGCGTGGACGTCGGCGGGACGAACACCGACGCCGTCGTGATGGCCGGGCAGACGTTGCTCGGCTGGGCGAAGACGCCGACGACCGCCGACGTGACCGTCGGCATCGTCGCCAGCGTTCGCGAGGCGCTGGCCCAGGCCAAGACAGCGTCGTCAGCAGTCCGCGCCGTGATGCTTGGCACGACGTCAGATGTCGGGGCGCTGGTGGGCGGCTTCCCGCGTGAGGCCACGCTGGCAGTGGAGGTCGGCGGCGTCCGGACGAATTTTCGGATGCCGGACCTGCTGACGCTCGGCATCGGCGGCGGGAGCCTGGTCAGGCCCGGCACTGGGGATGGTCCGCCGACGATCGGCCCGGACAGTGTCGGCTACCAGTTGCCGGAGTGGGGCGTCGTGTTCGGCGGGAACGAACTGACGGCGACCGACGTACCGGCGGCAGCCTGTTGCTGGTCGGCAAGATCGTGGATGTCGAGCGGCGGACGGGCGGCGGTTTCGCGCGGGGGACGCTGAGCCTGGTCGGCAGCGGCCCGTACGGCAGCGACATGCGCATCGACTTCCAGAACGAGAACCTGATTGCCTACGCGGACGGCGTGCCCGTCGCCACCGTGCCGGACCTCATCTGCATCGTCTCGACGGACGACGCCGAGCCGATCACTACCGAGCTGCTGCGTTACGGCCAGCGGGTGGCGGTGGTCGGCATCCGCTGCCACCCGCTGCTCTCGACGCCGGAGGCGCTGGCGGTCGTCGGGCCGGGCGCATTCGGCTACGACGTGGCGTACCGACCGCTGACGCCCGGCGGCCCGCTCCCCTGGACGGTACTCTCGTAGCCGGCGAGGGCCAGGATCCGGCGAGCACAGACCTCGGCGCCGTCCAGGGGGCGCGTGGCCCAGGGCCGATCGAGCGCGTGCAGCCGCTCCAGCGCCGGGCCGAGATCGAGCGCGTCCAGGGCTGACCGCTCCAGCCTGACGGCGCGGGCCTCCGCTTCCAATGCCGCGACCAGCACGGGCTCCTCGCGGAAGCCGCCGCGCGAGACGTACAACGCCGGCACCCGGTTGGCGATCAGGTCGGCGACGATCCCGTAGCCGGGTTTGGTGATCACCACGTCGCAGGCCGCCAGCAGGTCCACGTATCCATCCGCGAGCTGCGGCAGCAGGAACAGGTTGCGGCCCCGCCGAACCGCCGGGCCCCCTCCCTGTCCTCCCCCTGCGAGGTGGAGGGTTGGGGAGGGGGTCCGGGACTGTGGAGTGGCCGCCGTGGCGACGAAGGCGTACCCGTCGAAGTGGGCCAGGCGAGCGTCGTCAGGGCCATCGCCGGCGTGGCCGCCGAAGCTGAACAGGACGATCGGCGCGTCCAGGGGTAGCCCGAGGCGTCGGCGCGTCTCGGCGCGCTCGGCGGTCGAACGGCGGGCGATCAGCGGCACGTCCTCGACGACCGGGAACGCCGTCAGCCCATCGTGGAACGGCAGGCGCAGCAGCAGCGAGGCCCGCGCATACTGGGACGCCAGGTGAGCCACCAGCGACACGTACTCCGGCCGCCCTTCCGCGAACGGCTCGTAGATCCAGTCCCAGGAAAAGTTCGCCAGGGCGATGCCGGGGATGCCAGCCCGGACGGCGATCTCGAACGCGGCCGAGGGCACGTCCGCCACGACCGCGCGGGCCCCGATGGCCCGCAGCCGGTCCGCTTCGGTGGCCAGGCGCGCGTCTTCGTCGGCGACCAACTCAGCGTACCGTTGGAGCGTGGCCCGAGCGTCGATGTCCAGGCTGTTCGGCTGGACCACACCGGTGTCGATCGTACACGGCTCGACCTCGACGCCCGGCGGGAAGATCCAGGCGGGAGCGGCCGTCCGCGCGACGATCCGCAGGTCCGGGCGGGCCGCGAGCAGGGCCCGACAGAGGATGGCGCAGCGCACGGCGTGGCCGAAACCGTGACTGCTGGTGTAGAGCGCGATCGTGGGAGGAGAGGCGGGCACGCGAGATTGTAGCGGAGGCACGGCAGCCAGCTTCTGATATAGTAACGTCAGAGATAGTAACATCTGAGTTACTATCTCTGACATTACTATCAGGTAGGTTACGAACTGTGGTTGACGCCATCGGTGGTTTCGTCAATCGTGAGATCGAGCTGCGAGCATTAGAACGCTTCTGGTCGTTACGTTCGCCCCAGTGCATCCCGGTCACGGGTCGTCGTCGAGTCGGAAAGACGTTCCTGCTCGAACACTTCGCCTCCAGCCGGCGTCACGTGTACTTCCGGTGTGAGCTTCGTGGGACAGCGGAACAGCTTCCTCTGCTGGGAGCGGAACTTGCTCGGCTGGCAGGCGACCCAATCCTCCAGGCACAGCCTCCTGCAACATGGCCGACCGTCTTCGCGCTCATCGAGCGCCTGGCTGAAAAGGAGCGGCTGCTTGTAGTCCTCGACGAGTTACCATTTTGGGCTGCGTGCGATGAGAGCATGCCGTCCGTCCTTCAGAACTGGTGGGACGCGCGTGGCCGCTATTTGAACCTCGTGCTGCTGCTTTGTGGCTCGGCGGTCCAGATGATGGAGCGACTGATGACGGGGGAGGCGCCGCTTGCCGGTTGCATCACCGGCCGTCTCGCCGTCCGCCCGTTTCGTCTGCGATCTGCCGCCGAGATGCTTGCATTCTCCGATCCCATCGACACGTTGACGACGTACGGCATCGTCGGCGGTGTGCCGCTCTACCTCTCGTACTTCCAGGCCGACCGCTCGATTCGCGAAAATATTCTCGAAGCGATCCTTTCCCCGACTTCCCGCCTCTACGTGGAGCCACAGGCGGTCTTCGCCGCGCATCACCAGGCATACAATGCCCCGCAGGCCCTTGGGGCGCTGCGCGCGATTGCCAGAGGCAGGCACCGCTGGTCGGACATCGCGGAGAGCAGCGGACTTGCGGCAGCTCAGCTCACCCGCGTCATGGAGCCGCTGATCGGTGACCTCGGGCTCGTCCAACGCGTGCTTCCCGTGACCGAGCGTCACGAGACAAAGACTTACTGGTCTCAGTACCATCTCACTGACAATTTTTTCCGCTTCTGGTTCCGTTTCGTGGAGCCGGCCCAGGGCGCGATCGAGTTCGGCGACGTCGAAGGTGTCGCCGACGGCATCATGGCGGCCCTTCCCGAGTACCTCGGCCTGCCGTTCGAGGCGAAATGCCGTGAGTGGGTTGGCCTCGCGAGCGCGGCCGGCAAGTTGCCCGAGCGCGTCGCAGCCGTCGGGAGCTGGTGGAACGCGAACCACCAGGTCGACGTGGTTGGCCTGGACACCGCCCGGCAGGTCGCCGTGACCGGCGAGTGCAAGTGGCGCAACCAGGGCTTCACCTGGGGCGATCTCCAGACGTACCTGGGGCACGTCGCCGCCCTTGGCACCACGCACACTGTCCGCCCAGACGTTCAGCACCTGCTGTTCAGCAAGGCTAGCTTCGACGAGCGGGTCCAGGCATGGGCGGCCGGCACCCGCGCCCGTCTGCACTCTCCCGCCGATCTGCTCGCCCCGCTCTGACCCGGCAGAACGGCGACCGCGTCAGTACAGCGTGCGCGGGTCCATGCCGGCGTAGAGGCTGGCGACGTCCTCGGCGTAGCCGTTGAACGGCAGCGTCTTGCGTCGGCCGATCTCGCCGATCCGGCGCTCGGTCGCCTGGCTCCAGCGCGGATGGCTCACCTCCGGGTTGACGTTGGCGTAGAAGCCGTACTCGTTCGGAGCGACCAGTGCCCAGGTGGTCCGTGGCTGCGTCTGGGTGAACCGGATCTTGACGATCGACTTGATCCCCTTGAAGCCGTACTTCCACGGCACGACCAGTCGTAGCGGTGCACCGTTCTGGTTCGGCAACGGCTGACCGTACAGGCCCGTCGCGAGCAGCGTCAGCGGGTGTAGGGCCTCGTCCATCCGGAGCCCCTCGACGTACGGCCACTCGAGGACCGCGCGCTGCTGCCCTGGCATCTGCGTCTCGTCGAGCAGGGTGTACATCTCCAGGTACTTCGCGTTGCCAGTCGGCTCCACCCGCCTGATCAGCTCGGCCAACGGGAACCCCTGCCAGGGAATCACCATCGACCACCCTTCGACGCAGCGCATCCGGTAGATCCGGTCCTCGAGCGGGAACCAGCCGAGCAGCGTGTCGATATCGATGACCTGGGGCTGTGCAACCTCGCCTTCAATGCTGATCGTCCAGGGGCGGGTCTGCAAGGTGTGGCCGTAGCGAGCCGGATCGCCCTTGTCGAGCCCGAACTCGTAGAAGTTGTTGTACGTCGTGACCGATTCGAACGGGGTCGCCGGCTCGTCAGTGTCGTAGATGCCTCGCGGCGCGGTAGCAGCCGGCGCCGGGTTGGCAGGCCGCTGGACGGCCGGAGCAGGCGCCGAAGCCGGCGGCGCGGCGGCAGCCAGGGCCGGATTGGCGGACCGCTCAACTGGCGGAGGTGGGGGCGCAGCGGCGGCCTGCGCCGGCCGCACGAGCGACGGTCCATCGGGCGCGTCCGGGCTCGGGCCAGCGCCGATCAGCCAGAGCAGGCCGCTCCCGACGACGGCCGCCGTGCCGGCGGTCAATGCGCCGTTCTTGATGAATTCGCGTCGCCCGAGGTAGAGCGTCCTGGGCGTGATCTCGCTGCTGGGCGGCTCGGGTGTTCGCGGTCTGTTGTCACGCATCTGGGTGACCCCTTCGCTCATCCTGACGGACGCGGTGTGGGGCTGCGCTGACAATTCTTACGCTGTCATAACGCCGTGCCCGACTACAGGCCGAGCAATGGCGACAGGCGGTCGAGCACCTCGTCGACGACCGAAGGCGGCGCGACGCCGATTGGGTCAGCGCGCCGTGCTTGCCAATCGATGCTTCGGAGATGGTCAGCCAGCACTACGCCGGAGATTGCTAGACCGGGCGGCAACCGGACCTCGAACGGATAGCCCTTCACCTGACCCGTGATCGGACAGACGAGGGCAAGCCGGGTACGGCCGTTGTAGGCGGCTGGAGACAACACGAGGGCCGGACGACGACCAGCCTGCTCGCGACCGGCCTGGGGATCGAACGACAACCAGATCAGATCGCCACGGTCAGGAACGAACAGGTGTGGTGATTGCCCTGGACGGGTTACCACGCCTCACCGCCCGCCGGCGGTCCCCACTCAGTCTCGTCGTGCAGGTTCTCCTCGGTGATCCCAGCGAGCAGTTGATCCAGGGTGTAGGTCTTTCGAACGGGCGTGATCACCATGCGCCCATCCTCGATCTGGAGGTCAACGGCATCGCCCGCTTCGATCCGGACCTCGCGCGAGAAGTTCGCCGGAATCCGGATCGCCAGACTGTTGCCCCATCGACTGACCCGCGAGCGCATCGCCGCCTCCCTAGCTCGGATCTACAATGAGTCTACACGATCGGTATCGCACGCATCCCAAGTTGCCGATCGCTCGATGAAAGATCGGCAGTGACCTGAGGCGATGTCCTTACCAGTTGGCCGCACGACGCCGCGACTAGAAAAACCGATTCTCGCCCGTCTCGTAGTTGCGGCGCGTACGATTCCAAGCTGCCTCAAGTTCCTCGGCCTTGCCAAAGACTTCCACGGTCTTCCATTCAGCGTCCATGCCAAGCTCGCCTGCTTCGATGTCCTCGTCACTGGCCGGATCAAACGTCTCTGCCGTGTGAACCAGGACCCCAACCGCACGACGAAGGGCATCAGGGGCATCCTCGTCAAATGGACCGTCGTATCGTTCGCATCGCTCTCGGCGCGGCTTGTCGTCGGGTTCGCCCTCGGATGTCAGGGGCCGGTAGATGTCGCCATAGATCTCTTCCGGCTTGAGATCCATGTCCTCAAGATAGTCAATGATTTCGTCATCGTCCTGCTGATCGACCACGGCACGCCCCCTCCCATTCACAGAGCCCACGCCTGTGAGCGCTGCGACACTCCGCGGCAGTGTAGGCGATCGGTCAGTTCTCTGAGGTGGTGGCGGGCGGGCCAGGCGCTTGGCGTCAGGCAGGCGAGCGCCCAGCGCCAGGACCCGCCCGCTAACCCTGCCGGCCTCCTCACGCCGCTCTGAGCTCGTTTACCATGCCTCGGCGCCGACCGGCGGCCCCCAGTCGGTTTCATCGTGGCGATTCTCGTCGGTGATGCCCGTGATGAGCAGTCCCAGGGCGCAGGGTTTCTGGCTCGAAGCGCCCCGACAGTGCAAGAGTGCCGATGCCTCCGTCTTCAGTCGACAGGGATGGGGACCCCGGTGACACTGCCGGGCATCGCGGCGGCCACAGCCGCCGCGATCTCCTGAAGCCTGTCCTTGATGAGCCTCCAGCGGCCCTTGCCGAGGACCACGATCGCGATCTTTCGATTCGTCAGATTCTGCTGGTAGCGAATGTTTCGATCAGTCGTAACGAGCACGTCGAACCCGGCGGCTTCCGCGGCGTCTAGCAGTTCGCCGTTCTGGAGGGTATCCCAGCGATGCCAGCGGCACTCCTCGACAGTGTGGCCCGATAGCCCGTTCGCGACGCCTCTCAGCGTACTGTTGTCGAAGAGGACGCGCATCAGTGTCCGGGCACAGGCGCGTCAAGACTCCGGGCGGCGAACTCGAGCACGGCTTTGACCTGCTCCCGCGTCACCGGGAATTGCTCCACTACCTCGTCAACGGTCATGCCGTCTTCGAGGTTCTCGAAGACGATCGCCACAGGCGTGCGGGTGCCCGTGAACACCCAGGCTCCACTGACCTGGCCAGGGATGCTTTCCACAGCCGGGCACTGGGACCAGTCGAGTGAGGCCATGGACCGATCTCCTTCTGCCTTTCAGCGTACCATGCCCTACCGGCTGCTCGAAATCCAACTCGCCGACCACGAACCGCTCCCACCACCGGCTCCAAGGGCCATGTCATCACAAGCGCCTGGGGTCAGCTCTCTGGGGTGGCAGTCGGGGTCGCGGCGGGGCCGGCCCGGCGCTTGGCGTCCAGCAGGCGCGCGCCCAACGCCGAGGAGCTCGCTGTCCGCGAGGAGGCCGCCATCGCGCTGGCCGCTGCCGGACCGTTCCGGCTCGCGGCGGCGCCACGTCGGCCGGCCGCCAACCCTCCAGCCTCGATCGAGATCCGGCCCTTCGCCGCCAGCAGCCGCGCGGCAGCCGGTGCAGCCGCCAGGCGCGCCCGCCCGAGCCAGTTGTCCAGCACGTACGCCCAGGCCCGCTCGGCGTCCATCCAGCCGAGTCGGAGCCGTCTCGCCGCAACGTCGAAGACGAACAGCAGCACCGCCAGCGCCATCAGCCACGGCCAGAGCTCGCGCGGCTGGCCGTCTACCCGGCGCTCGCGCTCGAAGACCGACTTGGGGTCCTCGACCACGCGGCCCTCGGTCAGACCGGCCAGCTGGCCGAGCAGGTCAGGGTTCGCTCTGAGGTCGCGGTACTCCTGGGAGTACGGGATCACAAAGCCGGCCGGCCGCCCGGCCACGACCGCGCCGTTTGTATCCGCCTGGATGATGTTCAGGAAGTAGGCCCCCTCCGTGCCGATCGGGATCTGGGCCTCGTAGCGGCCGGGCGCGATCTGGGTCAGCGCCACCTGGCTTTGGGAGTTTGACGGGTCCACCACGGTGGCGCTGGTCTTCAGGAAGTTCTGGTACGCCTTGTCGTCCGAGACGCTGTCCACCGTGACGCGCGCCGTCGAGCCCTCGGGCGTGATCTGGACCTGGAGGTTCCGGTCGACCGGGACCGGGATCGTCCGCTTGACCACCTGCGACCAGAACTGGCTGAACTGCGGCCAGCTCAGCATGTCTTGCGCCCAGCGGTTCTTGGCGTCCGAGGTCCAGGCGACCACGTGCCCAAGGCCGTACTGCCACTCTGAGAGGACCGGGTCGATCTGGTTCGAGATCAGCAGCACCTGGCTGGTCGGCTTCGGGGTGGTCGAGACGTAGCCGAGCAGCGGCGGCATCTGGCTGACGTCGATCCCCTCCAGGATCGGGCTGGTGCCGATCTGCTGCGGACGGAACGGCTCCTCGACGATCGCGGCACGGGCCACCTCCTGGGTGTCCTTCACGATCATCTGCGGGACCTCGAACGGATCGTTCCCCTCGAAGTAGCGGCCCTTGCCGAGGCTGGCGAGCCGCTGCATCAGCGCGAAGTCCGCGTCCGATCCGACGGCGATCGTCGAGAGCGTGATCCCCTGCTGGTTCATCTGCGAGGCCAGCCGATCGTAGTCGCCGCCGGAGGAGAGGCCGTCCGTCAGCAGGAGGATGTGGCGGACCTTCGCCTCACGCGCCGAGATGTCGTTGTACGCCGCCTCCAGGGCCGGGAAGATCGCCGTTCCGCCGCCGGGGGCGATCGAGCCGATCTGTGCCTGCGCCGCGACCGGGTCCTCCAGGAACGCCGTCGGGACGACCCAGCGCGGCGTGTCGTCGAACGAGATCACGCCGAGCTGGTCCTGCTCGCTCAGCAGCTCGGTGGCGCGGATCGCCGCCTCTTTCGCCAGGTCCATCTTCGAGGAGCCCGGGCCGCCGGCCATGCTCCCAGACGCGTCGATGACCAGCACCAGCGCCACGCTCGCCGTCAGCGTGCGGCCCCGCAAGTCCATCCGGACCGGCAGCGCCTCTTCCAACGGCGTGCGGTTGTACCGCCCGACGCCGTAGCTCTGCTCGCCGCCGACCACCACCAGGCCACCGCCCAGGTTCTGCACGTACGAGGTGATCGCGCGCATCTGGGTGACGCTCAGGTCCTCGGCCGGCACGTTCGCCAGAACCACACTCTCGTAGCCGCGCAACGTCGGCAGGTCGATGACGGCCGTCTGGGTGTCTCGGACGTCCACCTCCAGGCCGGCCGATCTCAGGGCGTCTGCTAAGAACTGGGTCTCGCCGCCCTCGGACTCGACGATCAGGACGCGCGGCTTGCCGGTGACGACGGTGTAGCTGCCGCCCTCGTTGTTCTGGATGTAGGTGTCCGCGGACGCCTCGACCTGAACGCGGAACAGGTGGAAGCCGGGCGGCAGCGGCTCCTGGGGCATCACGATGTTGTTGCTGCCCTGGGTCAGGTTGACGTTCTGCGTGGCGAGCAGGCGCCCATCCGCCAGCAGATGAACGCGCGCCTGGGTGTCCTGGCTCGCCTCGATGGTCAGCGTCGCCGAGAACTTCTCGCCCTCGCGCACGAACGCCGGCGTCTCGACCGTCCGAACCAGCACCTCCGGCCCGGACTGCTGCGCCAGCGGCACGACCTGGATCGGCACGCCGGCGGCGCCGGAGACCCGCGCCTGCTCCACTGCCTTGCCGGTGTTCTCGTTGCCGTCCGAGACGATCACGATCTTGCGCGCCATCGTGCTGGGGAGGGTCGCCAGCGCCAGCCGGATCGCCCCGGCGATGTCGGTCTTGCCACCGTCCACGATCGAGGCGATCGGGCTGATCGGGCGGGCGGTGCTCAGCGGCCGTTCGACCACCGGGCTGGCCCCGAACGCGATGATCGTCGCGCGGTCGCGGTCGGTCATCGCGGCAGTCGCCTCGCGCAGGAAGTTGACCTGCCGCTCGCGCATCGGCGGCGTGACGCTGTCGGAGACGTCCACCAGGAACGCGACGGCCTGCTCGTCCGCGCGGCCGATGATGCGCGGCCCGGCCAGACCCAGGATCATCAGCGCGGCCACCAGCATCCGCACCACCAGCACCAGTTGGCGCCGCTTCCTCGGCAGGTGCGTCCGGCTGACGCGGTCGATCAGCCAGAAGGCCGGCAGGACCAGCAGCAGGAGCAGCGCGAGTGGCTGGGTGAAATCGAGAGTCATGACTTCCTGTGAAACCAGAACCACTCGAACAGGAGGAGCGCCAGCACCGGCGGCACCAGCCACATCCAGATCTCGCGGTTCATCGGCACGAGCTCCGATTCGGCGTTCGCCGGGAGCGTGCGCCCCGAGCCGAGCGCGACCGGCTTCGGGCGCACGTCTGACTCGCGCTCGTCGGAGGCGTTAATCGAGAACGGTTCTTCCAGCAGCGTCTGTCCGGCCGCGCGCTGGAGGACGGTGTACAACCCCGGCAGCGTGGTCGCCGTGAACTGGATCGGCCGGCCCTCGGACGGGAACGTCTGGCTCTGGCCGCCCGGCTGCCGCACGACGATCTCCTCAGTTTGCGGCAGCGGCGAGAGCGTCACGCTGCTGCCCGGACGGAGATCGCGCACCGTCGCCTGATTGGCCGGCTCCAGATAGCCCAGCATGTTCGACATCAGGATCGGGAACGCCGACGAGAGCGGCAGGTTGCTCTGGCGCAGGTCGAACGGGATCAGGACGACCCGACGCCCGTCCTGCTCGCCGGCCATCATCAGCGGCGCACTGTCGCTGTCGATCAGCGTGCGCATCCAGCCGGGCGGCGTCACCCGCATCGAACGGGCGATGGCGACGTCGCGGAGGTCCACGAAGCGGAGCAGCGGATCGTCGCGCTCCCAGCCCCGGATCTTCGGCTGACGCACCTCGCCCTCGATCGTGAACAGCGCCGACTCGCTGGGGCTGATGATCAGCGCATTGCCCCTCGGCAGCACGTCCGGCGCGTAGCCGTCGAAGACGACCACATCGTACTGGTTGATGTCTACGGCGAGGTAGCGGCGCGGCTGGACTCGGGAGACCTCGCCAGTCGGCAGCAGGCTGAGCACCTTCTCCAGGAAGACGTTGCCGTTGGTGACCAGCAAGATCTCGGAGCGCCGCCCGACGTCCAGGACGGTGTAGGCGCTGTTGTCCAGCAAGTAGACATCTGTCCCGGCCAGCTTCGCCTCGACGGTCCGCGCGCCGGGCGGCAGGTCTGAGAAGACGTACTCAGCACTGGCCGCGTCGTCGCCGTCCGGCGCCAGCGTGACCTCGCGGCTCTCGGCGAGGTTGCCGTCCACGTTCAGCGTGAGCGTGCCCCGATACGTCTGGTCCGCGAAGTTCCGCACCCGCGCGAACACCTGGTACCGGTTGACGTTCTGCGGATCCGCCCGCGCCGAGAGGGCGGTGATCCCCTGGTTCTGGCCGCTGTTGCCGATCTGGACGAGCCTGATGTCCAGGTTGTCGGCCTCGGCGCCGGCGATCGACCCGTAGGCGCCGTCCGTGAAGAGGAAGACGCGCAGCCTTGCCCGCGAGCCGTCCTGCGTCGCGCCGCCAGGCCCGAGCGAGTTCGCCAGCGCCAGCGCCTGCCCGATGTCTGCCGAACCGTGCGTCACCTGCGCGGCGTCGATCGCGCGGTCCAGCGCCGAGCGGTCCACGGTGGAGGGTGCCAGGACGCGGGGCTGCTCGGCGGCCAAAATTACGGTCCCGAGCGAGCCATCCGCCAGGTTGCGGACCGTCTCGTGCGCGGCCCGTTTGGCGGCCTCGAAGCGCGTCGGATCGGCGTCGGTTGACTGCATGCTGGCGCCGCCGTCGATGACCAGGACGGCGTGGACGACCTCTTCGGCCTGGGCCACGTAGAACGGCCGCGCCACGGCGAAGACCAGCGCCCCGGCGACCAGGAGCTGGAGGATCAACAGGACGCTCCAGTGGAACCGCTGCCATGGCTCGTGGGCGGCCAGGTCGCGCAGAAGGTCCTGCCAGAGGTAGGTGCTCCCGACCTCGAACTCCTGCCGGCGGACCTTCAGAAGGTAGAAGAGGATCAGGACCGGGATCGTGATCCCGAGCGCCAGCCCCAGGGGTGCCAGGAAGCTCATCGGAGAATGCCTCGGCGGCGGAGGCTGTCGAAGAGGACTACTTCCAGGCGCTCGCCGGTCTGGATACGCTGGTAGACCACGTCGTGCCGCGAGCAGAACGATTCGAGCGCCCTGGTCCAGGTCCGGAAGCGCTCCTCGTACCGGTCGAGCGCCTCCTGGTTCAGGGTGATCGCGACCTCGTTGCCGTTCTCCCGGTCGATCAGGGTCAGGTCGCCGCTCATCGGCGGGTGGACCTCTTCCGGCGCCAGAATGTGGAGGATGGTGACCTCGAATCGGCGGTCGAGCAGGCGGCGAATCCCCTGCTCGAACTTCGGGGTGAGCAGGTCGCTGATCAGGATCGCGTTGCCGGGCGAGGCCCGCCGCGCGTAGCTGTCGATCGCCGCGTCCAGATCGGTCTCGCCGTGGCCGCGCTCGCGCTGGAGGAACTCCAACAGGCCGGCCACCGAGCGGCGGCCCCAGGCCGGCCCGAATGAGGTGGCGGTCGCCCCAGAGAGCGTCGTCACGACCAGCCTGGAGGACCCCGCCAGCACGATGTAGCCGAGCGCCGCGGCCAGCCGCGCGGCGAACTGCAGCTTGGAGGGGCTGCCCCAGTCCATCGAGCGGCTGACGTCCACCAGGACATGCGCCGTGACGATCTCTTCCTCTTCGAACTGCTTGACGTACAGGTTGCCAGAACGGCGGAAGATGTTCCAGTCGACCGAACGCGGATCGTCGCCGGGCGTGTAGTGGCGGTAGTCCACGAACTCGATCGAGGTGCCCTTCCGGATGCTGCGGCGGTCGCCCTTGCCCTGCCCGGAGACGCGGCGGCGAGTGACCAACGCGAGCCGCTCCAACCGTTCGAGGAAGGCACCCGCGATGAGGGTCTGCTCAGGCATGGAGCCATCCTTCGGGCGCAATGGACGCGGGCGCAATGAATTGCGCCCCTACAGGATCGCCATCGTAGGGGCGCAATTCATTGCGCCCGCCACGGGTGAGGATGCCCATCATTCTTCTTTCGTCGCGAGCAGGACGTCCTGGATCACCCGGTCGGCGGTGATGCCCTCGGCATCGGCCTCGAAGTTGAGGATGACCCGGTGGCGCAGCGCCGGCAGCGCGACCTCGCGAATGTCCTCGAAGGCGACGTTGAACCGCCCCTCCAGGATCGCACGGATCTTCGCCCCCAGCACCAGCGATTGCAGCCCTCTCGGGCTGGCGCCGTAGCGGACGTACCGCTTTACGGACTCGCCGACGTCTGGGCGCTCGGGATGGGTGTGCGTGGTCAGGCGAACGGCGTACGCCAGGACCGGCCGGGCGATCGGCACGTCACGGGCCAGGTCCATCATCGAGATCACCGTCGGGCCGTCCGCGACCGGCTCGGCACGCGGAACTCGGGTGCCCGTGGTCCGCTCGGCGATCGTCAGCAGCTCTTCCTCGGACGGGTAGGTGACGGTCAGCTTGTAGAAGAACCGGTCGAGCTGGGCCTCGGGGAGCGGGTACGTCCCCTCCATCTCGATCGGGTTCTGAGTCGCCATCACGAAGAACGGCCGCTCCAGCTGGTAGCTGGTCTTGGCGACGGTGACGCGGTGCTCCTGCATCGCTTCGAGGAGCGCGGACTGGGTCTTGGGGGTCGCCCGGTTGATCTCGTCGGCCAGTACCAGGTTGGCGAAGAGCGGTCCGGGCTGGAACTGGAAGCCTCTAAGGCCGCCGTCATCAGAGATGACGTTGGTGCCAGTGATGTCGGCCGGCATCAGGTCAGGCGTAAACTGGACCCGGCTGAACGAGAGGTCCAGCACGTCGCTCAACGTTCGGATCAGCATCGTCTTGCCAAGACCGGGCACGCCCTCCAGGAGCGCGTGGCCACCGGCGAGCACGCAGGTCAGGATGCCGCGTACGACCTGGTCCTGACCGACGATGACCTTGCCGACCTCATCCTCGATCTGCTTCGCGATGCGGATGAACTCGGTCGGCGGAAGCTGGAGTGGTGCGGTAGCCATAGCGTGACGATCCTTGGCGAGCGTGAGGACGGTGTCCTAAGAGGGTACCCGGGCGGAGGTTTTGGGTGTTAGGTTTTGGGTTCTGGGAGATGGACGGCTCCTCAACCTCCCCAGCACCCAGCACCTACGGCTGGCTCGGCGTCAGGCTGGTGAAGTAGTCCTTCACCAGGTCTTTGAGGCCGATCGGGATGTAGTTGTTCTCCATGCTCTGGACCGCCTGCTCCTGGTACCGAGCGTGGACCTGGCGATAGTTGACCTGGGCGCTGTTCTGGAGCCCCTCTTCAGGGTTGGGGTTCTCGATCGCCTCTTCCGGCTTGAACTGGTCCTCGGGGTTCAGGCGCTCCTGGCGCGAGGACGCGAAGACCGGATCGTAGATGGCGTCTGAGCTCGGGTTCGATCCTGTCCCCGCGCCGGAGCCACCGGCCTCAGAGCCGTCGCCCTGCTCGTTGCCGCCCTGACCCTGGCCTTGCCCCTGACCTTCGCCCTGCCCCTGACTCTGACCTTCGCCCTGGCCCTGACCCTGCTGCCCTTGCCCCTGTCCCTGGCCTTGCTGACTCTGACTCTGACCCTGACCCTGGCCCTGGCCCTGTTGTCCCTGCTGGCCCTGGCCTTGTTGCCCCTGCTGCCCCTGCCCCTGCTGGCCCTGGCCTTGCTGGCCGCGCGCCTGCTGGCCCTGCTGCCCGGCCCGGCCGATCTGGCTGCGGCTCTGCTGCATCTGGGCCATCGCGCGCTCGCGCTCGCTGCTGGCGCGGAGCTGGCCGGACGCCTGCTCCAGGGCGCCGGCCGCCTGGTTCAGCCCTTCCTGCGCCCCACTCGCATCGCCCTGCTCCATCGCGCTGCCGGCCTGCTGGAGGCCCTGCCCGAGCTGCGGGTTCGCCCGGTTGGCACGCTGGCCGGCCTGCCGCATCGAGCGGGCCATCCTGGCGCGCTCGGCCGGCGACATCTGGTCCATCTGCTGGCCGATCTGGCGCATCTGGTCGGCGGCCTGCTTGAAGTCGCCGCGGGCCAGGCTCTGACCGGCGTCACGGGTGCGCGGGTCCTGCGCCATCGAGCCGGCCAGCGCCGCCAGGGCATCCTGCATGTCCTCGCTGCCCTGCGCCCGCAGCGCCTGGAGCCGCTGTTCGAGCGCTGCCAGCGCCGCCAGTGACTCCTCGCTGCTGGCAGCCCGGTTCTCCAGAGCACGGGCGGCATCGCGGAGCGCCTGCTCGATCTGGCGCAGCTCCTCGCTGTTCTCCTCGGCGTTCGCCGCCGCGATCTGATCGGCCGCCCTGGTGAGACGCTCGGCCTCCTGGCGGACCGTCTGGGCCATCTGCTCGCGCTGGCGGACCGTCTGCTGCATCGGGTTGGGCCAGACGGCGAGCCCGACGACCAGCAGCACGGCCAGCAACGCGGCGTTGACCTCTCTCAGGGAGAGACGGATCGGGAACGCCTCGACCGGCTCGACCTGGCGCAGGTGGGTGACGGCGTCAGAGAGCTGGAGATCGGCCAGCAACAGTCCGTTCGGCGAGGTCGCCGTGTCCGGAACGCCGGCCTTCTTCTCGAGCTCGACGGCCGTGGTCACTCGCTCCTTGAACCCGAGGCGGCGGTCCGTCAGCGCGGCGATCCGGGAGGCGTCAGGCCGCCAGAACACCAGCACCAGCGCCCCGAGGGCCGCCAGTGCCAGCGGGATCGCCGGCAGGACGGCGGTTGGCACGATGTACGGGAAGACGCGGGCACCGGCCAGCCAGAGAGCGTTGACGACCAGCCCGACGAAGACCAGTCGGACCGCCCAGGTAGCGATCGCCTGAAGCCTGACGACTCGCCCGATCAGCGTCAGCCGCTCGTGAAGCTCTGCGCGCTCAGACGCCGAGCGCCCTGGCCGGGCCCCGAGCGTCGTGGATCTGGTTGCCATCAGGACCCCCGACCGAAGATTGCCCGCGCCCAGCGCTGTTCGCGCAGGCGGTGGCACGGATCGACCGCGACGCTGCTCGCGCCGAGGAAGAGGAGCGTGAGCACGAGGTAGAGCACCAGCGTGAGCGCCCAGCGCGGGTAGCGCAGGCCTCTAAGCCCGAACAGGTCTTGCTGGGCCGTGCCGTCGATGATCGGCCGGTAGGCGATCGGCAATACCTGGGCCACCTGGCTGCTGAGCTGCTCCGGCAGCGCGAACAGGGTCAGCCACGGATTGAGCGCCAGGATCGGTCGGAACACCCCCTCCATCTGGTTGGATGCCCCCACGAGGTAGATGGCGAACGTCCCCATCCCCAGCAGGAAGACTAGCCCGTAGGCGTAGAGCGCCGCCACCGCCGAGGTCCGCCCGAGCGCCGAGCAGAAAACGCCGATCGACGCGAAGAGGCAGACCGCCGCCAGCAGCAGGACCGTGGTCAGGACGACGTCGACCACGCCGACGCCGCCGAACATCCAGGCCATCGCGAAACCTGGCAGCGCCGTCAGCGCCAACAGCAGCACGAACGCGATCGAGGCGACGAGCTTGCCGAAGACGATCGAGCGGGAGGCCAGCCCGGTGGACAAGAGCAGGTCGAAGGTGCCCTCTTCACGCTCGCCGCTGATCGAGGTCGCCGCCACGGCCGGCGCGACCACCGCCACCGACGCCATCAGGCAGAACGCCATCGCGAAGAAGAGGAAGACGCCTCGGTAGGCGCCGACCAGACTGCTCAGCGAGATCGAGCCAGTCCCGGGCGAGCTGGAGCCGATCACCGGCACGACCGTCGGGACGCTCAACACGACCGCCCAGAACGATCCCAGGACGAGCCCGGTGAAAGTCACCACCATCAACGTGAGGATGACGTAGGAGAGGCGCCCTTGCAGGCGCGACGCCAGCTCCTTCGTGACGATCGAGGACCAGGTCAAGAGGCGCCTCCAGGGAAAGCGGCCCTCACCCCCAGCCCCTCTCCCTGTGCGCGGGAGAGGGGAGCAGGCATCCACGTCTCCCTCTCTCCCACGGTAGGGACGTCGGCGCAGCCGATGTTCGCGCCGCGCAGCGGAGGGGGTCGGGGGGTGAGGGCAATACGGGCGTTCATGCCGACAGCCGGCCGTTGCTGCCCTCGGCGAGCGCCGCGGAGAGCTCGTCGAGGCCGTCCGGGCCGGGTCCGAAGCGGGTCACCTGGGCGCCGGCGTCCACAAGCTGGCCGAGCACAGCGGCCAGCCCCTCGCGGTCGCCTTCGTAGACGAACGAGATGCCAATCCCTTGCTCGGTGACGTCCAGGACGCCCGGCTGTTGCACCAGCAGCTCGGCAAGCCGCTCGCGCTCGCCGACCGCCTCCAGCTGCACGCGGCGCCGGGCCGGGCCGTCGCCAGCCAGGGCCGCCGCCAGCGGGATCACACCGGACAGCCGGCCGGCCCGCAGCACGGCGATCGAGTCGCAGACCTGGGCGAGATCGGCCAGCAGGTGGGTGGCGACCAGCAAGGTGATCCCCATGCCGCGGACCTCTTTCAGTACCTCGACCAGCTCCAGCCGGCCCCGGCCGTCCAGGCCGCCGAGCGGATCGTCCAGCAGCAGGATCGGCGGGTTGTGCAGGAGTGCGCGGGCCAGCGCCAGGCGCCGCCGCGAGCCCCGAGAGAGCGCCGCGGCCTCCTCCTGGCGGGCGTCGTACAGGTCGACTACCCGGAGCATCGTGTCGACGGTGTTCTTCCGCTCCCAGGCCGAGACGCCGCTGGCGTGCGCGAAGAACTCCAGGTACTGGGCGATACTGAGCTTCGGGTAGACCCCGAACTGCTCCGGCACGTACCCGACGTGGCGCCGGACCGCCGTGACGTCGTGGCCGGTGTTCAGGCCGTCAACGACCACCCGGCCGGAGGTCGGGCGGACCAGCCCGGCCAGCGCGCGCAACAGCGTGCTCTTGCCGGAGCCGTTCGGGCCGACCAGCCCGAGGCTGGCACCCTCCTCGATGCTGAGGGTGACGTCGTCGAGCGCGCGGCGGCCACCGTGTTCGATCGTCAGATGCTCGAGCTCGACTAACGCCACGAAATGATCCCTTGTGTGTGCCCCCCGGTCAGCGCATCAGCCCGGACGCCGTCACGTCGAAGCGGGTGAAGCTGACGCCGGTCGCGCTGGTGTCTGGCGGGGGTTTGAACGTGTAGCGGACGCGGATGTCGCCGGTGGCGGAGACGTACGGCGCGACGTCACGCACCAGGTTCCGCCCGAAGCCGACGATCCGGTCCTCCCACTCGGAGCGCTGCCAGTTGTAGAGCGAGACCTCGCCGAGGACCGAGGGCGTCCCCGGGACGCCGCGCAACCGACCGTCGATGTTGACGTACAGCCCGTCCAGCAACAGCTTGCTCGTGCCGGTCGGGAGCGAGAACTGGAAGGCGATCGACTCGCCGGAGGCGAGGTCGTAGCTGCCGAACTGCTGGCGGTTCAGCGTGGTCGCACCGAGCTGCTTGCGGAGGATGACCTGGGGCGGCAGCTCGCCCTCGTACCCCTTCGGCAGGGTCAGCGGTACCGACGAGATCAGCAGCGTCGTGTCAACCGTCGCCGGGCGCGCGTCGATCACCTCGATCGTCGTGGCCGGCACGTCGATCCAGCCCAGCAGCGTCGGGCCGGAGATGTCGAGCCGCGAGAAGTTGAAGCCCGAGCCGAACGCCGAGTCCAGGATGTCACGCCGGGCGCCATCGGCAACACGGCGCCCGGTCCCGGCCGGACCGGGGTAGAGCAGGCTGGAGAACGAGGTCGGCGGGCCGAAGCCGGCCGAGGCGTTGCCGGTCAGGGTCATCGCGACCTCGCGGGTCTCACCCTTCCGGATGTCCCCGAGCCGCAGCACCTGATAGTCCACGATCAGCGAGGCGTCGTTGATGCTGGCGTCCAGGCGGTTGGTGATCGACCCGAGGATCTGGCGTCCTTCGATCCTGAGATCGGTGTCGAGCTTGCCCGGCAGGCTGACCTGGCTGTCTACCGTGAACGTGCCGAGCGAGCCGGCCGGCAGCTCCATCGCCTCCACGGACGGGGAGATCCCCTCGACCACCTTCAGTGCCCACCCCTGGGCATCCGGCGCCGGGTCACGCGGGAACGGGTGGAAGAGGCTGTTGATCAGCGCCGTGTCGGTGCCGCGGATCGCCAGACTCGCGGGCCGCCGCGAGAGCACGCTCACGTAGGTACGCCCGTAGGCCGGGGCGTCCGGATACCCTCGGACCAAGCCGACCTTGCTGACGATCACGTCGCTGTCGCGGAAGGCGCCGGCCAGCGTGAACGTCCCGATGGCGGCGAGGCCGGTGATCAGCGGGATCGTGACGACCGACCAGCTCGGCCGGCCGAAGCGCAGCAGGAACAGGTAGTTCAGCGGGCCGACGACGGCCGCGAACACGGCCAGCGCCAGCATCATCAGGCCGGGCGTCGGGCCGCTGAGGGCGGAGATGTCGACCATCGCGTTGCGCGGGATCCGGCCCCAGCCGGTGAACGTGCTAGAGACTGCCGAGCCCAGCCCGACGCCGCCGGCACCGTGTGCCAGCACGTAGCGCCACAATCGCGGCGTCCCGGCCCAGCTTCGGAGCGGCTCGACGGTCGGGTCCATCGCCAGGTACAGGACGGTGCCGCTGCCACGTCGGGCGGCGGCGATCAGCGGGACGCCGTCCTGCTCGACGACGAGGTTGCCGTCCGTGAGCGTCGCCTGCGAGACGAGCCACGGACCGGCGTCCTTGATCGGCTCGCCGCCAAGCTCGGACAGGCCTTCGAGCGTCTCGAGGCTCGCAAGGCCGTTCGCCTTGACCGGCAGCAGGTCGGCCGGCAGGGCGCTGAACGTCTTCTGCCAGGTCGGCCCGCCGATCGCCACCAGCAGGCCGCCGCCGTACACCCAGGACGTGAGGGCGTCACGCTGGCTGTCCAGCATCGTCGTGGTGGCGATGTTGTCGAAGATGATGCAGTCCAGCGAGGCCAGCACCTGCGGCCGGGTCGCCAGGTCCTCGACCTCGATGTGGGCAACGCGGGCGCGGCGCAGCGGGGGCGGCAGCTCCAGCGTCGGCAGGAAGTCGAAGGCCGGGCCGCTGCGCGAGAGGACGCCGCACAGCAGGTCGCCGGCGGCGATCCGCGTCAACTGGACGTCTTGCTCCGAGATGACGGTGCCGCCTTCAACCAGGCGGGCCTGCATCTTCTGGCCGGTCGCGCGGAGCTCGGCCTCCAGCATGATCCGCTTGTGGGAGCGCCTGGGCAACACGGCCGGGGCGGTGTACACGGCGGGAGCGCGGGTGTAGGTGCCGCGGCTGACGGTGGTGTCCGTGACGACGATCTGGATCTCGCCGTCGATGTCTGGGCCGTCGTTGCGGATCTCGACCTCGACGGGGAGCCAGCCGCCCACCTTGCCGAGGCCGTCGAAGCCGGCTCGGACGCTCATCTGCGCAGATGGACTCTGTTGGACCGTGGGCGGTGCTGCCGGATCGCGCTGAACCGGGGCCGCCGTCGCCGGGGCCTGCGCAATCTGCAGCAGACTCCCAAAGAGCAGTGCGACGAGCAGCAACCTCATGTGTGCGATCCGCGTCCTATCCCCGGAACCACCCCGTGACGACACACGCCAACGACCCGCACGGATGACCGCATTATAGCAGTGCTGTCTAGTGAGGCCGGTCGCTCTGACAAGAAGAGCGCCAGTGGAGCCGTGCACGGCGCGTGCCGCTGGAGGCATGGGGAGTGTGTACCTGCGCCATGCAGGCGACGTCCAGAATTCCGTCGACCTGCGCGGCGGTCCAAGGTGGGATGGAGACTTATGCTGTAGTGCATGAGTCCTTCGCAAGAACGCCTCAACGGCACGGCTGCTCA
>Ga0075418_10001830_pt1 | contig 24211 bp, 22 predicted proteins | sample SoiMetdeltSBSDD2_FD_81776 | JGI IMG/M metagenome (GOLD analysis project Ga0075418, IMG submission 81776) | Bulk soil microbial communities from a Populus tree surrounding site in Tennessee, USA - Soil MetaG P. deltoides SBSDD2 | ecosystem: Environmental > Terrestrial > Soil > Tree plantation...
ACTACCAGCCCGAAGCCTACATATCCAGCAGCGACACATATATCGAAAAAGACAGTAAAATCAACGACGAAATCGACCGGTTGCGGCACGCGGCAACGAGCGCGCTACTGACTCGCCGCGACGTCATCATCGTAGCGAGCGTCAGCTGTATCTACGGCATCGGCTCGCCCGACGCCTACAGCGAAATGTCTATCGTCATCAGTCGCGGCGAGCGCCGTCAGCAAGAAAAGTTCGTGCGCCTGCTGACCGACATCCAGTACCAGCGCAATGATATCGATTTCCACCGCGGCACATTTCGGGTCAAAGGTGATGTGGTGGACGTATTTCCGGCTGGTAGCGACCTGGCCTACCGGATAGAATTTTTCGGTGACCAAGTCGACCGCATTACGCAAATAGACCCGCTGACCGGTGAAATCCTCGCCGAACCAAGCGAATGCAAAATCTTCCCCAGCAGCCACTACGTGACGCCCAAAGAAAAGCTAGCCTTTGCCGTAGAAGGCATCAAAAAAGAATTCGCCGAACGCGTGGAATGGTTTGAAAAACACGACAAATTGCTAGAAGCCCAGCGCCTGAGCCAGCGCACCAAATACGACATCGAAATGCTGGAAGAAACAGGCTTCGTAAAAGGCATCGAAAACTACAGCCGCTACCTCACCAACCGCGAACCAGGCGAACAGCCCGCCACATTGATGGATTATTTCGCGGACGATTTCCTGCTGGTGGTTGACGAAAGCCACCAGACTCTGCCGCAAGTGCGCGGCATGTACAATGGCGACCGGGCGCGCAAAGAAGTGTTAGTGGAACACGGATTTCGCATGCCCAGCGCCATGGATAACCGTCCGCTTACCTTTGCCGAATTTGACCGCCATATCCACCAGGCTATTTACGTGTCGGCCACGCCCGGCGACTACGAACTAGCGCACAGTCCGGCGCCGGCGCAGCAGATCATTCGCCCGACTGGCCTGCTAGACCCGCAAATTATCATCCGTCCGACCGACGGCCAGATTGATGATTTGATAGGCGAAATCAACCAGCGTATTGCCAAACACCAGCGCGTGCTAGTAACGACCCTAACCAAACGCATGGCTGAAGACCTGTCGACCTACCTGCAAGAAATCGGCATCAAAACCGCCTACATCCACAGCGATGTCGACACGCTAGAGCGCGGCGACATTTTGCGCGATTTGCGCACCGGCGTGTACGACGTGCTGGTGGGTATCAACCTGCTGCGCGAAGGTTTGGATCTGCCTGAAGTCAGCATGGTGGCGATAATGGACGCCGACAAAGAAGGCTTTTTGCGTAGCGAAAGCGCGCTCATCCAAACCATCGGCCGCGCCGCCCGGCACCAAGAGGGCACGGTGTACATGTATGCCGATAGAATTACGCGCTCCATGCAGGCAGCTATCGACGAAACCGATCGACGTCACAGTATCCAGGTAGCGTACAACACCGAACATGGCGTCACACCTACCAGCATTGCCAAAGACATCGACGAAGGTTTGCGCGCTATCATTCCCGACAAAGAAAAGAACAAAAAACCACAACTAGACCTCAAGAAAATCCCCAAGGATGAATACGCTGGCCTGATAAAAGACCTGACCGGGCAAATGGAACTAGCCAGCGCCAACCTAGAATTCGAAAAGGCCGCCGAGATTCGCGATATGATCGCGGATATCCGGACGAAAATGTAGCCTTTATTCAGCCAGTGAAATGGGGGCTACGGTAAGGGCGCGCCAAATTTCACCGGCACGAACGAGGGTAGTGTAATTAGGGTCATCAGGTTGGCAGGTTTCCGCTAAATCGGCTAGCCGCTCGGCAATAGCCTTAGTGCGAATTGCATCATCCGGCTCGCCGGGTAGAATATATCCATTCATCATGCAGTCAAGGCACCGCAATGCTCGCAGGTCGCTCCGAAGACTTTCTTGGGGTTGGTTGGGATGGGCGTCTTTAAGTTGTTCGATATCTGCCATTGCATGTGTAATTGCTTGCTTGAGTGTATCGTCGGAGGGGTAGTACAGGGTCGTGCGTTCTGAGTCAAGTTCCGCTGCGCGTACCTTCGCCTCTTGGACTAGTGTTAATTCTGGTGATTCATGTTCCATTATTCAAATCCTCTCTATCGTGTAACATACAATAGTTCGCACATGCGGGCATGTCAAGGCATCTAGCCCGTTACCCTAGACAAAATAGCCCACCTGTGCTACTATAAGAACATTGCATTCGATGAATGTCGAGCCTCTTTCAAAGATGAGCGCACAGACTTTACGCTACCTCGGTAGCTGGCGCCACCACCGAAATATCCTCTCGCTGTTCTCCCGTAGAGTTTTTGTAAACTCTCGTAGACTGCATAGCTATCAACCGAATAACGAAAGGGTTATTACATATGGCATTCCAACAAAAACGGGGCGGACGCCCTAACCAAGGCCGCCCAACTGGCGGCAACCGCAGCTTTGGCGGCGGCGGTGGACGACGTGGCGGCGGCAATCGCGGCCCGGCGAAAAAGTACATCCATCCATCGAAATTCATCAACAAAGCAGTCGCTAAAGAAGACGAAGTCGTCTACGAGTCAAAGCACAAATTTGCTGACTTTCCATTTGGTTCGCAGCTGCATCACAACATTTCTGCAAAGGGTTACGTGACGCCAAGCGCCATCCAGGATCAAGCGATTCCGCACATCATCGACGGTCGCGACGTGATAGGCCTAGCTAACACTGGTACGGGTAAAACCGCTGCCTTCTTGCTGCCAATTATCGAACGCCAAAGCGGCATTACGCTGCGCCCAAGCGTGCTGATAGTTGCGCCAACCCGCGAGCTTGCACAGCAAATCGACGAACAATTCCGCGAATTTAGCCGCGGCCTCGACCTCTACTCGACCTTGATAGTCGGTGGTGCGAACATCGAGCGCCAAATTCGTGACTTGAAGCGCCGCCCGCACTTCATTATCGGTACGCCCGGTCGTCTAAAAGACCTGATGCAGCGCCGCGTGCTGCAACTAAAAAACATGACCACGCTGGTGCTCGACGAAGCCGACCGCATGCTGGACATGGGCTTTTTGCCAGACATTCGCCAGATTGTCAACGAAATGCCACGCGAACGTCAGACATTGTTTTTCAGCGCAACAATTACGCCTGAAATCACCGCATTGACTCGGGACTTCCTGAACGACCCTGTCACAGTATCTGTACGTACAGCCGAAACATCCGAACACGTGGAACAAGACGTTATCGAAGTGCGCGACAAAACGCACAAACTAGAAGTCTTGACTGACATGCTGGGTAGCGAAGGCTACGAAAAAGTCCTGATTTTCGGTGAAACGAAATTTGGCGTCCAACGCCTCAGCGACCACCTGGACAACAGCGGTATTCCGTCTGTCGCAATCCACGGCAACAAAAACCAATCGCAACGCCAACGTGCCTTGAAACAGTTCAAAGACGAACGCGTCCGCGTGATGGTAGCAACCGACGTGGCTGCCCGTGGCCTCGACATTCCAAATGTCACGCACGTCATCAACTTTGACACCCCGCAAACCTATGACGACTACGTACACCGTATCGGCCGTACCGGTCGTGGTGGCGCAAGTGGCCGAGCGCATACGTTTATCGATCAGCGATAAGACGAAATTGCAAAAAAGAGCCTTTGTTAATCGCGAAGGTTCTTTTTATTGAGAGCCTCTGTCAGCACGTCTATTTTATCCTTCTGCATCTTTATTTGGTCGCGCATGTCCTGTGATATAGCCTTCTTCTCTGAGGGGTGGTCGACGAGAATTGCTCCTCCAAATACAGTGCTTGAGAATAGACGCCCATTATTTTATGTAGTAAACTAAATCATATGAAAGCAATGGTAGAGGTAAAAAATCTTAAAAAACGCTACGGCGACAAGCAGGCTGTCGATGGCGTGAGTTTTGAGGTGAAAAAAGGTGAAATTTTCGGCATTTTGGGGCCGAATGGCGCAGGCAAAACGACGACTTTGGAAATGATGGAGACGCTGCGCCCTATCGACGAGGGCGAGGTGTATATTGATGGTATCAACGTGTCGGACGACCCGCAGCGGATTAAATATTTGATAGGCGTGCAGCCACAAACACCCGCATTTCAGGACAAAACAAAACTATCGGAAGTAGTGGAAATGTTCGCTGCCGCATATGGCGAGAAGGTCGATGTGATGCAGTTTTTGCGTGATGTCGAACTTGAAGAAAAGGCGAATAGTTACGTGGAGACGCTGTCGGGTGGGCAAAAACAACGCCTCAGCATTACCACCGCGTTGGTGCATGGGCCGAAAGTATTTTTCCTAGATGAGCCAACTACCGGACTGGATCCGCAGGCGCGCCGCCATTTGTGGGATCTCATCGAAAAAGTTCGCAATAAGGGAATCAGTGTGATTATGACAACACACTACATGGATGAGGCCGAGATATTGTGCGACCGGATAGCGGTGATGGACAACGGCAAGATCGTGGCTATCGACACGCCGAAGAATCTGATTAGCCAACTGCTCAAACGTGGTTTTTCAAAGAAAGAAGTAGTGCAACAGGCCAATCTAGAGGATGTATTTATAGACCTAACCGGCAAGGAGTTACGCGATGGCCAATAAATCACTATATACCGTAGTGACGTTTGTCAAAATTAACACCAAACGGTTTTTCCGCGATAAATTGGCGCTATTTTTCACCATCGGCTTCCCACTGATTTTTCTATTCGTGTTTGGCGGGCTAAATAGTGGTAACAAAGACGTCTCGTTTAAAGTGGCGATCGTAAATGAATCCAGTAGTTCGTTCGCGAAGGATTTTGTGAAAAACGCCGAGAACGGCAAGGTGTTGAACGTCAGTAAAGACGTGACAACGCTGGACGCGGCGAAAGAAAAGATGGCTAAGTCTGAGCTGGACGCCGCGATTGTGCTTCCCAAGGAATTTGGCGAGGTGCAGCCAAATGCCCAAACGCCAAGCGGTCAGGCCAAGATAGTATATACGCAAAACAATCAGCAGTCGGCGCAGGCGTTGGGTAGTATTTTGGATGCTCAGTTCAAGGGTGTGAACGCGCAGTTCGTGAAAAACGAAACGCCTTTTAGTGTGGTGAGCGAGCAACTGAACGAACGCAGCTTGTCGCCGTTCGATTATACGTTTGCGGGACTTTTGGGCTTCTCCATCATAGGTATGGGTATATTTGGGCCTGTGAATGTGTTTCCTGAGCTAAAGAAAATGGGCATTTTGCGGCGTTTGAGTACGACGCCGCTGCGGGTGTGGCAGTATTTCCTGTCTACCATGATAGGCCAGGCTGTGATTGGGTTGATATCCTTGGGTGTCATGTTTGCGGTGGCCATATGGGTGTTCCATTTGCAGGTAGTGGGCAATTATTTCGAGTTGGCGGCCTTTTTGGTGCTGGGTATTATTACCATACTGGGCATCGGCCTTGCGTTGGGTGGCTGGGCGCGTAATGAGCGCCAGGCAGCGCCGTTGTCGAACATCATCGTATTTCCTATGATGTTCCTGTCGGGCACGTTTTTCCCGCGATTCCTGATGCCCGAGTGGCTGCAAAACCTTTCGGCGTTTCTGCCGTTGACGCCTATTATTGATGGCATTCGCCTGATTGCCACCGAGGGCAAGCATTTCATCGATATATTGCCGCAGCTAGGCATGATTGGCGCATGGATTGTGGTCATTTACTTCATTGCCTTCCGTGTTTTCCGCTGGGAATAACAGCGAGCGTCGGGTATAATAAGGGGTATGACAGATATTTCTCGTGACGACGTCGTGCATTTGGCGCAGTTAAGTAGTTTGGAATTGAGTAGCGACGAAGTGGACGCGCTGCAGGCGGATATTGGTAATATTTTACAGTACGTGCAGCAGCTGGGGCAGTTGGATACGACCGGCATCGCGCCGACCTATCAGGTGACCGATCTGGAAAACGTCTGGCGCGAAGATCAGGTAGAAGAGAGCGGCATCGCGCGCGAACAGCTGTTGGCACTGGCGCCAGAATCCGCGAATAATCAAGTAAAAGTGCCGAGAGTATTATAAATGAGCCACATATCCACCACTGTTAATCGTATTAAAAATGGCGAAGTGACCGCCCGAAGTGTGGTTGAGGCGGCGATAGCGAAAGCTGAGTCGACCCAGCAGTACCACGCGCTTTTGAGTATGACCGAAGCGCGAGCTTTGGCACGTGCCGACGGCATAGATGCGCGCATCGCCAAGGGTGAGGCAATTGGCCGATTGGCCGGTGTGCCCTTTGTGGTGAAGGACAACTTTCTGGCGTTTGGCGCACCCACCACAGCTGCAAGCAAACTGCTAGAGAATTTCGATGCGCCTTTGCAGGCGACGGCTATCGAGAAGTTAGAAGCGGAAGGGGCTATTTGTATCGGCAAGGCCAATTTGGATGCGTTTGCGCACGGTGGCAGCACCGAAAATTCAGCATTTGGGGCGACGAAGAATGCCCATGACCCTACGAAGGTGCCGGGCGGCAGTAGCGGCGGGTCGGCGGTGGTAACGGCGCTCGACGTGGTGCCATTCGCACTGGGTACCGACACCGGGGGGTCGATCCGACAGCCGGCGAGTTTCAATGGCGTCGTGGGTGTGAAGCCAACCTATGGCACCGTGAGTCGCTATGGGGTGGTAGCGATGGCTAGCAGCACTGATACGATTGGCTGCTTCACGAAAGACGTAGCCGATGCGGAACTCGTGATGGATGTGATGAGCGGTCGCGATCGGCGCGATATGACCACATTGCCAGACTTTTTTGCAGTGCAGAAAACAGCAAAGTCTGTACAGAAAATTGGGCTAATCAAAGAATTTATGACCGACCAAGTCGACCCGGAAGTTCACGCGCGAACGATGGAATATGTTGAAAGGTTACGTGCGGCTGGGCATATTGTCGAAGAGGTGAGTATGCCGATTGTGCAGCGCACGCTGGCGATGTATTACGTGATTGTGCCAGCAGAAATTAGCAGCAACTTGGCGCGCTACGACGGTATTCGGTATGGATTGCGCACAAAAAACCCGCAAACATTGGCTGAATTGTATGGCCGCACACGCGGTGATGGCTTTGTGACTGAAAACAAGCGCCGGATTATGATAGGCAGCTATGTGTTGTCGAGCGGCTATTTCGATGCGTATTATTTGCAGGCGCAAAAGGCACGAACGTTGCTGATTGATGCGTACGACATTTTGTTTGATACGTACGATGTCTTGCTGGGGCCAGTGGCGCCAACACCCGCCTTTGGACTCGGCGAAAATACGGCCGATCCAGTCAAGATGTACCTGGCGGATATTATGACGGTGCCGCCGAGCTTGGCGGGATTGCCAGCCATTAGTGTGCCTGCGGGCACGAATACGGCCGGGCTGCCTATTGGGGTGCAATTGGTTGGCTCCCGTAAATCCGACGCGCATTTGCTGGCATTGGCGCGTTCGTTGGAGGCGAACTAATGGACGGCGGCTTACTGACATTACTACTGGGCGTGCTGATAATTGGCGCCATGCTGATAGTAGTGATGGCGCTGACGAAAAAGGGTGCCGCACCGTTGGATGTTGCAAAATATCGTTCGAAATGGCTGACGATTGAGATGCAGCTGAAGCGTGACGAGCAGGCGAGCTATCATTTGACGGTATTAAATGCCGACAAATTGGTAGATCAGGCTTTGCGCGAACGCGGCGTGAAAGGCACGACCATGGGCGAGCGCATGAAGGCAGCCCAGGCTACCTGGAGCAACGCAAATGCCCTATGGAACGCGCACAAACTGCGCAATCAAATCGCGCACGAATCAGATATTCATGTGCAGTACGACGATGCCCGGCGTGCCTTGGGCGGATTTAAGCAGGCACTTAAAGACATAGGAGCTATCTAATGCTGACTGACGAAATCCTAGATAAATACGAAATGACGATTGGCATTGAATGCCATGTGCAGCTGGCTACGGCTACGAAATTATTCAGTAGCGCCGACAATGATGCGCGCGACAAAGCGCCCAATAGTGTGGTGAGCCCGGTTGATTATGGGCTGCCTGGTATGTTGCCGGTATTGAATCGTCGCGCAGTTGACCTGGCGATTAAGGCGGGCAAAGCTTTGAACGCCGAGATTGCGCGCGTCAGCCGATTTGACCGCAAGCATTATTTCTACCCCGACCTACCCAAAGGCTACCAGACCACGCAGATGTATCAGCCGATTATTTTGGCTGGCTATGTGGACGCGCCGTTGGAAGATGGCAGTAGCGTGCATGTTCGGATTCATCACGCGCATATGGAAGAAGATGCTGGCAAACTGACGCATTTTGGCGACTATAGTTTGGTCGACCTGAACCGCGCCGGTACACCCCTGATAGAAATTGTTTCGGAGCCAGATATTCATTCGGCGGCTGGTGCCAAGGCTTTTGCGACTGAGTTGCATCGTTTAATGGTGTACGCTGGTGTGACGAATGGTGACCTGTACCAGGGTAATATGCGTTTTGATGTGAACTTGTCGGTGGCGCCAAAGGGTGCGACCAAACTAGGCAGGCGCGCCGAAGTGAAGAACCTGAACTCGTTCCGTAGTGTTGAAAAGGCGGCCGAATACGAGTTCCGTCGCCAGGTCGAATTGCTGGAAAAAGGCTTGCGCGTGGTGCAAGAAACGCGTGGCTGGGACGACGCCAAGCAAAAAACCAACAGTCAGCGTAGCAAAGAAGACGCGCAGGATTATCGCTATATGCCCGACGCCGATATTCCGCCCATCGTTCTCACGGCTGAGGAAATCGCCGAGATTCAGGCGACCGTGCCGATGCTGCCATCTGGGTATCGCGAGAGGTGGCTACCGTTGGAGCTTGACCGTTCGGTGACAGATTCGCTGCTGGCGGTGCGTGAACACGCCGCGTTGGTAACGGATATCCAAGACAAGGCCGGCGATGACATTGCTAAGCGCGTGGCGCATTGGCTGACCAGCGCTTTTGGCCGCACCGACGATGACACGGCGACTGCTGCAACGAACCTTTCACCCGATGGCTACATAGAGCTGGCGCAGATGGTGGCGAAGAGCGAACTGAGCAGTACTGCCGCTAAAGAAGTCTTTTTGGAAATTGCGGCCAGTAGCGAGTCACCGCGCGCCATTGCCGAGCGCAAAAACCTGCTGCAAGTCAGCGATGAAGCCGCCATCGCGGCCATTGTAGATGAAGTGCTGGCTGACCCCGCGAGTCAGGCGAGTCTAGCCGACATTCGTGCCGGCAAAGACAAAGCGATTGGCTATTTGGTGGGGCAAATTATGAAAAAATCCCAGGGCAAGGCCAACCCGGCGTTGGCGCAAAAACTGATTCGGGAAAGGATGTAGCGATGCAATCCTGGGATGTTGCGGCGCACGACCCATTAAAAGAACGACAGAAAAAGGGAGGAAAATGATATGAAACAACCAACCAAAGCGATTATATGTGCAGCTGGCTTGGGTACGCGATTTTTGCCGCAAACCAAGGCGATGCCCAAGGAAATGCTGCCTATTATCGACCGGCCGGTTATACAGCTGATTGTAGAGGAAGCGGTTGCGGCTGGTGTGACGGAGATTATTATTGTCACGGGGAGTACCAAGCGGGCGATTGAAGACCATTTTGATCGCAGTGATGAGCTGGAGGTGGAGCTGCGCGAGAAGGGTAAGGAAGACAAGGCTGACGAAATCAAGGCGATTGCCGAGCTGGCGAACTTTGTCTATGTGCGTCAGAAGGGTCTCCCTAAAGGCAATGCGCGGCCGGTGCTCAATGCGCAGCATTTGATAGCCGACGATGAACCGTTTTTCGTCTTTTTTGCCGACGACTTTTTCCGTAGTGCCGTGCCGCGTGCCGTGCAGCTGAAAGAAGCCTATGAAAAAACAGGCAAATCGGTCATTTCCCTGATAGAGGTGGAGCGGAAGGATGCGAGTAAATACGGCATGGCAGCGATTGGCGAGAAGCTCGGCGAGCGTACCTTTCGGCTTGACCAGCTGATCGAAAAGCCAGGCGAAGAAGCAACGCCCAGTAACTTTGCGTCGGTGGGCGGCTATTTGCTCACACCCGATATATTGCCGCTTATTGCCCAGGAAAAAGCTGATAAAAACGGTGAGATTACCTTGGCCGACAGTATCAATGAACTGGCGCAGGCCGATGCGGTGTATGGCCAATTTATCGAGGGTACCTGGCATGATACGGGTGACCAGCTGAAATATTTGAAAGCAGTGGTGGACGTGGCGCTGGAAAGTGACATATATGGCCAGGCATTTGCAGATTACTTGAAAAACCGGTTATAATAAAGACACAATAACAATCACACACGACAAGGAGGGTATGTCATGGGTTGGATAGGATGGATAATCTTGGGGGCATTGGCTGGATGGGTCGCGAAACTAATCACTAAGGAAGAGGGTGGTTTGTTGAAAAACATCATTTTGGGTGTTGTTGGTGGCGTTGTCGGTGGCGGCATCGTGCAACTCCTGGGCGGTAGCGGCGTGAATGGGTTTAATATTTACAGCTTTGTCGTGGCCGTATTGGGTGCCGTAGGGTTGATCTACGTGGTGCGCGCCTTTAGCAAGAAGTAATGGTACAATAGGGATGCAGGTTATGTAATACCTGGTTATTTTCCCGAAGGAGACCATTATGGACTGGGCGCAAATTTTAGTGATAATACTGTCTGTTTTTCTGGCGCTGTTTCTAGTGTTGGCTATCGTGTTGGTGGCTATGCTCATTAAGGTGACGCATCAAATACGCAAGGTCACACAGTCTGCTGGGGTGACGGTGCATCATATTGAACAGTTACTAGCTGGCATGGGCAAGGCGGCTTCGCCGTTGGTGTTTGTGTCCTTTTTAAAAGATTTATTAAAGAATAGAAGCCGCAAAGGGGAAAAGAATGAGTAAACTAAAAGTATTTCTAGGGGCAGCAGCAGGTATGGTAGCGGGCGTCGTTGCTGGCGTGTTAGCAGCGCCGAAATCCGGCCAGGAAACGCGTGAAGAAATTGGCACGACGGTCGAAGGTTGGAAAGATGTTGCGATGCAAAAGGTGGATGAGGCGAAAGAGTATTCTGGCCATCTGACTGAAGACGTTACAGCAAAAGTGGAAGACGCAAAAGAGCGTGGCCAGCAGGCAGTCGAGGGTGCCAAAGAAGGATTCATGAGCAAGCGATAGATATGGTGTTGAAAAAGATTGCCAAAAAAATCCATGCCGATAGCGAGCGTGGCGCGCGCATGAGCCTTGTGGAGGAATTGTTCTACGATTTGAATCGTAGTCGGACTGATATTTACAAGATGAATTTTGTGCGTGGCATCTTTTTTGGGTTGGGGAGCGTATTAGGCGGCACGGTGGTGATTGCGGTGATAGTATGGATTCTGAGTCTCTTTGTTGGTTTTCCGGGGGTGGGAAATATGATAGAGCAGCTGCTACACACACTCCAAAGCAAATAGCGTATCTCATTTTACTACAGCAAAATCCGTCGAAATTCGCTATACTAGGTACAGGCATATGGGGGTTGAATTACAAGAAAAGCCAGCGGCCAAGGCGCGCCTGGCGGTGTCTGATTATGTGCATTTGCATAATCACACGCACCACAGCCTGCTCGACGGCCTGACTAAGGTGGGCGAGCTGGTTGAGCGTGTCAAAGAACTGGGCATGGAGTCGGTCGCCATTACCGATCACGGCACAATGTCTGGCGTCGTAGAGTTTTACAAGGCCGCCAAGGCGGCGGGTGTAAGACCCGTGATTGGTATGGAAGCCTATGTGGCAACGCGTAGCCGGCACGACCGCGACCCGCAAAAAGACAAGGCTCGCTACCATCTGATTATCCTGGCCATGAACGATACGGGTTACAAAAACCTGATGATGCTTTCCAGCAAGGCCAATCTGGAAGGGTTTTATTACAAACCGCGTATCGACCACGAATTATTGGAACAATACAACGAAGGCTTGATAGTGCTGTCGGCCTGCGCTAGTGGCGAGGTGGGTGAAAATCTGCGCGTCGATAATTACGAAGAAGCCAAAAAGATTGCCAGCTGGTATAAAAGTGTCTTTGGTGACAGGTATTATTTAGAATTGCAAGACCATGGCCACCCCGACGCGCCAGCCAAATGGGATGTGCAGGTAGGTATCAACAAGCACCTGGAACGGTTGGCCGAAGAGCTGGACATTCCGTGTGTGGTGACGAGTGATGGGCATTATATTTCACACGACGACCAAGACACGCACGAAATATTGCTATGCGTGGGTACGGGCTCGTTTTTGTCCGATGAAAAGCGCATGAGTTTGAAAGATTTCGAACTGCACGTGACCGACCCCGCGGATATCATTGGTCGCTGGGCTGAAACTCACCCCGAGGCCGTGGCGAATACCCGCCGCATTGCCGAGCGCTGCAATGTGGAACTGGAGCTCGGCGGTATTTTGATTCCGACCTTCCCTGTGCCCGAGGGTGAGACTGAAAAAAGCCTTTTGGATAAACTAGTATATCGCGGGCTGGCCATGCGATATTACGACAAAACGCCCGCCGAAGTGGCGACGATGAATGTCGAGGACGTTCGCCCTATGCTAGCCCAGAATATTCTGGAGCGATTGGATATGGAACTGGCAGTGCTGGATAATATGGGCTACAACGCCTACTTCCTGATTGTGCAGGATTTCATCAACTGGGGTAAATCGCGTGGTATTATTTTTGGTCCAGGGCGCGGCAGTGCGGCGGGGTCTATTATTGCCTATGCGCTGGCCATTACCGATCTTGACCCGTTGAAATACGGCTTGCTGTTCGAACGGTTTTTGAATCCGGATCGTATTAGCATGCCCGACATCGACGTTGACATTCAGGATACGCGCCGCGACGAGGTGATACAATATTGTTCCGATAAATATGGCGCCGACCACGTGTCGAACATTGTGACGTTTGGTAAAATGGCAGCCCGGGCAGCGGTGCGCGACGTAGCGCGCGTGTTGCAGGTGCCCTATGCCGAGGCCGACAGGTTGTCGAAGATGATTCCGGCGCCTGCACAAGGCCGGCATATTCCTTTGAAGGTGAGCGTCAAGGAAGATGTTGACCTAAAGAAGGAATACGAAACCAACCCTACGGCCAAGACGGTGTTTGACTATGCCATCCGGCTAGAGGGCACAATTCGTTCGCACGGCGTGCATGCCTGCGGGGTGGTAATTGCGCCCGACGTGTTGGTGAAATATTTGCCGCTGGAAATGGCACAAAAAGGCGTGGTGTCGACGCAATTCCCTATGGGTGAGGTGGAAGAATTGGGCTTGCTAAAGATGGACTTTTTGGGCCTCAGCAACTTGACGATTATCAACAACGCCCTGCGAATTATCAAACGCGTGTACAAAAACGATATCGACCTGACGAAGATTCCGCTAGACGACGTGCCGACCTATGAGCTATTCCAGCGTGGCGATACCACTGGTGTATTCCAGCTAGAATCCGCCGGCATGAAGCGTTATTTGCGTGAATTGAAGCCGACGGTTTTCGAAGATATTATCGCCATGGTGGCCTTGTATCGCCCCGGGCCGATGCAGTTTATCGACAGTTTCATTAAACGTAAACACGGCCAAGAAGAAATAACGTACCTGGATCAAGGCATGGCAAACGCGCTGAGTCCGACCTACGGGATTTTGGTGTACCAGGAGCAGTTCATGCAGATTAGCAAAGAATGGTGCGGCTTTACCGGCGGCCAGGCTGACACGTTGCGCAAGGCTGTGGGTAAGAAAAAAATCGACCTGATGCGTAAGGTGAAAGTGGACTTTGTGGATGGTGCGGTGAAACATGGCGGCGCAAAAAAGGAAGTGGCCGAAAAGTTCTGGGATCAGCTGGAAGAGTTCGCAAATTACTGTTTCAATAAATCACACGCCGCCTGTTACGGCCTGATTAGCTATTGGACGGCCTACCTAAAAGCACACTATCCCGACGCGTTCATGGCGGCGCTGATGACCAGTGACCAAGACGACATTGATCGCCTGGCGATTGAAATTACCGAATGCAAACACATGGGACTGAAGGTGCTGGCACCCGATGTGAACCAGTCGTTCGTAGAGTTCGCGGTGGTGCCGGGTACCAACGAGATTCGGTTTGGGATGGCGGCGGTAAAAGGCGTGGGCGTGGGCGCGGTAGAGGAAATATTACGGGCGCGCGAAGAGGGTGAATTTGCCAGTGTGGAAGATTTTGCCAAACGCGTTAGCATCAGTAAATTCAACAAAAAGGCCTGGGAATCGCTGATAAAATCTGGCGGATTCGATGCGTTTGGTGACCGCTCCGACCTGCTGTTTAACCTCGAAACCATCCAGGCATTTGCCAGCAAAGTCCAGAAAGAAGCTTTGAGCGGGCAGACCGACCTATTTGGTGGCATGAGCGACGTGGCCAACATACAGCCAACTGTGACCATGCAGCCAGCGCCCGTGAAATACACCGACAAAGAGCGACTAACCTGGGAGCGCGAGTTGCTAGGGCTGTATATTAGTGCGCATCCGCTGGATAATTATTCGGCGTATTTCGAAGAGCAAACGATTCCTTTGAGCCAGATGAAGCCCGAAGTAGATGGCAAAAAAGCCACCATTGGCGGGTTGGTGACGACGGTGCGCAGTATTGTGACGAAGTCTGGCACGAAGATGGCTTTTCTGGGGCTGGAAGACAAGACTGGCGAAGGCGAAGTGATTGTTTTCCCGAATTTGTACGAGCAAGTCGGCGCCAAATTAGTGCAAGACGCGGTGATACGAGCCAGCGGTAAAATTAGCGCGCGTGACCGTGACGGCAACCTAGGCAGCGAGGCTAAAATGATAGCCGACGAAGTGGTGATAGTGAGTGATGAAGAGCTGCGCGGCTACGAATCGACCGGCCGCAAAATGGACGCACCCAAAATGAGCAGCAAAGTGAAGGCGATGCGCGTGGCCGAATTCAAGGCCAAGAAAACAGGTGGGAGCGTGAGTGCGCCTGCCGCTGCGAAACCAAGCGACAAGCCAGTTGAAAAGCCGCGCCCCATCATGGATATTCCGCCGGTGAAAAAATTGTATGTGCATGTTAAAAACACCGACGACCACGAACTGTTACTGCAGCTGAAGCGAATTTGCAGCGAATTTGCTGGCAATACTGACATTGTGCTAGTGCTGGGCGCTGACAAAAAATCGGCTATCAAACTGCCATTTCGGGCAGACGCAAGCGATGGATTGATGGGCGCGTTGGTTAAGCTGCTGGGCGAAGATTGTGTGGTGCTGAAATAGCGCGTGGGTAGAATAGGCCGTAGAGTGCAATGCCCGCCGCCACGCTGACGTTGTACGATTCTTTCTGGCCGTGCATAGGAATTTCTATCAAATCGTCGCATTGTTGGCGCATGTCGGCAGTAATTCCTTCAACTTCTTCGCCGAGTAGTAGTGCAACTTTCGCTGGCGGCTGATAATCGGGTAACAGTACCGCCCGTGCGTCTTGTTCTAGCCCTACAATCGTAAAGCCATCCGCGCGCAATAGGTCAAAATCTGGCAACTCTTGGTACGTAAACGGTACTAATAACTCGGCACCCAGCGCTGTTTTGTGTATCTGCGCTGTCAATTTCTCGGCAATGTGCGGCAGCCGAGTATCGCCCGGCATCTGCGGATATGGCGTATATCCACTCAGAATAATCCGTGCCACCCCAAACCCCTCGCATGTCCGGAAAATAGCCCCCACATTGTGGGTCGAACGAATGTTGTGGGCTATAACAATAATTTCGGGCATCTCAATACGAAACTATAGCATACTTTGCAATATAAACTTAGGACAGCCTATCTGGTAAAATAAAAGACATGTCTCTTATCAAGAATGTAAAACAATTTCCTTCTCGGCAGCAGGCGACTGGGCACGTGTTTCTTATGTGTGGTTTTGGGGGAGCTATTTGGCAAACCAAGCGACTAACATTGAGACTAAATCGGGCAGGCTATGATGTAACGGCGCTTGATTTCTCGAAGCAAGTCCTGAGTAGTGGTGATCCAAGCTTGCTGCCGCAGTTGGTTGATGAGGTTGTGCGGCTTACTGAAAAAGAGGCGAAGAATGTTCACGGAAAGACGTTACTAGTAGGTATTAGCTTAGGGTCGTTATTGGCGCTTAATATTTTTCGCCGATCAAAACAATTTGATACAGGCATACTGATTACTGGTGGCAATATTGTTGATGTTGCGCAAGGCTTGTTTGGCGATGCAATCTGGCCACATACGCACGCACAACTATCTGATTTATGGAAAGACGTTAACATCCATACGGATCCGCGACTGTTGGTGGGCAAGCGGATGCTGTTTGTACTTCCAAGCCGTGATAGGCTGATCGACACAAGTGAGGTGATTGATGAGATCGCGCGGCAGAATCTTGCAGGTAATGAGATTCAACTAGTGAAACGCGGTTTGTTTGGTCATGTAGGTACAATTATTGAAGAGACCATTTTCTTTCCGGGTCGTGTGATTCAATATATTGAACGAATTATATAGGCGGGCATTTGTCAGTGTTGCGGTAGCATGCGATGCAAAAAGCTAACGTTTCTGCTATCATAATAGCAATGGACGAGGACAAAATACAGCAGCATCGGCGGGATCAAGACGAAATTGCCACGCAGCAGCGTGCGGCCATACTAGGGCTGCGCTATCTGGATACGCGCGAAGTGGAGCATGATTTGCCCTTGACGGAGGGCATTATTGCCGTTCCCGACATGTACAAAGGCCATATTGTGCCATTGGTGAAGGGCGGCGGGGTTGAGCCGTATCGTTTCGGCGTGACGAGTCAGACGCCGCAGTCGCTGATACGCCAAATGGAGACAGATTATAATAATCGCGGCGAGAATACGCAGTTTTTGCTGATTAGCGGCAGTGGTTTCAGAGCCTTTATGAATCGTTATGACCCGCCGAAAAAGGTGATTTACGAGGATATTCAAATTGCCAAAGAGGGCGATAGCGACACCATTACCCAAGTGAGCAAAACGCTCAGTACGGTCAGTAGTGACCAAGTGTTTAACTACCTGATAGACCAAGCCGACAAGTTGGGCGCCAGCGACATCCATATCGAAAACGAGCGCACGCATATTCGTATTCGTATGCGTATCGATGGCGCGCTACATCCTGTGGCCGACCTGGAGAAGGAGCGTTACCGTGTGATAATGGGCGAATTGGCCTCGCGCGCGAATTTGTCGACGGCAGCAACCGAGCCGCAATCGGGGCATATCCAAAAAGAAATCACCCGTGACGGGGCGACGCATTTGTTGAACATGCGCGTTGAAACGGTGCCGACGGTGTACGGCCAAGATGCGGTGCTACGTTTGTTTAATTTCGATGAAACCTTGTTGAATCTTGATTTGCTGGGCATCCCCGCCCACCAGCGCAAGGAAATTGACGAAATTATTAGCCATCCGCGCGGTATGGTGTTGATGGTGGGGCCGACTGGGTCGGGTAAATCCACGACGCTGTATAGTATTCTGAATGCGCTGAACACGACCGATCGCAAGCTGATAACCCTGGAGGATCCGATAGAATACGGACTGACGGGCATATCGCAGATACCTATTAATACCACTGGTGGGCAGAGTTTTGCCGACGGGCTTCGCAGCGTATTGCGGCTCGACCCTGACGTCGTGATGGTGGGCGAGATTCGCGACCAAGACACGGCACGCACGGCCATCCAGGCGTCGATTACCGGCCACCTGGTGCTGTCCAGTTTCCATGCCAATTCTACCAGCGCGGCGTTTAGCCGTATGATTGACCTGATTGGTGTGAATCCGATTTTTAGCTCGGCTATTCGCCTGCTGATAGCCCAGCGTTTGGTGCGGCGGCTGCATGATGCGACCAAAGAGGAATATGAGCCCGACGAAGCCACGCGTAAATACGTGCGGAGCGTGCTGGAAGATTTGCCCGAACATGTTGAAAAACCCGACCTCGACAATTTCAAATTATGGAAGCCCGTGCCTAGCGATGACGTGCCGTTCGGCTACAAAGGCCGCGTGGTGATAATGGAACAGATGGTGGTGAACGAGAATATCCAGAAATTCCTGCGAGGCGACGTCGCAGATATTCAGGTAGAGATGATTGAGAAGGAAGCCAGGGCGGGTGGGATGCTGACACTGCTGCAAGTGGGCATACTAGCGGCGCTACGCGGCGAGACGACGCTAGAGGAAATTAATCGCGTTATCTAAACTATACGATTACTTTTGCGATTGCAGGTACCAGGCGCTCGTCAAAGACCGGCGGAATGATGTGCTCGGCGTCAACGGTATCAACGAGGCTGGCGATTGCTTCGGCGGCAGCGATTTTGTGTTGGTCGGTTATCTTTTTCACGCCGTTATCTAGGGCGCCGCGAAAGATTCCGGGAAAGGCGATAGCGTTATTTACTTGGTTGGGGAAGTCGCTACGGCCAGTGGCGATGACGGCGACGCCGGCTTCCTTGGCGTCGCTGGGCATCATTTCGGGGATTGGATTGGCTAAGGCAAATACCACGGGCTTGTCTGCCATTTTGGCCACGTGTTCTTTGGTGAGTAGCCCCGGTTTGCTGACGCCAATAAAAATATCCGCACCGGTGATGGCGTCATCGAGCGTTCCGGTGGCTGACGTGTCGATGTATTCGAGCAGCATTTTTTTCTCGTCATTCAAATCGGTGCGATGGTCGCCAATTGCGCCTTTGCTGTCGACGGCAATAATTTGCGGCTGCGCGTATAAATGCAGTAGTTTTGTAATGGCCGTTCCGGCGGCACCGGCACCCACAATAACAATCTTGGTGTCTGCAAGATTTTTGCCTACAACTTTCATGGCGTTGATGAGCCCGGCAAGGGTAACGACTGCTGTGCCGTGTTGGTCGTCGTGGAAAACGGGTATGTCCAGCTCGGCCTTTAGGCGTTCTTCAACTTCAAAACATTTGGGTGCAGCGATGTCCTCTAGGTTGATGGCGCCAAAACTAGGGGCGATAGCCTTGACGGTCGCCACGATTTCGTCTGGCGTGTGGACATCTAGGATGATAGGGATGCTGTCGATGTCGGCAAAATGTTTGAACAAAAGCGCCTTGCCCTCCATAACGGGCATGGAGCCTTTCGGGCCAATATCGCCCAGCCCTAGTACGGCCGAGCCGTCTGAGATAACGGCCACAAGGTTATTGGTCCAGGTGTACACGGGAAGCTTGCTGGGGTCGTCGGCAATAGCGCGGCTTACGGCGGCCACACCCGGCGTGTAGTAGGCACTGAGCTTTTCTTTCGTCAGCTCGTCTTGGTCACGAAGAGTTGTTGTTATTTTGCCTTTGTGTTCTGCGTGGAGTTGTAGTGCAAGTTCGTCGTAATTCATCATATTATTGTAGCGCGACGACGAGAATGATGCAATTGATGCAACTATAGTGGCAATGTAGAATGTGGTATAGTATGTCTACTATGAGAAAAGCTGTTGTATTAGGATTCGCCAGTAGTGAGGGCTTGGCTAATAAAATTGCCAAAGAGTTATCAGGATTTTACGACGAAGATATAGAGGGCATGCCCTTTCGCAAGGCGGCAAATAATCCGCTAGAATTGGATAGATTCGTGAAAGGCGCGGCAGTATTGGGGCATTCAGCGGCTTTAGGGGCGCTGCGCGGTACGCACTTGCGCGAGGTAGTTGCAGTTGCACCCGCGATTCCTGTGCCGATATGGCGGTTACTTGGGCGCGGGGCGGTGAAGTCTGTACGCGATACGGTGCGCTCGATGGGTTCAGGCGAACGCGCGGCAAGAATGAGAGAAATCGGCTCGTTAGGTGCGCCCGAGATGCTATGTCATCCCGTTGCGAACTTGCGGCAATTGCCTATGATTTCGCGGTCGCATGCCTTGTGGACGGGTGTGGGTGCGGCTGAAGACGGAATTGATGCGACGCTAGGTTTTATGCGGGTAGATGAATTTGGTTTCCGCCCCGCGCCCCAGGCTGTGGCACGTGCCAGAAAGGTGGCTGAGGGCTCGGATGTGTCGAATCGCTTGCATATTGCGACTGACGTGGAAGGTGTTCACGACGAATTTCTGATTGACCCGGTGGAAACCCTGAAGCGTGTACTGCGCGCCGCCCGGACTGAACCATCTAATCCGGATGGCAACCTAAGTCATTTTTGGCATCCATCATTCGAAGAATAAGGGGCAAAAACCTTTCAAAAAACCGGCAACTATGCTATAGTAAATACCTGATTGTATCTATAAAACAGTAAAGCGAGAGAATAATGAGTTTTGCACTAATTCAAAAAGTCAACGAAGAGCAGAAAAAAGCTGGCGTTGTAGATGCCCGTAGTGGCGACACGGTGCGCGTGCACCAGAAAATTAAAGAAGGTAACAAAGAACGTGTTCAGATTTTTGAAGGCGTTGTTATCCGTACCGACCGCAAGGAATCGCACACTAGCCGCATTACCGTACGCAAGATTGCCAGCGGTGTTGGCGTTGAAAAGAGCTTCTTGCTACACAGCCCACTGGTTGAAAAGGTTGAGATTGTTCGTCGTGCGAAAGTTCGCCGCAACTTCCTATCGTTCCTGCGTGGCCGTAGTGGTAAAAGCGCTCGCTTGACCGCCAAAAACTTCGACCGCGAAGGTGTGAATGCTGTAGCAGAAGCGCCTGAAGAAGAAGTGGCCGAAAAGGCTGACGAAAAAGAAGCGTAAAAAGTTTGCATATATATGAAATCCGGCCATCGCGGCCGGATTTTGTGTTTCGTAGAGGGGTGTCGTGCGGCTGGCGGTATGGCCAGCCGCACGACGTTCGTCACCTAGGCGAGAGAATCATGCGAGGGTTTTCCGTTCCCAGCCCTGTGACAATGACTCGTCGCCGGCGGCAAGCCTGATTTATGTAGTCACTGCTCACACTAGCTCTGACTCTCTCCATGAGGTAGGGTGTCAGGTTGTGGGCTTTGGCACCGCAAGTCAGTTCGGGGAAATGTAGTATTTCATACGCTCCCTCTTTGCCTGGCCGAGCTAGCACCGTTCCGTATGTATCGTCGGCGACCATGTCTGTCCATTTGGACGAGTCACGGTCGAGCACTCTGTCTACCGCTGCCTCAGTGTTGGGGCGGGCGCTCTCCTGTACGAAGTCGAACTGCGGGTCTCGTTGCATTTGGCTGAAGTCATACGTGGGTAGAGCCACTTTCTTCTCCTTCTCAGAGGTGAGAACGTTCATACAATAACACGTCATTGAAAATTTAGCAAATATGCTACCATAGATACATGATTGTTGGGATTGATGAAGTTGGCCGCGGGGCGTGGGCGGGGCCTTTGGTAGTGGGCGCGGTGCTGCTGGGCGGCGTGGCTATTGATGGCCTGACGGATAGCAAACTGCTGAGCAAAAAGCAGCGCGAGGTGCTGAACCTGGAAATTCGCCAAAAAGCTGTGGCCATTGGCTTGGGCTGGGTGAGCGCGCGACAGATAGACGAGATTGGTCTGAGTGCCGCATTGAAATTGGCGTCGCGGCGGGCACTGGCGCATATTCGCCACGATTACCACGAGATTATTGTTGACGGCACGATTCGGCTGATAGATGACCCGCGCGTGACGCTGATGAAAAAGGCGGATTTGCTGATACCTAGCGTGAGTGCGGCGTCGGTAGTGGCCAAGGTGGCACGGGATAATTATATGAAGCATTTGGACGTGGTGTTTCCGGGCTATAAGTTTGCGGGACATGTGGGCTACGGCGTAGCGGCGCACCGTATGGCTATTGCACGGTTGGGTGCGAGCCCGGTGCATCGGGTGACCTACGAGCCGCTGCATAAATACCAAAAAGCGAACGACAAACTTTTTTCGCCGCGGCCAGCCAAACGTACGACGCGACACATTGGCGATGCGGGCGAAGATGTGGCGGCTAATCATCTAGTGCGATTGGGGCACGAGATTGTCGAGCGTAATTGGCGCACGAAATATTGTGAGATTGATATTGTGTCGCAATATGGCGGCACGGTGTATTTTACCGAGGTGAAATATCGTAAAACCGACAGGCAGGGTGGTGGGCTGGCGGCGGTGACGGCGAAAAAACAGCAGCAAATGCGTTTTGCGGCGGAATATTTCGCGGTCAAAAAGAAGCTGAAGAATGTCGATTTGCGGCTGGCGGTTGCAGACGTGACCGGCCAGTCACCCGAAGTTCGGGCGTTTCTAGAGCTGGGCTAGTGCCTCGCGTACGGCCACCCCATCACGCTGAATGAGCTCAACGCGACCCTCTATTTCACCTAGGCCGATGGTAATTGTTCGGGTAAGGGCGGGTTTTTCCAATAGTGGCGTAAAGAATTCGCGGAATTCTGCCAGTTGCTGGTGTGTGGCCAGCACGCCGCCGCAAAACCGCGGGAACATGTCGTAGCTTTTGTCGCCAGCGAACTTTTCTTCTATCCAGTTCCAGTTGTCGCACACCCATTGCCAGGCGAGGTCGCGGCCATCGCGGTTGCGCAGGATCCAGGCAAACCAACGAAGGATGTCTTGCGGGCGCACTACGGTTGGGTCGGGAATGAGTGCGAGTAGGCGGGCGAGTACAGCGGGGTCGCGCGAAGAGGTAAGGGCGCTGGCTATGTCGAGTTGCAACTCGGCAGATTGGGTTGCGATGTAGTGTTCCAGTAGGGTGTCGACGTACGCGGGCTGGCCATAGCGCACGGCCGTGCCGAGTATGAGCGCGCGCAGTTCGGGGTCTAGTTGGTTGAGCGCGGTGGTTTTGTATAGTTCTGTGGCGTGCGCGATTACCTCGGCACTTTCGCTGTAAACCATGCAGCCAAGGATGATTGCACGCAGTTTCGTATCGGTTTCGGGCTCATCGGGCTTGGTCTGCCAGCCGAGGCGCTGGTATTGGCGATGCGCTAGCTGGCCTGTGAGGGTACGCAGCTGCTTTTCGGCTTTTTTGTCGGTTTCGACGAATTTTTTCAGCTCGCCAATAGCCAGGCTCATCACACTCCACACGGCTTCGGCATCTTCGTGTTTGTAGGCTTGTAGGAGCGAAACGAGCTGCGCGCTGGAAATGACGCCGCCTCGTGCCAGGAGCGTTTGCTCGTGCAACAGCTGCAGGCGGTCGAGGGGTGATAGCTCGCCCGCACGAACTTGCGCGAGAATATCGGCCAATAATTCTGGACTGTAATTGGTAATAAAATGCGCTGAATTGCCGCTATTGAGGCGCGTAAACGTGTAGGGAATGGTGAGGGTGCGGGTTTCCAGCAGGGCGGGTACGTTGGGGGCGGTTGCATTTAGGGGGATGGGCCAGAGTTTCTGGGAGGATTGATGTGGGCCGACAAAGAATTGTTGCTGGGAGAGATGGAGATTGTCGCCTTGGCGGCTGATGGAAACGACAGGGTAGCCGGGCTGGGTAATCCAGGTGTTCATAAAGCGGCTGATGTCTTTGTCGCTGGTGCTACCGAGTGCTTGCCATAGGTCGTCGCCTTCTGTGTTGGTGTAGGCATGGGTGGCAAAGTAGGCTTTCAGGCCAGTACGAAAAGCGTCGGGGCCGATGTATTGCTGCAACATTCGTAGCAGCCGGGCGCCCTTGCCGTACACGATGGCGCTATCGAACAGTGTCCCGATTTCGTCTGGGTGCCGGACGTCGGTTTGCACCGGCTGGACGCCGTCCAGGCTGTCGCGCTGCAACGCAAAGGTGCATCGGCTGGTCGCAAAATCCAGCCAAGCGTTCCATTCGGGGTGTAGTGCATCGGGGGCGAGGTTTTCCATCAGGGCGGCGAAACTCTCGTTGAGCCATAGGTTGTCCCACCACTTCATGGTGACGAGATTGCCGAACCATTGGTGACTAAGTTCGTGGGCGACTACGGCTCCGATGTACTGCCTGGTGCTGGCGCCGGCGGTGTGCGGGTCGGCCAACAAGGCGGTTTCACGGTAGGTAATGAGCCCCCAGTTTTCCATGGCGCCACTAGCAAAGTCTGGCAATGCCAGGTGGTCGGATTTTGGCAAAGGGTAGTCGGTGCCAAAATATTCTTCGAAGAAATCGATGGTGCGAACGGCAAAATCGAGCGCGAAGTTCAGGCTGTCGGCCGGCTGGGCAGGCGTGGCATATACGTTCACCTCGACGCCGCGTTTGGTGACGGCTGTTTTGCGATGCAGCTCGCCTATTGCCCAGGCCAGCAGGTAGGTGCTCATGCGTGGCGTGGTGTCGAACACGGTGACAAGCTGGCCGGCGTCGTCGTACTGTTTTTTGACCGGCATGTTGCCCAGTACGGTGCTGCCGGGGTCGGTGGTAAGCGTGACATCAAAGGTTGCCTTGGCTTCGGGCTCGTCGATACACGGGAAGACTTCGCGGGCGTGGTGGCTTTCAAATTGGGTGGCAAGTAATTCCTTGCTGACGCCATCGTGCTGGTAGTAACAGGGGTACA
>Ga0075418_10001831_pt1 | contig 24209 bp, 16 predicted proteins | sample SoiMetdeltSBSDD2_FD_81776 | JGI IMG/M metagenome (GOLD analysis project Ga0075418, IMG submission 81776) | Bulk soil microbial communities from a Populus tree surrounding site in Tennessee, USA - Soil MetaG P. deltoides SBSDD2 | ecosystem: Environmental > Terrestrial > Soil > Tree plantation...
GACGCGGAGGTTCACGAACAGGCGCATGCCCTTCTCGTGGCGTTCGAGCATGACGATGCCATGCCTGGTCGAGTCGAGCGCGTCGAAGATCAGGCCGCCGTTCGCGCCGACCGCGGGCAGGTTCACGTAGACACTGCACACCTCGACCCTCGGCTTGCTCAGCGGCGGAGCCCACGAGGCAAGAGTCTCGGAGGTCAGCGCTTCGGCGCGCGCGACCGCGCCGTCGACGACGATGGGCACGCCGTAGCTGACGAACACGCGACCCTGACCAAACCACTCGCGCAACACGGTTCCGTCGTCGGCAGGTGGCGCCAGCTCGCTCGCGCGCGCCTTCGCCTGTGCGATGTTCCACTGCGCGACCGCTTGCTGCGCCGCGGCGAGACGCGCGGCCTGGCCTTCGGGATCGAAGGAGGCACTGCGCTCGACGAGCACCAGCGCCGCGCGGTAGAGGCCCGCCTTGCCATACTCGTCGGCCAGCGTCACGAGCTGGGTCGCGATCGCCTGCGCGGTCTTCTTGCGGCGCGCCCAGATCGGATCGGTCTGCGTCAGCATCTGCTCGATCGACTTCTGCAGGTTGTCGCGCAGCACGCCGGCCGACATGACCGCGACGCGGCCGAGCGCCTCGCGCAGCAGCACCGACGCCGGCTCGGGCTCCTTCTTCGCGATCAGCTCCTTCGCGTCGGCGACGGCCTTCGTGAGCGCGTCCTGGTTCGCGGCTTCGTCCTTCGCGCGCTGCTCGGCGTCGGTCAGGGGATCGGCCGGCAGCGGATCGACGCGCAGGTTGCGGAACTGCACGGCGCACGTCGTCGCGTCGGAGACACCCTGCAGCAGCCCCACCCTTCCGCGCACGTCCGCCGGCGCTGCGACCTCGAGCGGCGCACCGTGATCCAGCTGCGCGCGCAGGCTTGGGCCGCGCACCTGGATCGAGACCCGGTGAAAACCATCGGCTCCCGGCGCGCCCTTCACCCATGTTGTCTCGCCCAGCTGCTCGGAGTTCGCGCCGCGGGTCACCCAGAGGGTCAATCCGTACTGCTTCGGGTACTGCTTCGATGCCGCCGCCGCGTCGAGCGAGCACTGCAGGCGATACCCGCCGTAGTTCGCCACACCGGCCTGGGTCACGAGCCCGACTGCGAGCGTCGCGTTGTGGTCCTTGCTCGGATCCACGGGGCGGAACTCGACGACGATCTCGTGATCGCCGTGGCTCGCAGTCGTTACCCACTCGACGACGGAGCCTGGCGGCGCCTGGCACTCGAGCGCGTCGCCTACCTCCTTCCATTCGCCGTACACGAACTCCGTATTGGTCCGCTGCAGCAGCGGCGACAGCTTGTTTGCCGCCGGCTCCGGCCCTCCCTTCGGCGTCGCGGCATCCGCCGGTTTGCTCTTCGGCCTCGCCGCTTCGAGCGCCGCGCGCTCCTTCGCGCCGGCGTCGCGGTCGTAGCCGTCGGCGACGTGCAGGCGCGTCTCGGCCGTGTCGAGCCACTTCTTGGCGCGATACGCGGCCGCGAGCTCGACCTGCTGCTTGCCGACCGACGCGAACACCGCGCGGCGCTGCGTTTCGCGCGCGTCGTTCTCTTTCAGCAGGAAGCGCGCCGACAACGCCGTCGAGTCGTGCACCGGGTTGCTCGGCAACGTCGCGAGCAGGTCCAGCGCCTGCCACAGCACGAGAACAGCGTCCTCGACCTGCTTCTGCTGCAGCAGCTTCTCGGCGCGGCTGACGAGCTTCGCCGGCTCGACCTTCTCCTGCTTCACGCCCTGCGCGGCCAGCGTGCTCGAGAGCAGGGTTGTGGCGATGGAGAGCGTGCGCATCGGGGGTCCGTTCCGCGCCTGTTGGGAGACGCATGGATGTCCCGCCCGAGGCGGGCAGGCAGGGAAGCATAATCGATCTCTAGGACCACCCGCGAAGCACAGTCATGGGACTGATGGTTTGCGTGGACACGCCGCCGTGACTCACAAGCAGTTGAGGACGTACAGGCGCGAACATGCAACGGGCAGTGGCAGTTCCACCCAAACCATCAGTTCACACAGTCATCCGTCCGCGGCGGGCCGCGGCAAGGACGCCAGGTGTTCACCCGAGGGTCAGCGGCAACGTTGCTACTTGCCGACCGCGAAGGCGCAGAACTGGACTGCGACGGGTCCATCCGCGGTGTGGAACGCGTACAGACCGATCTCGCCGGCCGCCTTGCCGAGCTGCGCGCGCGGCACCTGCAGCTTCGTGTTGCCGCACGTCGCGGTGAGGCCGGCCGCGCTCGACTCGACGGTGATCTGGTGCCAGCCGTCGCGCCGCCAGGCATCCATCTCGACCTCGCGCTGCGCCAGCGGCACCCAGCTGCTCTCGCCGGCGCGCAGGCTCGCATACAGCCGCATGCCCTTGCTGTGGCGTTCGAGGCAGACGACGCCGAACTTCGTCGAGTTCACCGCATCGAATACCAGACCGCCGTTCGCGCCGACCGCGGGCAGGTTCACGTAGACACTGTATTTCTCGACCCTCGGCATGCGCAGCGGCGGGGCCCACGAGGCGACCGTTCCGGCGGTCAGCCCTTCCGCGCACGCGATGGCGCCGTTGACGGCGAACGGCAAACCGTAGCTGACGAACTGGCGACCCTTCTCGAACCACGTGCGCAGCACGGCTCCGTCGTCGGCAGGTGGCGCGAGCTCGTTCGCGCGCGCCTTCGCCTGCGCGAGATTCCACTGCGCGACGGCTTCCCGCGCCGCGGCGAGGCGGGCGGCCTGGCCTTCGGGATCGTAGGCCGCGGCGCGCTCGACGAGCTCCAGCGCCACGCGGTAGAGGCCGGCCTTGCCATACGCGTCGGCCAGCGTCGCGAGTTCGGTCGCGATGCCCTGCTCGGTCTTCCTGCGGCGCGCCGCGAGCGGATCGGCCTGCACCAGCATCTGGTCGATCGACTTCTGCAGGTTGGTGCGCAGCACGCCGGCCGACATGGCCGCGACTCGGCCGAGCGCCTCACGCAGCAACTGCGACGCCGGCTCGGGCTTCTTGATGATCAGCTCCTTCGCGTCGGCGACGGCCTTCGCGATCGCGTCCTGGTTCGCCGCTTCGTCGCTCGTGCGGCGCTCGCCGTCGGTCGACCGATCGGGTGGCAGCGGATCGACTCGCAGGTTGCGGAACTGCACGGCGCACGTCGACGCGTCGGAGACACCCTGCAGCAGCCCTACTTTTCCGCGCACGTCCGCCGGCGTCGCGACCTCGATCGGCGCGCCCTGATCCATCTGCGCGCGCAGGCGTGGGCCGCGGACCTGGATCGACACGCGGTGAAAGCCGTCGGCGGACGGCGTCCCTTTCACCCATGCCGCGACCAGGTTCTCGAAGGTCATGCCGCGGATCGCCCAGAGGATCAGTCCATACTCCTTCGACGGCGGGTCGTAGTCGCACTGCAGGCGATACCCGCTGTAGTTCGCCGAACCTTCCCGGATCCCGAGCCCGACGGCGAGGATCGCGTTGTGGTCCTGGGTCGGTTCCACGGGGCGGAACTCGACGACGATTTCGTGATCGCCGTGCGTCGCTTTCGTCACCCATTCGAGGTGGTCGCCCTTCGGCGCCTGGCACTCGAGCGCGTCGCCCACCTCCTTCCATTCGCCGTGCACCCACTCCGTATTGGCCCGCAGCAGCAGCGGCGACAGCTTGCCTGCCGCCGGCTTCGGCACTTCCTTCGCGGCAGCCCCAGGCTTGCTCTTCGGCTTCGCCGCCTCGAGCGCCGCGCGCTCCTTCGCGCCGGCGTCGCGGTCGTAGCGGTCTGCGACGTCGAGGCGCCCCTCGGCGGTGTCGAGCCACTTCTTGCCGCGATACGCGGCCGCGAGCTCAACCTCCTGCTTGCCGACCGACGCGAACACCGCGCGGCGCTGCGCCTCGCGCGGGTCGTTCTCGTTCAGCAGGAAGCGCGCCGACACCGCCGTCGAGTCGTGCACCGGGTGGCTCGGCAGCGTCGCGAGCAGGTCCAGCGCCTGCCACAGCACGAGCACGGCATCCTCGACCTCCTTCTGCTGCAGCAGCTTCTCGGCGCGGCTGACGAGCGTCAGCGGCTCGACCTTCTCCTGTTTCTCGGCCTGCGCGGCCAGGGTGCTCACGAGCAGGGTTGTGGTGAGGGCGAGGCGGTGCATGCGCATCGGGGTTCGTTCCGCGGCTGTTGGCCGACGCTTCGATGTTACGCTCGAGGCGGTTGCAGGGGGAGCAAGCGACGTCTCGAACCACCCGAGAAGCACCAGCCGCGGGCAACGCGGCTCACCGCCCGTGCGTGGCGACGGTGACCTTCGGCAGCAGCGCGCACACGTCGGCCAGCTCGGGCAACTGGGCCGGGGCGCCGCGCGTCACTTCGGCGCGACTGGCTGGCGCAACCGCAGCGTGGTCTGCTCGCGCACGGCGCTGCTGCCGACGAACGACACGGTCTCGACCAGTTCGATGTGCGCGACGACAGCGCGCAGCGCCTCGAGCAAGCTGCGCGTGCGCGCCATGGCGTCGCCGGACAGCTCCGGCCACTGCTCCACCGCGGCGACGGCCGCTTCGAGGTGATCCCCACGAAGCTGCGCCCAGCGCAACAGCCGCGCCTGCGGCAGCGGGCGCGCCTCACCGCGCGCGCGGGCGATCAGCTCCTTGGACAACCCCGGATCCGTCGACAGCACCAACATGCCGGCCTCCGCGAACCAGTGCGGCACGAAGCCGCCGGCGTCTACGAACGGCTGCAGCTGCGGCGCCACGCCCGCGACGTTGAACGCGTATGCCGGCACGCCGAGGCCGAGCTCCGTTTCGCGCCACAGCGGCACCTGCAGATCAGCAGCGGCCCCGATGTGCGTCGCGAGCGACGCCATGAAGCCAGCGCCCGCCGTGTTGCTCTGCGTGCGCGCGACCAGCGCGACCCCGGCGAACGGACGCGCCGGCCGTTCGCCAGCGGCCGGCAAGGTGTTCTCTCGGGTCACGAGCAGAGTGCCGGGCATGAACACCGCCGAGTCCTCGCCGTCGAGAAACTCGATCACGCCCCGCCACTGCGTCCGCATCAGCGTGGACATCGAGTAGTCCTCGTCGTCGAGGTGCACCGGCAACAGCGTGTCGATCAGCATCGTCAGCACGACGTCGAGCCTGTCGCAGGTGACCGCGAACGGACCGTCGTCCGGCCGCAGCAGGCGCGCCAGCGCCAGCGGCACATCCGTGTCGCTGTCGCCCGGCGGGGACTCGTGGCGCTTCTCGTGCGTCCACACGACGCCCTGCGCGACCTGCAGCGCGACGGACTGGTTGGTCGTCACCGCGTCGACGCGGCCGAGGAAATCGAGGAGCTGGCCCATCAGCGCGGTGTCGCCGCGCGCCAGGTCGGCACCGGCGACCGCCGTGACGGCGTCATAGGCGCCCGTCAGATACGCGACGCCCTCGCCGACCTCGCTGCGCGCGAACAGCAGCGTGGCGCCATCGCGCGGCCACGGGTGCAGCCGCGCAGCGGCGCAGGGCGGCGGAGCCAGCTTGCCGACGGTCAGCTCGATCACGGCCCCTCGCTGCTCGATCGTCGCGTCGACGACCCACGCGGGCGCGGTGCTCGCGTCGATGCCGGCCGCGTCGAGCGCACGCCGCGCCGATGCACCGGCCGCGAACGGCTCGCCGCGCAGCGTCATGCGCGCGTCGCGGAGCTCCACCGTGAGCCCCAGCTCCTTGCCGCGAGCCTGCGCGTGCTTGGCCAGCGTGTCGAACCAGCCCTCGGCGGTGCGCTCGTCGCGAGCGCGGACCCAGGCCTGCAGCGGCATGCCGTCGAGCTGTGCGAGGTTTTGCTGCGCCGCGGCGCGGATCCGCGCGAGCACCGCGTCGTCGGTGCCCTTCCCACGCGCGAGCATCTGCAGCGCCGTGCAGCACGCGAACAGCGGCGCCGCATGCGAGAGCCGGTCCATGGTCCGCGTCGGCGCGGCGACCACGATCTCGACGGGGATCATCGGTGCCATGAGATCGAGCTGTCGCTGCAGCGCCACCGTGTCGAACGCGCGGCCGAACCACAGCCGCTGCGCGTCCGCGGTCGCGGTGAGCACGGCCACGGCCTCCGGCGATGCGAGCAGTGGCGCGATCAGGGCCACCGGATCGCGGACGACGACGACGTTCGTCGTCTCGGCGGACAACCGCGCGAGGATCGGGTCCGCCGGCTCCTGGGCCGCGAGAACGCCGCCGAGCAGCGCGGTGCAGAGAGCGTACTTCTCGGGGATCGGCGCCTTCATCTTCTGCTTCTCGTCGGCGGAACGGGGGGGAGTTGCAAAGCACCTCTCGGACCACCCGAGAAGCACGAGCCATCGTCCGCAGCACCCGGGACCGCGGCAAGGGGCGCATGCATGTCCACGAGAGGCGCGCGTCGTCACCTCTGCGACCGGCCTACGAGCCGGAACGCGCGCGATCTCTCATGGTCTCGACTCCATTGGCCAGATCAGGGTCGGCGATGAACCAAGACGAGACGTCCATCAGGTGATCAGGGGATCGATCTGCGTCATCGTCGTCCTCGACTGCGTCGACGATGCCAGCAGGACCACGGCGATCGCGAACCAACCCCGCGCTGTGGCCCGCGCGTGCAACGGCGCCGGGCCTGCCTAGCATGTGTGACCATGAGCGGCACCCAACAACTGCTGGCCAACAACCGCGCCTGGCGCGATCAGATGGAGCGCGAGCGGCCGGGCTTCTTCCGCAGCCTGATCGACCAGCAGCGCCCGCGCTTTTTGTGGATCGGCTGCGCCGACAGCCGCGTGCCGGCCAACCAGATCACCGGCCTCGAACCGGGCCAGGTGTTCGTGCACCGCAACGTGGCCAACCTCGTCGTGCACAGCGACCTGAACTGCCTCTCGGTGCTCGACTTCGCCGTCAACATGCTGGAGATCCAGGACGTGATCGTGTGCGGCCACTACGGCTGCGGCGGCATCGCCGCGGCGTTGTCGCCAGGCAGCGGCCGCGTCGTCGACCACTGGATCCGGCACGTGCGCGACATCGCGAAGTTCTACCGCAACGAGATCGAGCGCGAACCGACCGCAGTCGCGCAGGCGCGGCGGCTCGCGGAATTGAACGTCGCCGTGCAGGTCGTGCACGTGCGCGAGTGCCCGGTGCTGGCCACGCCGGCGGCGCGCGCGGTGCGCGTGCATGGCTGGATCTACGACGTGGCCGACGGCCTGCTGCGCGACCTCACGCACACGGTCGACGCGGTGCGCGCCCTCGAGCCGTCGGCCCCCGACGCGCCGAAGTGAACACTGCGAGGGCTGCAGCAGCCGTGATGCGTTGCCCGACGATCACGGCCCCCTACGCCTCCGCAACCTGGAACCACCGTACAGGCTCGGCCGACACCCTCCGCGACCGGCTTGGCCGCGGACCTCGCGCCCGCTAGAACGGTGGCTCGCCCCGAGGAACCGAACCGCGCCCTGGTTCTTCCGCCACCTTCGCCGAGCTCACCAGCCATGACCCGAGCACCCTTCGTCAGCGCCGCGAGCGTGCTGTTCGCCGCGCTGCTCACCGCCCAGAACGATCCACCGAAGCCGCAGCCATCCGCCGAGCAGATGCTGGCGAAGTACCATCCGCAGAAGGGCACCGTGAAGGTCGGCGGTGTCGCCGAAGTGAAGTTCGGCGACGGCTGGCTGTGGCTCGACCGTGCGGACGGCCAGAAGTTCCTGCGCGATCGCGGCAACCTGCGCGATCCGTCGGTGCTCGGCGTCGCGATTCCGCCGGACTTCGCCGAGGACGCCACGTTCGCCGTCTACTCGTACGACGACGAAGGGCACGTGCACGACGACGAACAGCCCGACTACGACGAGCTGCTCGCCGACATGAAGGCAGGCGCCGAGGAGCAGACCAAGGAGCTGAAGAAGGCGGGCCGCGGCGGGGTGCGCTTGATCGGCTGGGCCGAGCCGCCGCACTACGACAAGGTGCAGCACAAGCTGTACTGGGCGGAGCGCCTGCACTTCGACGAGCACGAGGGCGACACGCTGAACTACAACGTGCGCGTGCTCGGACGGAGCGGCCACCTGGTCGTCAACGGCGTCGGCGGCATCGAGCAGCTCGCTCAGGTCGCCGCGCACAGCAAGACGCTGCTCGCGGCGACCGAGTTCATCGAGGGCAAGCGCTACACGGACTTCGATCCCGCGTACGACAAGGTCGCGGCGTATGGCATCGGCGGCCTGATCGCCGGCAAGGTAGCGCTGAAGATCGGCCTGTTCGCGAAGCTCGGGCTGCTGCTGAAGGGCCTCATCAAGCCGATCCTCGTCGGCCTCGTGATCATCGGCGGCTTGCTGGTCAGACTGTTCCGGGGCCGCAAGCAGGGCGAGCAGGAGCAGCCCGCGACGCCGGCGTGAGCGCGGTTCCGTTCGTGTCGTGCCACGACGCGAAGGTGAGCCGCGGCGCGGCGGGAGCTCGCGCGCTGACGGCGACCCGGGAGGTTTGGGATGAAGTGATGGGCCGGCGCGGCTGCCGACGGAATCGGCTGTGAGCCCTACCGGAGCCCAAGCCATGCTTCCCTACCCGACCGACCAACGCCGCCTGCTCATGATGGTGCGCGTGTTCCTTCACGAGATCTCCGAGTTCGTCGCCGCACACGCCGACGGCATGGAGTACCCGTCCGACCCGAACGACAAGTGTGCCGACCACCAGCTCGAAGCGTTCCTCGAGCGCCTCGCGGAAGACGCGCGCCAGATCGACTGCGTCTACCGCACGATGACCGGCCGCGAGGAGAGCGAAGCCGAGGTGCACCATTCGCTCGCGAGCCACCTGCGCGCCCTCGCGCAGCAGGTCCCGTGGCACCACAACCGCCTGCGGCTGAACTGACCTCGGCGCCGCGAAGCCTCCGCGTCACCGGCGCCAGCGTCAGTCGACCGCGGTCCGCCAGAGGCGGGCCGCGACGATGCGTGCGAACCACTGTTGCAGCAAGAGCGCCGTGCCGAGTCCGACGACAAGGAACGGCCAGAAGAACCCGAGGTGGTCCATCCACGCGGCGAGACCGCCGAACGCCATCGCTGCGAACATGACGCCGCCGAACACGAGACAGCCGAGCGCCTGTACTTGGTAGGCCTCGTTCGGCTTGCTGAGCGGCAGCCACACCGAGAACAGCCCCGGCACCCACGAACAGACCACGACGGTCAACACTGCAGGCAGCGCCATCAGCACCGGCGTCCACCCTCCGCGCAGCGCGGCGAGCACACCGGCGAGCACGACGGTCGCCGGCACGGCGAGCCAGCAGACGATTGCCTTCCGAGCGCCGTGGAACAACGGTCCCCAATGCGGGACCGGCGTGAAGCGAAACGAGTCAGCCGCGCGCCAATGCTCCGAGCGCTGCAGCAGCACCATCGCCTGGATCGGAATGATCGCCGCGTATGCGAGCGCGAACGTCGACATCCCGGTCACGCGCGCTGCTTCGTCGCCGCGGCCGCCCGGGCCGAACACGGCCATCACCGGAAGCACGAGCAGCGGCGCGAGCGACGGATACAGCTTCAACTTCGTCTCGCGGTCGCGCACGAGATACGCGCTCGTCAGCAGGAACGCCTGGCGCTCGACTGGATCGCGCAGCCACCAGCGCAACGGAGCCCTCGCGACCAGCGACGGCAGCCGCCGCTGCTGCATCCGCTCCGGCGCCGGCGACGAGGACTCCCCGATCGCCAGCAGACCGACGCCATACGACGACCCGAGCTTCACGAACGCGAGCCACGTGGTCAGCGCCGTCGCGCCCGCTCCGATCGCGGCAGGCAACCACACCTGCCCTACCGGCATCGCGCCGCACAACAGCACGTCGATGGCACCGAACCAGACCGGCGGCGCGAGCAGCGCGAGCGTGCTCTTCGGATCGATGCCGCGCAGAGCTTCGTTGTCGAGCAGGCGCGGCATGATCTGCACGCCGACGATCATGACGATCGCCATCAGCGTCTGCAGGAGCGTCAGCAGGTTCTCGAAGCGCTCGCGGCCGAACCAGCGCAGGCACACGTTGTAGACGAGCACGATCAGCGCCGCCGAGAACAGCATCAGCAGCAGCGTCGTGAAGACGTGCGCGATCGCGAAGAACGGCGTGTTGCCCTTGTTCCAGAAGCTCGTGACGAGTCCGATTGCGTTCAGCGCGAGCGCGAGCAGCAGCGAGAAGGTCACGAGTACGGCGCACTTCGCGCGCAGCAGCTCCGCCGCGGCGACCGGCCGGTGCAGCAGGATCTCCGCCTCTTCGCGCACGAACAGCATGGTGCCGACGCTGCCGGCGAGCGTCAGCGACGCGAACAGCAGCGTGATCATGTGCAACGAACTCGCGAACGCGAGCGGCTGGCACCAGAACGCCGCGAGGGCCGGGAACAGGCCGAACACGCCGTAGACCGCGAGCGTCAGGCCCAGGTTCTTCTGCCTCCGGCGCTTGTGGCTCGCCGCGTCGTGCGCTGCGCGGCCACGGAACATGAGCTTCCAGAACAGCCCCCGCAGCACCTTCTCGCGCGACGGCACGTCGGTCATGGCAGCAGCGTCTTCGCGAACTCGGCGGCGCGCGCGGCGGCGCCCGTGATGCCACACAGACGCGTAAAGAGCTCTTCGAGCGTCAAAGCACCGTGCTGCGTGATCAGCTCCGCGGGCACGCCGTCGACGAGCAGCTTGCCCTTGTCGATGATCGCGACGCGGTGGCACACGCGTTCGACGACGTCGAGCACGTGCGAACTGTAGACGATCGTCTTGCCGTCCTTCGCGAGCGACTCGAGCAGCGCCTTGAAGCCGACCGCCGCGTTCGCATCGAGGCCGTCGAGCGGTTCGTCGAGCAACACGACCTTCGGGTTGTGCAGCAGCGCGGCCGTGATCACGATCTTGCGGCGCATGCCCTTGCTGTATGCGCCGAGCAGCTTGCCGCCGAGCGTGACCTCGTCGAGGTCGAAGAAGTCGAGGAACTGGCGGATGCGCGGCCGCGCCTCCTTCTCGCCGATGCCATACAGCGCGGCGACCATCAGCAGGAACTCGAGCCCAGTCAGCGCTTCGTAGACGGCGCCGGAGTCGGGCACGAAGCCGAGCAGGCGCTTGGCTTCGAGCGGGTGCGTGTGGATGTCGACGCCGCAGATCAGCGCGGTGCCCGTGTCGGGCGCGAGCATGCCGGTCAGCATCTTCAGCGTCGTCGTCTTGCCCGCGCCGTTCGGGCCGAGCAGACCGAGGATCTGGCCGGGCGGCACGTCGAGCGTCAGCGCGTCGACCGCGATCGTGCCACCGAATGCCTTCGTGAGACCGCGGATCGAGATCATCGTTCAGGCCAGCGGCCGGCGGAAAGAGAGCCAAGCTACCGCGCGGGCCAACCGGCGGCTACTTGTCCCCCAACTCCGCCGCCAGTGCGCGCCATTCCACCGCGTGCGCGGCGTGGTCCTTGTCCGACGCGCGCCGCCTGCGCGAGGTCGTCGATCATGGCCAACCATTGGCGCAGCGGGATCGCGTCGATGGCAAGCCACTTCTCAAGACCACCTGAGAGCACCAACAATCGTTCGCAGCGCCGGGGCAGTCACCACACGAAGCGCACGACCTCGAGCTCGGGGCGCTCGCCCATGAGCTGAACGTGCTGCTCCTTGCTGATGCAGCCCGTCCCGTTGACGTCGACGAACCGCAGGTTCCGCGCGTCGCGGATCGTCACGAACGACGCGTCCGTCAGGCTCTTGCACCGCGACACGTGCAGGCGCTGCAGCGACGGTGCGGCGACGAGCACGCGCAACACGTCGTCGGTGACCCAGTCGTTGTCGGCGACGCGCAGCTCACGCAGCTTCGGGAAGCGGTCGCGCACCAGCGCGGCGGCATTCGCGTCCATGCCGCGGCAGCGGTCGATCGCGAGCTCCTGCACGCTCACCGGCACGTGCAGCAGGGCCGACGGCACGAGCTCCGCGTTGCCACTGAGGTCGAGCACTTCGAGCGCGCGCATTTCGCCGAGCGCCTGCAGGCCCATGCTCGTGAACGCGCCGTCGGCGCCGTTCAGGCGGCGCAGCGCCGTGCAGTGGCGCAGCGCCATCAGCGCGCGGTCGCGCAGCCCCGGGTTGCCTGACAAGTCGAGCTCGGTGAGCCCACGCAGCGCGCCCAGCGTCGAGAGCGCCTCGGCGTCGAGCTGCGTTGCCTTCGCGAGCTCGAGCTTGCGCAGCCCCGCGCAACGTGCGATGGCTGCGACGCCCGCAGCGCCGAACGAAGGGATCGCTGCGAGCGACAGCTCTTCGAGCTGCTCCGCGTTCGGCAACTCGGCGAGTGCTTTGTCGTCGAGCGCTATGTTCACGCAGCGCAGCGTGCGCAACGAACGCAACCGGCCGAGCTCGCCCAGGTCCTCGGGCCGCAGCTCGCGCAGGTTCATCAGCTCGAGCGATGCGAGCTTCGGCAGCTGGCGCAACGCGGCGAGCCCTGCGCCGGTCAGGCGGTCGGCCGCCGAGTCGTTGATCAGCTCGAGCGCCACGAGGTTGCTGCGTTTCGACAACAGCGCTGCGGCAGCGTCGCCGAGGTCGCGACATGCGATGCGCGTGACGTCGTCCGGCAGCGCCTCGATCTCCTGGATCGAACGCACCTGCTCGCTGCGATCGAACAGTTGCCGGTGTAGCCGACACAACGCGGCGAACGCGTAGCGTCGATCCTCGGGTGGATACCACTCGACGCGCTTGCCGCTGCGCAGCAGCGTCTCGACCTGCGAGAGCGTGAGCCACGGGCTGTTCACGTGGCCGCCCCACGACACCGTGCCGAAGTCGATCGTGCGAAGCTGCTGCGAGGCGGCGAGCAGCGCGATCGACGGCTCACCGACCTTTTCGCAACCCCGGATGCGCAGGACGCGCAGCGACGGCATGCCGACGAGGTGCGCGATCGTCGTGTCGTCGACATCGACGCAGTCCTCGAGGTCCAGCTCGCGCAGGCGCGGATACCGGGCCCGCAGCTGCTTGCCGATGTCGGGTGCCATGAGAGAGGCTCCGAGCCGCAGCGTGGTCAACGCCGGCCAGTCCTGGAGTGCCGCGCCGGCGATGCGGTTCTCGGGCGGGTTCACCGGGATCGACTGCGGAAAGCGCTGCCGAGTCGCCTCGTCGGCGATGCCGCGATGCACGGCGCCGATCGAGGAGAGGTCGAGCGTGCGCAGGCCCTGCAGGTGGCCGAGTGGTCGCCACGCCTCCGGCGGCGCGCCGTGGCTCCCACACAGCGACAGGTCGCGCAACCCTGCGCAAGCGCCGATCGCTGCGAGCCCGGCCGTGTCGAGCCGCATGTTCAGTTCCATCGTCAACCGGCGCAGCGACGGCAGGCGCGGCAGGAACTGCAGCTGATCGCCGCCGAGATCGAAGTAACTGAGCCGCAGGTGCTCGAGCAACGGCAGCCGCTCGAGCTCGCGCATGCGCGCACCCTCGACGCTCTGCACCGCCAACAACTCGAGCGTGTGCAGCTTCGCCAACGACCCGATCGCGGGGAACGCGGCGTCGGTGATCGAGACGGCGGGAGCGTCGTCAGCGCGGCGGCCGGCGACGCTCGCGTAGATGCGCAGGTGCTCGAGAGCCGGGCAACGCGCGGCGAGCGCTGTGACCGCGGCGTCGTCCTGGTTGCGCAACTCGACGGTTTTCAGGTCGACGGGCAGCGACGGGATCGCCGCCGCCGACGCGACCTCGAGCAGCTTGCCCGCACTCGGCTGCTGCGCCTCGTCCACGGACGCGTCGCTGCGCAGCGGCGCGTGCCGCAGCAGCGCCACGCCGAGCACGGTGAGCACGCCGAGCAGGAACACGGCCGCGAACGCGAGCCAGCGCGCGCGTGGTAACCACCGCGCCGCAGGATCTTCGCCCGTCTCGCCGGTCGCCGCGCGCGCGAGCACTACCGCCGTCACGTCGGGCGCGCGTTCGCGACCTGTCACTTCGCGCAGCGCCCAGTCGAACCGCCGCTCGAGCACTTCGTCCTCGCGTTCGTCACGTTCGTTCGCGCCTTTCATTCTTCACCTCCGAGCCGGCGCTCGATGCACTCGCGCAGCAGCGCGCGCACGCGCTGCAGCAGCGTCTTCACGCCGTTCTCCTTCATGCCCATCGCCGCCGCGGTCGCGCTGCGGTCGAGGTCGTCGCCGTAGAAGCGCTGCACGACCTCGCGCGCGCGCCCGTCGAGCGTCGCCACGCACGCACGCAGCGCCGCGAGCCAGCGCTCGCCGTCGTCGCCGGCCGCGTGCTCGTGCCACCAGCGGTCGGCGAGCTCCACGAGCAACTCCTCGCGCCGGCCCTGGTCGCGCCGGCGCCGCAAGAACAGGTGCCGCGCCGTCTGCCGCAGGAACGCCGCCGTCGCGCCGTCGCCGCGATCCTCGTGCAGGCGCCGCATCGCGACCAGGAACGTGTCCTGCATCACGTCCTCGGCGAGATCCGCGGGCGCGCCGAGCGAACGCACGTAGCGCCACAGCCCGAGCTGGTGGCGGCGGATCATGCCCGCGAGATCAGGCAAGCTCGGGCTCATCGGCGCGGCGCGGGCGATCGTCGGCGAAGTCACGTGCAAACATCCCGCGAGAGCGCGCAGGGTATTCGGCGGGCGCGACGAAATGCAGGCAGGAGAACCGTGCCTGGCCGACGGCGGTCCACGCTATCCTCCGCAGCGCGCGGGACTGCGGCAAGGGAGGTGGACACGTCGAGCGCGCGCCTCCGCGACCTGCTTCTCCGCGAGTAGCCACGCAGCTGGGGCGGTCGCTGCAGCGCGGCACCCGTCGCACCTACTTCGCCGCCGACTCGATCGTGCTGTTCGACCGAGCCGAGCACGGTCGCGGCCGGTGACGCCGGTGCCTTGGCCACCGGCGCCTTCGGCGGCAACACCTGCGCGCGGGCGAGCGCCAGCGGGCCGCCGGCTACAACGAGACAACACGCGGCAGTTGCGATGCGCATGGCGGCGGCGATGCTACTCGGCCCCGCCGGCCGAGGCACTTTCCGCTCGCGCCGCGTGCTGCGAGTCGCTGTAGTCCTGGCCCGAAATGCGCCGCCGCCAGGACGCGAGGTTGCCGTGAGTCGAGACGCGCTCGCTTCGCAGCCGGGCGCCGCATCGGCGCGATGGTCGCGCGCAGCATGGACCGGCTACGTCGCGATCCTGTGGCTTGCGCTGCTCGTGCTGCCGGTCGCGGTGCCCTTGACTTCGCTCGACAGTTCCTGGTACGCGCTGCTGGCACACGACTGGCGCGAGACATTGCAAGCCGGCACGGAGCAGGTGTTCACCTACGGGCCGCTCGGCTGGTTGCTGACGCCGGCGCCCGGCTTCGATGCGGACCTGTTCGCGACGAAGATGATCGGCATCGGCACGGCCATGCTCGCCATCGCCGTCGTCCTCGCGGCTTTCGTGCAGAGCCTGCCGGACGGGGCCGCTCGCCTCGGTGCTGCGCTGCTCGCGCTCCTCTTCGCGCCGGTTCTGCAGGATGCCGTCTACGTGGTGGCCATCCTCGCTGCTTCGGGCCTCCTGCTCGCGCGCGAACGGATCTCCGTGGCCGGCGCCTGCCTCGCGGCTGCGCTGCTGGCCGTCACGGGCCTGGTCAAGTTCAGCCACCTCGTGCTCGCGCTGCCGTGCGTCGCCGGATTCGTCGCCGCGGCGTGGCGCCAGCACTCGTGGCGCAGTGCCGCTGTCGTCGCCGGCAGCTTCGTGGGCGCGTTCGTGCTGGCCTGGGTCCTCGCCGGGCAACGGCTCGCGGGAATCGCCGGCTACCTGCAGAACGCGGCGGAGATCGCGGCCGGCTACCACGACGTGATGGGCACGCATGGCGCCGCGCTGCAGTTCGGACTCGCGCTCGCGTGCGTGCTGCTGCTCGCCGGTCTGTGCCTCTCGACCGCGTTCGCGCGGCCGCGCACGCCGGCGAACGTCACGCTGGCGGCGGTCATGCTCGCGGTCGTCCTGCTCACCTGGAAGTCAGGGTTCGTGCGCCAGGACGACGCGCATGCACGCATCTTCTTCGCCATGGCGACGCTGGCGCCGTTCGCGCTGCGGGCCGCTGTGCAGCAGTCGCGGCGCCGCTGGTCCGCCGCCGCTACGACGGCGGCCGTCGTGATCGCGATCGCCGGCGTGGGGACTTCACTCGGCGACGACAGTCTGTGGCAGACGCCGGTCCGGTTGGCGCAGCGACTGCTCGTCAACGCGCGCGCGCTCGCGGCGCCAGAGCACTTCGCGGCCGAGCAGGCAGAGCAGGGGCGCAGGCATGCGGCCGCGACGCCGCTCGAGCAGACGCGGCGCGCATTGGGTGCGGGCAGCATCGACGCGTTCGGCCACGAGCAGGGCATCCTGCTCGCGAACTCGCTGCGGCTCCGGCACCGGCCCGTGTTCCAGAGCTACTCCGCATACACGCAGCCGCTGCAAGAGACGAACGCCGCGTGCTACGAGGCGCCGGACGGACCCGATCACGTGCTGTTCGAGCTGCAGCCACTCGACGGCTACTTCCCGACCGTTGCCGACAGCCAGGCGCTGCTGGCCCTGTTCGCCGGCTACGCGCCGCAGTTCGAGGAGCGCGACTTCTTGCTGATGCGGCGGCAGCCGGTCGTGCGCCGGCGGGCCGACCTGCCGCAGCAGCTGGTCTGGGAAGGCACGGCAGAGATGGGGAACTGGGTCGATGTGAAGGCGACTCCCGATGCGGTGCTTCTGCTCAGCCTCGACGTCGGCTACTCCGCGCTGGGTCGCCTGCAGGGAATCGCGCTGCGGCCGCCGCGGCTGTTCCTCGAAGTGCGGCTCGCGGACGGCACGCAGCAGCGCTTCCGCATCGCGCCGGCGATCGTGCGTGCGCCGTTCCTGCTCGATCCACTCGTGCGCGGCACGCGCGAGTTCCTCCAGTTGTGCCAAGGCGATCCACTGCCGCGCGTGCAGGCCTTCCGCGTCGGCAACAGCGCCGGCGGCGCGAGGGGCTTCGCGAGCAGCTTCGGCGTGCGCCTGCTCGCGATCGCGGCCAGGTAGCGCGTCAAACCATCAGTCCCCACGCGATCGGTCCGCGATCGGGACACCCTCGGCTACATTCGCCGCGTGCAAAGCAACGGTATGTCGTCATTGCGTCCCGGCGCGACCGTGATTCACGGCAGGGACGGAACGCGCGGCCTCATGCCGGCGGCGGCTGGTTCTCTCCTGCGCAGCCAAGGCTGGAACGTCGCCGCGTTCCTCTGGGGCGCGGCGGAAGCGACGCTGTTCTTTCTCGTGCCGGACGTGCTGCTGAGCTGCATCGGCCTCCGGCGCGGCGCCAAGGCGGCGGCCATCGCATCGTCGTGGGCGGCGTTCGGCGCGGCCGTCGGCGGCGCCGTCATGCATCTCTGGAGCACGCACGATGCAGAGGCCGCGCGCGCCGCCGTGCTCGCGGTCCCCGCGGTCAGCGCGCAGATGGCCACGGCCGCCGAGGCGGCCATGCGCGAGAACTGGTTCGGCGCCACGCTGCTCGGCCCGCTGAGCCTCACGCCGTTCAAGCTCTACGCCGTGCTCGCGCCGGAGGTCGGCGTGCCGCTGACTGCGTTCGCGCCCGTTGCCATCGCCGCGCGCCTGCCGCGTTTCCTCGTCGTCTCGATCGGCGCTGCGCTGATCGGCCGCCGGCTCGAGCCGAGCCTCGGCGGCCGGGCGCTCGTTGGCGTGCTCATCGGCGCATGGCTGCTGTTCTACTGCGTGTTCTTCGCGCTGATGCCGAACTGACGCAGCCGGCCAAGCCCGTGCTGCCGCTCTCGTGGCGGCGCGAGGCGGAGGACGCCGAGTTCGCGCGCATCGACGGCCGAAGGCCGCCGATGCGGGGCGGGCTGCGGAGCCCGCGGCCAAGACCTGAGCTACTTCTTGGCGCCAGAGGCCTCCAGGCCGGTCTCCAGTTGCTTGACGAATTCCTCGGCCTTGTTCCAGCCGCTGATGGTGTGCACGCAGTTGCCCTGGGTGTCGAACACGCCCATCGCCGGGATGCCGCCCATCTTCTCGTTCTTGGCCTTGAGCAGCGCGTGGACGTTCTTGTAGTCGTCGCCCGTGGCCTGCTCCTGGATGATCTTCACCGGCACGAACGAGTTGTTGAGCAGGTCGGCGACCTGCTTGTCGGGGTAGGTGGTGTCGTCCATGCGGTAGCACCACACGCACCAGAAGGCCATCACGTCGATGAACAGGGGCTTGTTGGCCTTCTTCGCCATCGCCACCGCCTCGTCGAACGAGACATAGTTCCACTTGATCGGCGTCGTTGCCTTGGGCCTGGCAAGGTCGAGCTGCTGCCGCTTGGCGAAGCTGTCGCGGTCGGCGTCGAAGCGCTTGGTCCAGATGTGCTCGGCGCGCTCGCGCATCGCCGCCTGCGTGGCGGCATCCGGGCCCTTCGCTGCCGTGGTGGCAAGGCCGACCGAGTTGCCGGTCACGTTGAGGCCGATCAGGTTGCCGACGTCGAAGCGCTTCTCGGTCATCGTGTTGAGCAGGTAGACGCTGACCGGCTGCTTCGCGCCCACCTCGGCCAGGGCCCACATGTCGCCGGCGCTGCCGAACTTGCCGTCCAGGTCCTTGTCGAGCACGGCGACGATGCGCTCCTTGTCGCCGATCTTCACCGTGGCCTCGAGGTAGCTCGGGAACGCGATGCCGACCGACGGCGGATTGTCGCCACCGCGTCCGTACGAGACCTTGATCGGGATCTTGACGTTGTCGATCGCGAACGCGGCGTCGACCGGCTTGGTCGAGCGCTGCGAAGAGGGCCCGTTGTCGCGACCCGGCTGGACGGCGACCTCGATGGCCAGCTGTTCGTCCTTGACGAGCTTGCCGTCGCCGTTGAGATCGATGCCGATCAGATCCGGCGTCTCGCTGTCGACCTTCGACTTGCCGACGACGATCAGGACCTTCTTGCCCTTGATGGGGTGGACTCCGTACCAGCTGTCGTGGCACTCCTGCCACACGGGCGTGCCATCAGGCGCCTTCTGGGACAGCGCCACGCTCTCGCTGATGGTCGCAACGGGCGGCGGCGCGGCGCGGTTGCTGGCGTCGGCGATCTTCACGGTGCCGTCGGCCTTGATCGCGGCGTCGACAGGTTTCTGGGCCACGAGAGTGGCGGAGATGCAGAGGGCGAGCGCGCCCGGGAACTGGAACCGGTTCATGAAGGACCTTTCGGGGCTCTGAAGGATGTGCCTCGCGCGAAGCGTGCGGGGACGAAAGGGCACAATGCTAGTGACCGCCCGGCCCCGAGCCAGGGGCTGCGAAAACGTTGCAGTCCGCCGCCCGCGCCTCGCGGCGTGTCCTCAAACCCGCGCAGGAGCTGCCTTCCCGCGAATTCCCTGGTCTGGCTGCAGGACCGGACCACGCTCGCTAGCATTCCTGGAGAAGGCGCGCGACCATCCCGGCGGCGCGACAGTTTTTTAGAAGGAGACAGCAATGATCATCTCGATCGTCAACTTCGCTTCCATCCCGGACAGCGAGGTGCAGAGCGTATTGCGTTCGATCAACCGGCAGATCACGGAGGACTTCGCGCCCTATTGGAGCATGGGCGCCACGCTGCGGCTCGAAGGTCGCGCGGGGTCGCGGCCCACGGTCAAGAAGGCTCTGCCCACCGAGCTGCGCGGCGACGCGATCATCTACCTGTGGGACAAGGCCGACGTCGCCGATGCGATCGGTTACCACGATGCCAACTTCGCCGGCCTGCCGTTCGGCTTCGTGTTCACGCAGATCTCGAAGGCCCTCGGCGAGCCTTGGTCCGTCACGCTCTCGCACGAGGCGCTCGAGCTGATCGGCGATGCTTCGGCCAACGTCTTCGCCGCCGGCCCGCACCCGGCCCACCCCGACCGGCTCGTGTTCCACTGGTACGAGATGTGCGACGCCGTGCAGGCCGAGACCTACGAGATCGACAGCGTCCCCGTGTCGAACTTCGTCCTGCCGCTCTACTTCACGATCGACAACGAGACCGGCAGCCGCAACGACTTCCTCGGCACGCGCACGATGAACAGCTCCCTCGCCTCGTTCGGCGTCAACCCCGGTGGCTACGTCGGCTTCTACGACCCGTCGCTGAAGCAGCACGACACCTACACGCTCGCCCACGACCAGGTCGCCGCCTTCCGCATGAAGGAGAAATCGGCCGCGAAGATCGCCAGGCGGTCGAACCGGTATCGCTCGCTGAGCGCTGGCGGCGACTGGCAGGAGCAACTGCTGTCGGCACGCAAGACTGTCGTGCTGCAGCCGGCGGCCCGGGCGGTCAAGCCGGCGGCGATGTCGAAGCAGCCCAAGCGAGGCAGGCGGCCTCGGGCAGGGGCCAGCTGATGCTGGCCTGACTTCCCTGTTCGTCTCGCGGAGTACTGACCGGGCGAAACAGGATCGCAAGCGCGAGCATCGTGCGCACCATCTTGACTACTGCGGTAGTCGAAGGACGATCGCGCACCATCGGAGGTCCTCGCAATGAAGATGCCGTTCGGGTTTCCCATGGCACTCGTACTCGCTGTCAGTGTTTCCACACTGCGAGCCCAGGACGACAACATCACGTGCGATCGCACGGCCATCCAATGGGTGCTGCCCGGCGACTTCGCGCAGGCCCTCGCGCGCGCGCAGAAGGAGCAGCGCATCCTCCTGATCAAGGGAATCTCTTTCGGCGTCGACGACGCGGGAGCGAAGTGCGCGACGAAAGGCGTCTGGTGACCCGGCGCCGAACCAATGAGAGGGGGTCCCTTCTCGGAAACGCGCGTCATCGAGTTGCTGAACCGCCGCTTCGTGCCGTTCTTCTTCAACACCGGCGGACCCGGACAAGGCAAGGACGACAAAGCACACGACTTCGTGACCGGCAAGGTGCCGAACCGCTGGGCCTACTTCGCCGCGTTCGCGCCCGACGGCCGCATCCTCGGCCAGACCGGCATCTACGACGGCACTGAGCAGGTGTTCGCGTGGCTGCGTGCGCTGTTGCGGCGTCATCCCGAGTTCGACAGGCCGACGGCGGCCGAGACCGAAGCGCGCGAGCAGGCCGCCGGCGAGCTGACGGCAGCAGCGGCGCTCGACGTCGCGCGCCAGTGCGAGCAGCTCACATGGTATGCGGAGAGCAAGCGCGCCTGCGAACGCGTGCTCGGCCTCGGCGACGCGACACAGCGCGCCGAGGCCCATCGCGTGCTGCTGCGCATCGCGCGCGCCGACGGCGATTGGCCGGCACACGCAACGGCGCTCGCGGCTGCGGCCGAGAGTGCTCTGGCCGCGGCGCTGGCCACGGATCTCGCGATCGAGAGCGGCCTGCGTATGCTGGCCGAGAAGCGCTTCGCGGGCGCGCGCGTCGCTTTGGAGTCCGCGATCGCGAGTGCCAAGGACTCCCCGCGCCTCGCCGAGCTGCACTACGAAGCCGGCCGCGCGTGTTGGTTCGGCGGCGACCGCTACTGGGCGAAGGCGCATTGGTGTTGGATCCTCGCCGAGCGCCCCGACGACCGCATGGCTATGCGCGCGCGGCTCGCGGCGGGCGCCGAAGAGTTCCCGTATCTGAACTGCGAGCTCGGCAACTTCGAGGCGAAGACGGGCCCCGTCGGCCCCGACGCGCTCGACGACGGCGTGCGCAAGGCGCAACACACCTACGAGCAGTTGCGCGAACGCCTGGTCGCGAACAAGTTCGAGCTCGGTGCGGCGCGCGAGGCGGCGCCGCACGAGCCCGAGGTCGTGCTCGCGCGCACGGCGCCGCCGGCCATCGATCCCGTCGACGCGCCCGACAACCTGGTCGCGCGCCTCGCCGATGCCGACGCCGAGACGCGCGAAAAGCTCGTCGAGCAGATCGCCGCCGCCGGCGAAGGAGCCGCGCAACCGCTCGTCGTCGCGGTCGGCAACGAGGCCTTCCGCGGCCGCCTCGCGGCGGTCGTGGCGACCGGCAAGCTGTTCGCCGCGCATCCCGAGATCGGCAAGGAACCACGCGGCTGGTTCAAGCGGCCGCTGGCCCAGCTCGCGCGCAGCGGCGACGACGAAATCGCGGCAGCCGCCAAGGCTGCAACTGCGGCGATGCAGACCGGCCAGTAGAGCCAGCCCGAGCAGACCGCCAGCGCCGTTGTCGGCCGGCACGAGAAGTGCTCGCATTCCGTCACCTACGGGCCCTCAACCCTCTCCGCTCCATCTCGTCGGTCCCGGCGAGCTCGCGACGATCCAGGACGCGATCGACCGTCTTCCCGTTCGCGGTGCCCAACAACCCCTGTCCTGCGCCACCAGGTGCTAGTTCCCACGAACCGCCGCTCACGTCCGGACCCGCGAACTCCCGATAGCATCGGAACAGCGGCGCTCTCGCCCGCTCGATCCCCGGAGCACCCCCCCATGAACCGATTCCTCCCCGTCTTCGCACTCGCACTGACCTTCGCGAGCTGCAGCAGCAGCAGCGACACCGCCGGCACCGGCACGATCAGCGTCGTACTGACCGACAGTGCGTCCGACGAGCTGTCCCAGTTCGAGGTCGACGTCAGCAACATTGTGCTGACCAAGGTCGGCGGCGCGACCGTCAGCGTGATGCCGCGGACGACGCGTGTCGACTTCGTCGAGTTGGAGTCGCTCAACGAGCTCGTGACCGCCGTCGACCTCGAGAGGGGCGTCTACACGCGCGTCACGCTGACACTCGACTTCGCCAACGCCGAAGTGCTGCTCGTCGGCCAGACGACTCCCGCGACCATCAACGACGCGAACGGAACCCCGATCACGGGCACCGTCGACGTCACGGTCGACCTCGTACCGGGCTCGCGCCTGTTCGTCGCCGCGAACAGAAACAACCTTTTCTCGCTCGACCTCGACCTCAACCAGAGCGTCGCGGTCGACTCCGCCACCAACTCGATCAGGTTCACGCCGGTGCTCGAGGTGCAAGTGGACCCCGGTAATCCGAAGCCGATCGCGACGACCGGCATCCTGAACAGCGTCGACCTCAACGCGCTGACGTTCGCCGTCGAGCGCCGCGACATCACGAACACCGTGATCCACACCTTCACGGTCGCGATCGCCCCCATCACGGTCTTCCAGCTCGACGGCGTGCTACAGGGCGGCGCCGCCGGTCTCGGCTCGTTGGTCGGCAACATCGGCCAGCGCGTGTTCGTGCAGGGCCTGTTCTCCGGCGGCAGTTCGCGGCTGACCGCGCTCGCGGTCGAGTCCGGCGCCGGCGTGCCGGGCAACGGCCAGGACTGGGTGTTCGGTCACGTCACAGCACGCACGGGCGGCCCCGGCGTCGACACGACGCTGACGGTGCTCGGGCGCTCGCTCGACACCGGTACCAGCACGCGCACCTACAACACGGCGCACACCGTGAACGTCTCGCACGCCAACACGAAGGTGCTGCGCCGCGGCGCGGGCAACACCCTCGACAGCGACGACATCAACGTCGGCCAGCTGGTCTGGATCTTCGGCGACCTGACCGGCACCACCCTCGACGCAACGGCGGCTACCGGCGTCGCGCGCCTGCTGCGCACCTCGATCTTCGGCATCGCCACGGGTCCCGCGGTCGGCGACACGCTGACGCTCGACGTCGTGCGCTTCGACCATCGCGACGTTGCGGCCTTCAACTTCGACGTCTCGGGCCAGGTGCAGGCGGATCCGAACGCGTTCACGGTCGACGTCACGGGCCTGACGACGACGGGCATCACGACGGACTCGCGCATCCGCGCGTTCGGGTGGATCGCGCCCGTCGGCTCCACCGGCGACGACGCGACCGCGTTCTCGCTCGTCGACCGCACCAACGCTGGCAAGGTGCTCTACTGCCTGTGGGTGCCCTCGTCGCTGACCGCGCTGAGCGCCAGCACGAACCTGACGCTGGGCGACATCGCCAATGCCGACATCAAGGTGATCGGCGACGGCTTCGCGCCCGTGACGCTCACGCCGTCGCCCGCGCCGGTGCTGCAGCCCCTGCTCACGGTCGGCTACTACCGCATCGTGCAGGACCTCCAGGTCACCGCGTATACCGACTTCGCGCTGTTCAAGTCGGCACTGTCCACGCGCCTGCCATCTTCCGGTGTGTTCGCCGTGTCGGCGCTCGGGACCTTCGAGCCCACGGGCCAGGTGTTCTCGGCGCTGACCGCCACGGTCGTGCTCGACTGACGGCGCGGCTCGGGCTACTTCTTCTCGAGCGCCTTGATGCGACGGCGCCATTCCGCCTCTGCGTCGGCGAGGCCGTTCGTCTTCGCGAACTCGGCGAGCTTCTCGTAGCGCGGCAGCGGATCGAGCCCGCAGGCCCACCAGAGTTTCAGCTCGCACTCCGAGCAGAATGCGAGCGGCGCGCGATCGCTCTCGGGCAGGCTGTTCGAGCCGTTCATGCCGCACTCGTGCATCGTGCAGTGCTGGATGCCGAACATGTGCCCCGTCTCGTGCGTCGCGACCTGCAGCGTGCGGCGCAGCACGGTCGCGCGTTCTTTCTCCGGATCGCCGTAGC
>Ga0075418_10001835_pt1 | contig 24165 bp, 20 predicted proteins | sample SoiMetdeltSBSDD2_FD_81776 | JGI IMG/M metagenome (GOLD analysis project Ga0075418, IMG submission 81776) | Bulk soil microbial communities from a Populus tree surrounding site in Tennessee, USA - Soil MetaG P. deltoides SBSDD2 | ecosystem: Environmental > Terrestrial > Soil > Tree plantation...
AGCGATGCGCCCGCCGGGGCGCAACAGCCGGGCGAGTTCGCGTAGCCGGGCGGTTGGGTCGGGCCACATGCCGACCGTGTTGACGGCAAGCGCGGCATCGAATGGCCCGTCGCTGATGGACAGGCTCTCGACCGGCGTGTGAATCAGGCGTACCCGTCCGGCCCGGACGGCGGCCCTGTTGCGGCGGCGGGCCTGGCGGATCATCACCTGCGAATGGTCGACGCCGACCACCACTCCCCGGATCGCTCGGGTGGCCAGGGCGGCGATGGCCACGCCCGGACCGCAGCCGAGTTCGATGACGCGGTCGGTCGGCTGGACGCCGAGAAGCTGCACCGCCCAGCGGTTGCGCGCCACGTTCGACGAGCGCCGGCCCATGATCCAGCCGGCGACGTGCCCTACGGCTCCGGTCGGGCGGTGGAACTGTGCCAGCCCCCCGTGACGAGCCCACCATTGCAGGATGCGGCCCAGCACCCTCTGCTTGATGCCCATGAGGTGAGCACAGCAGTTCATGTAGGCTTGAAGTCAATGCCTGCTACCGAGCGCACCCTGGCTTCGTCGGTCACGCCACCCTTGTTGTCCATCGGCGAGCTGGCCGAACGCACCGGCGTGGCGACGAGCGCGCTGCGGTACTACGACGAACTTGGATTGGTGCGGCCGGCGGCTCGGGCGGCGGGACGACGGCGTTATGCCGCGTCGGCGGTCAGGGACGTCGGTGTGATCCTCTTCTTCCGCGAGATCGGGTTCTCGCTGGCCGAGATCGAGCATCTCATTGCCGGCGAGCGGCAAGGCCGACAGGAGATGATCGATCACAAGTTGGCCGAGCTGGCCGAGCAGCAGCACCGCATCGAGGTGGCCCGCACCGCACTCGAACACGGCCGGCGATGCCCAGCCAACGACCCCATGAAATGCTCCCGATTCTGGTCGATCATCGATGGGCGACTGCGCGGCCTGTCACTGGAAGAAAGCCACGCGCGAGCGCACTGACAGAAGGCCCTACCGGCGACGCGCGAGAGTCCGCCCGCAAGCCAACCCCAACGGGGACATCGACACCCGGCAGCAGCCCGCCCGGTTCTCCGGAGGTGGGACCTTCAGAGGTCTACAGCGCTGACTCTTCGCCGGTCGTTGGCGTCTCGACGGCCGTTGACCAGGGAAATGCGACGGCGCGGCCCGCCGGAGTCACCACGACGTCACGTCCCGGCTCGGCCGGCCGTCCCCGCCGGGACGCCGAGCAGGGCGGCGGCGTGCCACCGCCGATCGACACCCATCCCGGCGAACAGCTCGCGCGCCGCGGCCCGGTTCGCCTCCGCGGCCGGGCAGTCGCCCAGGGCCTCGGCGGCCGCGCCCGCGACCAGGCAGGTGCGCGCCTCTCCCAGCCGGTGACCGGTCTCCCGGTGGGCACGCAGCGCCCGGTCTGCCTCCGCCGCCGCGGCGTCAACCTCGCCCTGGGCCAGGTGGACCGCGGCGAGGACGGTACGGGCCTGGCCCTCGATCACCCGGTACCCGCCCCGCCGGGCCAGGTCGAGCGCCTTACCGACCAGGTCTGCCGCGGTGTCGGGCCGGCCCGCTCCGTGGTAGGCCCCGGCCAGCCGGACCAGCTCGTCGGCTTCGAGCAGTTGGTCGGAGGTCTCGCAGGCGTACGTCAGGGCCTGCCGAAGACCGGCGATCGCCCGGGTCTGGTCGCCGAGGCGCTCGTGGATGCAGGCCAGCACGGCGAGGGACGAACTCAGCTGCGACCTGTCGCTCATCTCCTCGGCGATCACCAGTGCGGCTTCGGCGAGCTCCCGAGCCCTGGCCAGCTCGCCCAGGTCGCGGTACACATCGGCGAGGCTGAACTGGATGAGGCACAGGTAGTAGCGGTCCCCGGTCTCGTGCATCGCGGCCAGCGCGGGGGTGAGCGCGGCGACCGCGTCGTCGAGCCGGCCCAGCGAGTGGTAGTCGACGCCGAGGCTGGCGTTGGCCCTGGCCTCCGCCACGGCGGCGCCCATCTCCCGGTACGCGGCGGCGGCTTGCCGGTGGTGGTCGGCGGCCTGTTCGAGGCGTCCGAGGCCCCAGGAGACGAGGCCGAGGTTGGCCAGCGCGGTGGCCTCACCCGCGGCCCAGCCGAGCCGTCGCCGCAACTCCAGCGACCGGGACAGGTGGTCGGCGGCGAGCTCGAGCCGCCCGAGCATCTGGTAACAGCCGCCGATCCCGCTCGACCCGGACGCCTCGCCGTGCGCCCAGCCGGCCCGCTGGGCATGGTCGACCGCCCGCTCGTACGCGGCGATGGAGTCCTCGTACCGGCCGCGGACCGAGGACAGCAGCGCCAGGCTGAGCTGGCCGGCCGCGATGGCGCGCCGGTCGTGGTCGGCCTCGGCTGCGGCCAGTCCCGCCTCCGCCGCGACCTGCCAGTCCACGATGGACAGCCGGGAGAGGAAGTACCCGCGCAGCCCGTCCGCGAGCCGCCACGCCGCCGGCCGTGGACCGTGCTCGGCGGCGTACCGGACCGCGGCGACCAGGTTCGCGCGCTGGGTGTCCACCCAGGCCGACGCCTCGGCCTGGCCGGCGAACCGGACCGGGTCCGCCGGTGGTGCCGGCAGCCGGAGGAACTCCGGATAGAGCAGCTCGGCGGCCGCGTCGACGTGGCGCTGGAAGTGCTCGTACAGCCGGTCGAGGGCGAGGTCGCGGTCGGCCGCGGGCTCCTCCGCGACCGCCCGGTCGGCGGCGTACTCCCGGAGCAGGTCGTGCAGCGCGTACCGGCCCGGGGCGTGCTCGTCCACGAGGTGCGCGGCGGCGAGCTGATCCAGCAGGGCCGCGGCGGTCGCGCGGTCGGTGCCGGCGAGCGCCGCGGCGGCCGGCGCGGTCGTGTCGTGACCAGGATTGAGGCCCAGCAGGCGGAACAGCCGCCGCGCCTCCTCCGGCTGCGCGTGGTACGACAGGTCGAAGGCGACCCGTACCTCATCGGCGCCGGTCTGCAGGCTACCCAGCCGGTCCTGCCGCAGCCGGTCGTTGTAGCCGGAGATGGTGGTGTGCGGGCGGGCGGCCAGGTTGGCTGCGGCGATCCGCAGGGCCAGCGGCAGGTTGCCGCACAGGGCGGTCAGCTCGGCGACGGCCTGCGGCTCGGCGTCCACCCGGGCGCTGCCGAGCAGCCGGGCCAGCAACGCGTACGCCTCGGCGTCGCCGAGCACGTCGAGCGTCAACGGTACGGCGCCGTCGTACGCGACCAGACCGTCCAACCGGTGGCGGCTGGTGATCAGGGCCAGGCATCCGGGACCGCCGGGCAGCAGGGGCCGGACCTGGTCCGGGTCGCGGGCGTTGTCCAGCAGCACCAGCACCCGCCGGTCGGCCAGCAGCGTGCGGTACAGCGCGCTGGCTTCGTCCACATCGGACGGTATCTGCTCGGCCGGCACGTCCAGCGCGCGCAGGAACCGGGCCAGCGCCTCGACCGGCCGCACCGGCGTGCCCGGGGCGAACCCGCGCAGGTTCACGTAGAGCTGCCCGTCGTCGAACCGGTCCCGGACCCGGTGCGCCCACCATACGGCCAGTGCGGTCTTGCCCACGCCGGCGGTACCCGCGATCGCGGAGATCACCACCGCGGTGGCGCTCGGGCCGTCGTCGGGCGGGAGCGCCGAGTCGAGCTGTTTCAGCTGGCTGTCGCGGCCGGTGAACCCGGCGACGTCGGCCGGCAGCTGGGCCGGCGCCGCGGCGGGCACCGTGCTCGGGCGGGGTGCCGGCGTGGACCGGGCGGGTTCCTCGCCGGGCGCGGTGGCGAGGACCGCCCGCTGGACCTCGCGCAGCCGGGGCCCGGGATCCAGACCCAGCTCGCCCCGCAGGACCCGGCACGCCCGGTGGAACACCGTCAGCGCGTCGGCCCGCCGGCCGCACCGGTGCAGCGCCTCCATCAGCAGCGCCCACCGGCCCTCACGCAACGGGTGTTCGTCGACCAGCCGCTGCAGCTCGTCCACGGCCTCCGCGCACCGGTCGAGTTCCAGCATGACGGCGGCGTGGTCCTCTTCCGCGGCCACCCGCAGCCGTTCGAGATGCGCGACCCGCGCGACCAGCGCCGGACGGTGCGGCACATCGGCGAACGCCGGCCCGCGCCACAACGCCAGCGCGTCGGCCAGCCTGACCGCCGCCGGCTCCGGGCGGCCTGCGTCGCGCTCCCGGCGCCCGGCGGTGACAAGTTGCTCGAAGACGCTGGCGTCGACATCGTTGTCGGCGACGACCAGCTCGTATCCGTGGCCGCGGGTGATCAGCGCGTCGTCGCCCAGCATCCGGCGCAGCCGCATCACGTAGGCCTGCACCGTGTTCACCGCGCGGCGCGGCGGCTGGTCCCCCCAGACCTCGTCCACCAGCCGTTCGGTGCTGACGGCGCGACCGGCGTCGGCGAGCAGGACGGCCAGTACCAGCCGCTGCTGCTCGGCCGAGACCGGCACCCAGCGGCCGCCGTCACGGACCCGCACCGGTCCGAGCGTCCGAAACCTCATACCCCGCACCCTTCCCGGCATTGTCACGTGCGGTGTCAAGTGGCGGTTCGATGTCCCGGCACCGTCCTGGCGTTCCAGCCCGGGATGAGGCGATGTCGCGCGCACGGGCCTGCCCGCCCAGACCGAGGACGAGGCCGAGCGGGACCGTCACCGGCTCAGCGGGGGCCGCGGCGCGGCCGGGCGGAGATGCCGCTGCCGGTCAGCACGTCGAAGACGCCGGTCACCTTCATCACCCGTTCCACGATCTTGGACGGGTTGGTGACGAGCAGCCGGACACCGCTGTCGGCGAGCGTACGGTGCGCGGCGACGAGGACCCCCACGCCGGTCGAGTCGATCAGCGACACGCCGGCGACATCGATCTCCAGCACGCTCGCCTCGCTGTGGTCGGCCAGTGTGGCGGCGATGGTCTCCCGGACCAGGTCGGTCGTTGCCACGTCGATCTCGCCGGAGAACCTGATCCGGGCCCACGGACCGGCGCCTTCGACCGACTGCACAACCGCCATGTCCTGCCTCCCGCTCGTCCGCCCGCCGCCACGGTACGCCTGTTGGGTGTGCGAGGAACTAGGCCGCTCGGCCCACCGCAGCCGGAGGCTTGACACGGTGGGCGTAGACATCGACGTACTCCCGCCCGGACAGCCGCATGATCTCGTACATGATCTCGTCGGTCACCGCCCTCGTCACGTGCCGATCGCCGGAGAGCCCGGCGTACCGGGAGAAGTCCAGCGGTTCGCCGAAGCGGATCCGGGCCCGGCGGATCCTGGGCAGCCGCCGCCCGGGTGGCTGGATCTCGTCGAGGTTCAGCAGTGCCACCGGTACCACGCGTGCCCCGGTCGACAGCGCCAGCCGGGCGACGCCGGGCCTGCCGCGGTGCAACCGCCCGTCCGGCGAGCGGGTGCCCTCGGGGTAGAAACCCAGCACCCCGCCGGCCCGCAGCACGTCGGCACCCTGGTCCAGCGAGGCGAGCGCGGTCCGACCGCCGGCCCGGTCCAGCGGGATCTGGCCGGTTCCGGCGAAGAACAGCCGGGCGAGCAACCCGCGCAGACCGCGGCCGCGGAAGTACTCGACCTTCGCGGTGAACGTCATGCGCCGCCGGTCACCTCCGGCCGGAACAGCAGCCGCAGGGCCGGACCGACGAACACGTACTTGAGCAGCCAGTAGAGCATCGCGCCCGAGCTTACGGACGGGCGGCGGCGTCGTCGAGATCATGGCGGGTCAGCAGGCTGCGCAGCCCGACCTCGGCGGCGACAGCGGTCGGGCAGCCGTCGACCACGACGGCCGCACCCACGTACTGCGCGCCCGCCCGCGAGACCAGCTCACGCAGCGCGAGAAGCTGGGCGCCGGTGGCCACCCAGTCGTCGACGACGACGGCCCGGTCGGTCGGGGCGAGCAGGCGGGCCCGGAGACTCAGCGTGATCACCCGCCCGCGGTAGTCGGGGCTCGTCCGCCGGCGCAGCATCCGGTCCGCGACGTGCCCCCGGCCGTCCTTGTACGCCTCCACGAAACCGATCCCCAGGGCCTGTGCGACCAGAGGGCCGAGCACGAACCCGCTGGTCTCGGGGCCGATGACCACGGTCGGGCCGGCCGGCGCGGCGAGCGCGGCGAGGGCCGGACCCAGCCCGGCCAGCAGGGCCGGATCCCGCCACCAGCCGGAGGTGTCGCTGACCTCGTGCGTGGCGTCGTCACCGGGGTCGACCCAGCGGAACGCGGTCCGGAGCCGGTGCCGGAGTGCCTGATCCACGCCGCCCATCCTCGCATCGCCGGTCCGGGACATCGCGGCGTACGAGATGCTGGCGTGATCGGCGCGCCAACCCGAACGACGGGTCACCGCGTCTCACTGGACGTGTACGGCGATGCCGGCCCAGCAGATTCCCACTCCATCGAGGGGACAACCTCATTCAGTCCGGGCATCGAATCGGGCATGCTGGTCCCCGGACCCATGAACCTGCACCCGCTGGGCGGCCGCCGCCCGATGAGCCCTGAATCCCGCGCCGGGCTCGGCGCGGCCCTGGTGCTGCTCGCGATCGTGTCCGTGGTCGAGTTGGCCGACGGTGGAGAGCCGAACTACCTGGGCCTGTTCGCGGCGGCACCGTTCCTGGCGGCGGCGTTCGCCTCGTGGCGGGTGGTGCTCACGGTGGGCGCCTCCGCCACCGTGCTGGGGACGGTGTTCGCGGTGGCCGGCCCGCGCTCCCCGGGCGTGGCGATGGTGAACGTCGGCGGCATCGTCCTGGCGACCGTCATCGCGGCCGGCGTCGCGGCGGTACGCCAGCGCCAGGCGGAACGGATCGCCGAGCTGTCCCGGCTCGCCTCGGTCGCCCAGCAGGCCGTGCTGCGCCCGCTCGGCCCGAAGGTGGGCACGCTCGCCGTGGCCGGCCGGTACATCTCCGCCAGCGCGGCCGCCGACATCGGCGGCGATCTGTACGAGGCGCTGGACACCCCGTACGGCATCCGGATGATCATCGGCGATGTGCGCGGCAAGGGCCTCGACGCGGTCCGGCTGGCCAGCATCGTGCTCGGCTCGTACCGGCACGTCGCCTTCGAACGCGCGGATCTGCGGGCGATCGTGGCCGACCTGGACCGGGCGGTGGCGCGCAGCGTCGGCGACGAGGACTTCGTCACCGCCGTGCTGGTCGAGGAGCGCGGCGGTACGTTGACGATCGTCAATTGTGGACACCCCGCGCCGCTGCTGCTGCGGCGTGGCCAGGTCATGCCGCTGGACCCGCCCGCACCGGCCCCGCCGCTCGGGTTCATGCCGGTGGTCCGGCCGCGGGTGGAGCGGCTCGAGCCGGGCGACCGGCTGCTGCTCTATACCGACGGGCTGGCGGAGGCGCGCCGCGACGGCGACTTCTTCCCCACCGCCGAGCGGGCCTGGCGGCTGGTCGGGCACGGTACCGTCGGCGACGGTCTCGCCTCGCTGGAGACCGCGCTCGTCGAGTGGGTCCGCGGCCGTCTGGACGACGACATCGCGCTCGTCCTGATGGAGTACACCGGGGCGCAGCCGGTCACGGCTCCCAGCACCCCCAATTGGGAAGTGGGCTCGCAGCAGCTCTGACCGCCCGACCCGCCCGACGACGGCGATCCGACACCGTGACGCGTGTGACGGGAATCACTCATATGGCCCTGGGGCTACCGGCCGGTAATAGAATTTGGTTACTGACGGGTAACCCATAGGACGGGGAGCAATGACGCACTACAGGAGCAACCTCCGGGACCTCGAGTTCAACCTCTTCGAGGTCTTCGGCGCCGATCAGGTACTCGGTACGGCGCCGTACCAGGACCTCGACGCCGGGACCGCGCGCAGCATCCTGGCCGAGGTTGCCCGGTTCGCCGGCGAGGACCTGGCGAGGAGCTTCGCCGACGGCGACCGGAACCCGCCCACGTTCGACCCTGAGTCGCACCGCGTCACGATGCCCGAGTCGTTCCGCCGGTCGTACCAGGCCTTCATGGACGCCGAGTTCTGGCGGCTGGACCTGCCCGAGGAGCTGGGCGGGACGGCCGCACCGCGGATGCTCTGGTGGATGCTCGCCGACCTCGTGCTCGGTGCGAACGCGCCGGTCTGGATGTACTCCAGCGGCCCGTCGTTCGCGTACACGCTGTGGCTGGAGGGCACGCCCGAGCAGAAGGAGTGGGCGAAGCTCTTCGTCGAGAAGCGCTGGGCCTCCACGATGGTGCTCACCGAGCCGGACGCCGGCTCGGACGTCGGCGCCGGACGGACCCGCGCGATCCCGCAGGACGACGGTTCCTGGCACATCGAGGGCGTCAAGCGTTTCATCACCAGCGGCGAGCACGACCTGACCGACAACATCATCCACTACGTGCTGGCCCGGCCGGCCGGTGCCGGGCCGGGTACCAAGGGCCTGTCGCTGTTCGTCGTGCCGAAGTTCCACTTCGACCCACGCACCGGCGAGCTGGGCGGGCGTAACGGCGTCTTCGCCACGAACGTCGAGCACAAGATGGGCCTGAAGGTCTCCACGACCTGTGAGCTGACCTTCGGCGGGCACGGCATTCCGGCCAAGGGCTGGCTGCTCGGCGACGTGCACGACGGCATCCGGCAGATGTTCCAGATCATCGAGTACGCCCGGATGATGGTCGGTACCAAGGCGATCGCGACCCTGTCGACCGGGTACCTCAACGCGCTGGAGTACGCGAAGAGCCGGGTCCAGGGCGCCGACCTGCTGCAGATGGCGGACAAGACCGCGCCCCGGGTCACGATCACCCACCACCCGGACGTGCGCCGGTCGCTGATGCTGCAGAAGGCGTACGCCGAGGGCATGCGCGCGCTGGTCTGCTACACGGCGTCCTGGCAGGACCGCCTGAAGATCGCGGCGGCCGCGGGCGACGAGTCGACCGAGCGGCTCGCCGACCGGGTGAACGACCTGCTGCTCCCGCTCGTCAAGGGTGCCGGTTCGGAGCGCGCGTACGAACTGCTCGGCCACGAGGCGCTGCAGACCTTCGGCGGATCCGGCTTCCTGCAGGACTATCCGCTGGAGCAGTACGTCCGGGACTCCAAAATCGACACGCTGTACGAAGGCACGACCGCGATCCAGAGCCTCGACCTGTTCTTCCGCAAGATCGTCAAGGACCAGGGCGTCGGGTTGATGACGGTGGCCGGCGAGATCCAGCAGTTCCTCGACGCCGACGGCGGGAACGGCCAGCTCAAGGTCGAACGGCTGGCGCTCGGCCGGGCACTCACCGACGTGCAGGGCATGCTCGCCACGATGACCGGGTGGCTCGGCGACGCGCAGGGGGACGACCCGCGGGCGCTCTACAAGGTCGGGCTGACCAGCCGCCGGTTGCTGCTCGCCCTGGCCGACCTGGCGATCGGCTGGTTGTTGCAGCGCCAGGCGGACGTCGCGCTGCGCGCGCTGGCCCGCGCGCTGACCCCGGCCGACCAGGCGTTCTACGAGGGCAAGGTGGCTGCGGCCCGGTTCTTCGCCCGCGAGGTACTGCCCCGGCTCGCCGCCGACCGGAAGATCATCGAGGGCACCACGCTCGATCTGATGGATCTGCCGGAGGAGGCGTTCTAACCACGGCACCGCCCCGCTCGCGGTATCGTCAGCACGATTCGCGGAGGCGAAAGATGGGTATTGGCACCGGGATCTTCCTGATTGTTCTCGGCGCGATCCTGGCGTACGCGGTGAGGGCCGAGGTCTCCTGGATCGACTTGCAGGTCGCCGGGGTCGTGCTGATGCTCGCCGGCGGCGCGCTGATCTTCCTCACCCTGTACTTCTGGCGTGAGCGGCGGCGGCGCAACGAGGTCACGATCGTGGAGGAGGCGCGGCTCGCGCACTCGACCGGCGGGGTGCCGCCGGACCCGCCGGACGCCGAGGTCCGCTGAGCTGCTCACGCGCGGGCGGTGTGCGCGGTCGACAGCCGGGCCCCGCCCGACGCGCAGTGCGCCCACGATCCGGGGACGTCGTGCACGGCCAGGCCACAGGTCCGCAACCCGTCCGAGTCCGCCGCGTGTCCGTCCGGGTCGAGCAGGACCGACAACTCCGAGACCGACGGGTTGTGGCCGATGACCAGAACGGTCCGTACCTCGGTCGAGGCGGCCGCGACCACGGCGAGCATGTCGCGCGCGCCGCCGGTGTAGAGCTTCTTCTCGTACCGCACGGCCGGCGCGGACGGCAGCGCGAGCGCGACCCCGTGCCAGGTCTGCCGGGTGCGTTTCGCCGGTGAGCAGAGGACGAGATCCGGCACGTACCCGTGTGCCGCCAGCCACGCCCCGGCCGCGCCCGCGTCGGCGTGGCCGCGTTCGGTGAGGGGTCGGTCGACGTCGGAGTGCCCGGTGGGCCGTTCGGCCTTGGCATGACGCAACAGGACCAGGGTGCGGGCGGTCGTCTCACCTGGGTCGGTCATGGCCATTAGCTTGCCCGATTGAACCGCGCACGGGGTGGGTATGTGATGCCTCGTTCGCCCCCGGAAGGAGGCTCGTTGTGGGCATCGGTGGCAGCATCGCCCTTATCGCAATCGGTGCGATCCTCGCGTTCGGCGTGGACGTGTCGATCGGCTGGCTCGACCTGTGGGTGGTCGGCTGGGTGCTCATGCTCGCCGGCGTGGCCGGCTTGATCCTCACCCTCTGGTTCTGGTCCAGCCGGCGCCGGACGGTCACGACGCGTGCGCCGGTGACCGGCACCGAGTACACCTCGGTCGAGCGCCGCACGGACGTCGGCCCGCCCGACACTCTGTAGAGTTCCGCCGACCGCGGGGGGCGTCCGGACGGCCGGCGCCCCCCGTTTCCGCGCGGGTACCGCCATGTTCCCGAGCGGGTACCGCTACGCGAACAGCGCGAAGTAGACGGCGACGTGGTGGCAGACGGCGGCCACCAGCGTGCAGGCGTGGAAGAACTCGTGGTGGCCGAAGACGGCCGGCCACGGGTTGGGGCGGCGCAGCGCGTACAGGACGCCGCCGAGGCTGTAGACCGCGCCGCCGGCCAGCAGCAGCACCAGCGCGGTCATGCCGCCGCCCCGGTGGATGTCCGGCAGCACGGCGACCGCCACCCAGCCGAGCGCGATGTAGAGCGGTGCGGACAGCCAGCGCGGCGCGTGCGGCCAGACCACCTTCATCGCCACGCCGGCCAGCGCGCCGGCCCAGACGACGGCGAGCAGGATCGCGCCGGTCCGCGGCGGCAGGAGCAGGGCACAGAACGGGGTGTACGTGCCGGCGATGAAGACGAAGATCATGGAGTGGTCCAGGCGCCGCATCACCTGGTACCCCCTGGGAGACCACACGCGGCGGTGGTAGAGCGCGCTCACACCGAACAGCCCGCACACGGTCGCGCTGTAGACCGCGCAGCTCACCACGGCCGCGGAGCCGGGGCGGGTGGCCGCCAGCGCGCACAGCACGAGGCCGCAGACCGCGGCCACGAAGAAGGCGTACGTGTGCAGCCAGCCCCGCAGGCGTGGCTTGCCGATGTCGGTGGGCCGCAGCTTCACCATGGTCGTCACGGCGGTAATCGTACTTACGGTACCGTAGGTTACCAAGCAGTAGTGTGTATTCTCACGGCGTGCGGATCAGACATGTCGGGGCCGCCGCGCTGCTGCTGGAGGTCGCCGATCCGGGGGCCTGGTTCACCGAACTGTGGCGTCGCCGGGAGGCCGGCGACCTGGTCGCGACCGAGATCGTGCCGGCCGCGGAGACGCTGCTGCTCGACGGCGTGCCGGACCCGCCGGCGCTCGCCGCGCGGCTGCAGGGCTGGGCGCCGTCCGCCGGTGCCGCCACCGCCGCGGGCCCGCCGATCGAGATCCCGGTGGAGTACGGGGGACCGGACCTCGCCGACGTCGCCGCGTGCTGGGGCGGGAACGAGGACTCGGTCGTGGACCGGCTCGTCGCGACCGAGTTCGTCGTCGCGTTCTGCGGGTTCGCGCCGGGCTTCGGCTACCTGACCGGGCTGCCGCCGGAGTTGGCCGTGCCCCGGCTGCCCGAGCCGCGACCGAAGGTACCGGCGGGCAGCGTCGGTCTGGCCGGCGCGTACGCGGGCATCTACCCGACCGCCTCGCCGGGCGGGTGGCGGCTCGTCGGCCGTACCGGGGTGCGACTGTTCGATGTGGACCGTCGACCGCCGGCGTTGCTCGTACCCGGCCGGCGGGTCCGGCTGGTGCGGGAGTGACCGTGATAGAGGTGGTCCGGGCCGGCGCGCTCACCACCGTGCAGGACCTCGGCCGGGCCGGCTGGGCCCACCTCGGGGTGCCGCGGTCGGGCGCGCTCGACGCGCCGGCTCTGGTGGCGGCGAACCGGCTCGTCGGCAACCCCGACGGCGCGGCCGGGCTGGAGATCACGGTGACCGGGTGCGTGCTGCGGTTCCACGTACCGGCGACGCTCGCCCTGGCCGGCGCGCCGGCGGCCGCCACGCTCGAGGGTGACGTGCTGCGGGTCGGGCCGGCCCGGGGCGGGGTACGGACCTACCTCGCCGTCGGCGGTGGCATCGCCGTACCACCGGTGCTCGGCAGCCGGGCCACGGACACGCTCTCGGGACTCGGTCCGGCTCCGCTGCGCGACGGGGACCACCTGCCGGTCGGGCCGGGCCGATCCGCCGCGCTGTCCATTGTGGACGCCACTCGGCCGGTGCCCGATCTGGTCGTGCCGATCCGGCCGGGTCCGCGCGCGGACTGGTTCGCGCCGCGGGCGCTGGAGACGCTGTCCGGTACGCCGTACACGGTGAGCCCGGTGAGCAACCGGATCGGGGTGCGGCTGGCCGGCGAGAGCCTGCCCCGCGTGGTCGCCGGCGAGCTGCCCTCGGAGGGGATCGTGCTCGGCTCGGTGCAGGTACCGGCGAACGGGCAGCCGCTGGTGTTCCTGGCCGACCACCCGACGACCGGCGGGTACCCGGTGATCGCCGTGGTCGAGCCCGCCGGTCTGCCGCTCCTGGCGCAGGCCCGGCCAGGGGCTACGGTGAGGTTCCATGGACCTGAACGCTGACCTCGGCGAGGGATTCGGGATCTGGCGGCTCGGCGACGATCTCGGTCTGCTGGACGTGGTGACGAGCGCGAACGTCGCCTGCGGGTTCCACGCCGGTGACCCGACCACGATGCACCGGGTGTGCGCGGCGGCCACCGAGCGCGGCGTCGCGATCGGCGCTCAGGTGGCCTACCGGGACCTGGCCGGGTTCGGGCGGCGGCGGATCGACTACGCCGTGGACGACCTGCGCGACGACATCCGCTACCAGATCGGGGCGCTGTCGGCGTTCGGGCAGGTGCGGTACGTCAAGCCGCACGGCGCGCTCTACAACACCGCGGCCGTCGACGAGGGGCAGGCGACCGCGGTCGTCCGCGCGGTGCAGGCGTACGACTCCGCGCTGCCGGTGCTGTGCCAGCCGGGTTCGGTGCTCGCGCGGCTGGCGGCAGACGCGGGCCTGCGCGTGGTCGCCGAGGGATTCGCCGACCGGGCCTACCTGCCGGACGGGCGGCTGATGCCGCGCACGCAGCCGGGCGCGGTGGTGCACTCCACACCGGACGTGGTGGCCGCCGCGGTCCGGATGGCCTCGGCCGGCGAGGTGGTCGCGTACGACGGCTCGGTGCTCTCCCACCCGGTCGAGTCGTTGTGCGTCCACGGCGATACGCCCGGCGCGGTGGACCTGGCCCGCCAGGTGCGCACCGCCCTGGAGGCCGCCGGGTCGACGGTCGCGCCGTTCGCCGATCCCGGGACCCGCCGGCCCGACGCTCAGCGGCCGTAGCGGCGGCGGGAGCGCCGCGAGCGGCCCATCGCCACGAACAGGATGCCGAGGCCGAGCAGGACGGCCGTGATCCCGACCAGCCGGACGACCGACGAGCCGGTCATCGCGAGCCCGCCCCGCGTCGGACCACCCGCCGCGCCGGGCGCCGGGCTGGCGGTGCCGGCGGTGACCGTGGTCGACACCGTCTCGCTGTTGTTGGCCGGGGTCGGGTCGGTGGTCGTCGCGCTGGTGGTGGCGGTCAGCCTCACCTGGCTGGTCGAGCCCGCGGTGAGGACGAGCGTGAACGTCGCCGATCCGCCGCTCGGCAGCGTGGCGAGCGTGGCTGAGACCGCGCCGGTAGCGGCGCCGGGCGCCGGGGCGGAGGTCGTCCAGCCGGCGGGAGCGGTGAAGGAGGTGAACGTCGTACCGGCCGGCAGGTCCGCGGAGAGCGCGGCGTTCGTGGCCGCCACCGGGCCGTTGTTGGTGAGCGTCAGCGCGTACGCGACCGCGCCGCCCGCGACGACCGGGTCCGGGCTGTCGGTCACGCTGACCGTGAGGTCGCCCGCGTTGGCCACGGTCACCGCGGCCGTCACCGAGTTGTTGCCCCCGTCCGGGTCGGGCGTGGCCGACGTGACCGACGGCTTCAGGCGCAGCTGTACCCCGTGCGCCGTACCCGGCGCGAGGGTGACCGTGAGCGTGAACGCCGGGCCGGGCCCGCCGGGCTGTACCGATGCCGCGGTGGCCCGGACCCGGCCGGTACCACCGACCGGCGGATTCGTGACCGTCCAGCCGTCCGGCGCCGTGAACGAGGTGAACACGGTGTTCGCCGGCGTCTCGACGGAGAGTTCCGGCGCCGCCGCCGCGGCCGGCCCGGCATCGGTGAGCGTGATCTGGTACGTGACCGGTGTGCCGGCCGCGACCGCACCGGGGCTGTCCGCGACGGCGACACGCAGGTCCGCCGCGTTACTGAGTTCCGTGGCGGCCGTCGCGGTGTTGTTGCCCGGGTCCGGGTCGGGCGCGTCCGACCCGACGGACGCGGAGAGGTCGATCCGGTCGCCGCCGGTCACCAGGACGGTCAGCTTGAAGGACGCACCCTCGCGCGGGGTGACCAGTGCCCCGGTGGCGGTGACCGTACCGGCGGCGCCGACCGGTGGCGTGGTGACCGTCCAGTGCGGCGGGGTGGCGAACGAGGCGAACACGGTGTTCGCGGGCGTGGTCGCGGTCATGACGGGACGGTCCGCGTTCCCCGGACCGGAGTTGCCGAACGTGATCATGTAGGTGATGGTTCCGCCGGGCCCGGACGGGTCGGGCGAGTCCGTGACGGCGATGGCCAGGTCCGCGGGGTCAACGGCCCCGGCGGCGGTTGCGGCGCCGGCCGGGGTCGCCAGCGTGAGCGACGCGGACGCGGCAAGGATCAGGACTGCCCACCGCGCCATGGTCACCTCCCACGCAAACGCGGGACTATATCGAGCCGGATCGTAGCTCGGTCGAGGACGCGATTAGGGCGTCCCTCCCATAACGATCCAAGGACGCCCGGATCACGGCGAGTCGAGCCCGCGCAGGACGATGCCGAGCCGTGACCCGCCGTCGGTGCTGACCCGGACCGGGATGCCCCAGTCCTGGCGGGTCAGGTAACAGGCCGCGTGCTCGGCGTCCGAGTCGCAGGTCGCCGCCTGCGCCACCACCTGCAGCACCCCGGCGGCCACGGCCGGCGACAGCACCAGACGCCGGGACAGCGCGGTCGACTCACCCGCGCCGTCGATCAGCAGCTCCGGCGGTGACGCGCTGACCACCAGCCGGGTCGACGGGCCGAACGACTCGTCGAGCTTCTGGCCCGGCGCCGGTGTGAAGATCACGTCGAGGTCCACCTCCCCCGGCGTCAGCTCGGTCGGCGGGCGCTCGGTCCGCTGCCGCTCGCCCGCCACCGTGGTCGGCGCCGCGCCGGGCGCCAGCCGGACGAGCCGGTGCGCGGCGGACTCGACGACCACCACCGACCCGTCTCCGGCCAGCACCAGGTCGGACGGTTCCGCGAGTCCGGTGGCCACAGTGGACAGTTGCCCGGTCGCCGGGTCGTACCGGCGTACCGCCCCGTTGTACGTGTCGGCCACCAGGACCGTCCCGTCAGGCAGCGCGCAGACGCCGAGCGGGTGCTGCAACAGCGCGGTACCGCCCGGCCCGTCGACATGGCCGAAGTCGAACAGGCCCTGGCCGACGACGGTGTGCAGGACCCCGTCGGCGACGTAGCGCAGGGCCGAGGTTTCGCTGTCCGCGATCCACAGCCGGTCGCCGTCCACCGCCAGACCCGACGGCTGGGCCAGCCAGACGTCCGGCAGCGGCCCGTCGCGCAGCGCCTCCACGGTCGTGCCGGCGTACACCCCGGCCGTCCGCTTCACCGGGTCGAACCACCAGAGCTGGTGGATCCCGGCCATCGCGATCACTACCCGGTCGTCGTACCAGGCCACGTCCCACGGCGACGAGAAGTCGACGGCCCGGGCATCGTGGGTGAGGTCGTCCACCGTCGAGCGCCACTGCCGGCCGGTACCGGCGACCGTGCTCACCTCGCCGGTCGCCAGGTGGACGCCGCGCAGCAGGTGGTTCACCGTGTCCGCGACCACAAGGTCGTAGCCGGCGACCTCCGCGACGTGCGGCGGCAGCAGGCAGAGCCCCTGCGGCTCGGCGAACGTCGCGGCCTCGGCCACACCGTCCTGGCGGCCCCGCTCACCGGTGCCGATCCGGCGGAGGACCGTCTCGCCGTCGGGCGCCAGCTCCGCCAGCGAGTGCCGCGCGGAGTCGCTCACCAGAAAGCCGGATCCCAGCGGTACGGCCTTGCCGGGGAAGCGGAGGCTCGTCTGCTCCGGCTCCGGCGGCGCGTACGGGCCGCTGCCCCGGTGCAGGGTGCCCGTCGCGTCGTGCTCCTCGATCAGTTCGTCGATCAGCCGGGCCAGGCCCTCCGCGTGCCCCTCGCCGGCCATCGTGGCGACCAGGTACCCCTGCGGATCGACCACCGACAGGGTCGGCCAGGCCTTCGCCGTGTACCGGTCCCAGGTCCTCAGCTCGGGATCGTCCAGCACCGGGTGCGCGACGCCGTACCGCTCGACGGCCGCGGCGAGCGCATCCGGATCGCGCTCGTGCGCGAACTTCGGCGAGTGCACGCCGACGACGACCAGCACGTCGGCGTACTTCTGCTCCAGCGGGCGCAGCTCGTCGAGCACGTGCAGGCAGTTGATGCAGCAGGAGGTCCAGAAGTCCAGGATTACGATCTTGCCGCGCAGATCGGCCAGCGTCATCGTCTTTCCGCCGGTGTTGAGCCATCCCCGGCCGGTCAGCTCCGGCGCGCGTACCCGTGGCGTCGTGGTCACGTCGTCAAGGGTGCCAGGTCGGGGCTGGACGCCGGTGCGCCCCGCCGGTGTGGATCGGCCAACGTCACGGTCCGGCAGCGACGGCAACTGTGCCCGCGGTCCAGCGCGTCCCTCATGTGGCGGGTACCCCGTGCCCCACTCGTGACGAGCGGTGAGGGTGGCGGCGAGGGGTCCGTGATCCTGTTGTTGCCAGAAGCACATATAACACTTGGATTACCAACTATGCCGTCTCTGTAAGGACGGCATACGGTGGGCAGGTCTTACGAGCCATGCACGGTTACGCCGGGAGTGTGTCGGTTGGCGAGCTTTCTGCTGCGCCGCTTCGTGTATTTTGCGGCGCTTGTGGTGGTTGCCACATCGATCGCTTACTTCCTGGCCGCGACCCAGCTGAACCCGCGCTCGAATTATCAGGGCCGGAATCCCCCGCCGCCGCCCGCCGTCGTGGACGCCCAGCTCGACGCGATCAACATGAACGACAAGACGCCGGTGCTGGAGCGGTTCACCACCTGGGCCGGCGGCGTGGTCCAGGGTGACTTCGGCCGGACCATCGACAACGGCTCGGTCAACGACGAGATGAACCGGCGGATGTGGGTCAGCCTCCGGCTGCTGCTGATCGGCTCGCTGATCGGCACCATGGTCGGGGTGCTGGCCGGTGCCTGGGGCGCGATCCGGCAGTACAAGTTCTCCGATCAGGCCATGACGTTGCTCGCGTTCGTATTGCTCTCGACGCCGACCGTGGTGCTGGCCGTACTCGTCAAGTACGCCGGGACCTGGTTCAACCGGGCGGTCGGTCGGGCCGACGATCCGCTCGTCTACAACACCGGCGAGATGACCCCCGGGCTGGATCCGTGGTCCTGGGCCGGCATCACGGACCGGTTCGCGCACCTGATCCTGCCGTCGATCGTGCTGATCATGGGGGTCAACGGCTTCGCGTTCTACAGCCGGTACCAGCGCAGCGCGATGCTCGACGTGCTCGGCAGCGACTTCCTGCGGACCGCGCAGGCGAAGGGGCTGCGACGGTCGCGCGCGCTGTTCAAGCACGGCCTGCGTACGGCGCTGATCCCGATGGCAACCTTTTTCTCGTACCAGTTCGCCTTATTGTTCGTAGGCGCGACGTTCACGGAGAAGATCTTCGGATGGCACGGCATGGGCGAATGGTTCGTCGACTCGATCACGCGCAACGACGTGAACGCGGCCGCGGCCATCACGCTCTTCGTCGCCGTGCTGGTGCTCCTCGCCGGCGTGATCTCGGACTTCGCCTACGCCGCGCTGGATCCGCGGGTCCGGGTCAGGTAGGGGAGCCGACATGAGGTTGCGAACCGTAACCGGGGGCCCGGCATGACGCTGCCTCAGGATCCGAGCGTCATCGTCCAGGCCGGAGGCACCGCCGCCGTACCGGAGGTCAGTTCACCCATCGAGGTCGAGGCGATCTCGCGCGGCCGCCTGGTGATCCGCCGCTTCCGGCGCCGGCGTACCGCGGTCGCCGGGCTGATCAGCCTGGTGCTGCTGTTCGCGCTGGCCTACCTCGGGCCGTACCTGACCCAGTGGTCGTACGACGAGATCGACTTCGAGGCGTTCCAGCAGGCGCCGTCGGCCGCGCACTGGTTCGGCACCACGCAGACCGGCAAGGACCTGTTCGCGCTGACCATGCGCGGGATGCAGAAGTCGCTCGTCATCGGCCTCCTGGCCGCCGCGATCGGTACCGGCATGGCGGCCCTGTTCGGCGCGTTCGGCGGCTACTTCGGGCGCTGGGTCGACCGGCTCAGCACCACCCTGGGCGACCTCATGCTGGTCCTGCCCGCGTTCCTGATCATCGCGATCCTCTCGCCGAACTTCCGCGGCAAGAGCTGGCTGGTCTTCGTGGTCCTGCTCGGGGCGTTCCAGTGGATGATCACCGCGCGGGTGGTCCGGGGGTTGACGCTGTCGCTGCGGGAGCGCGAGTTCGTCCAGGCGGCCGGGTTCATGGGCGTACCGCGCTGGCGGATCGTCCTCCGGCACATCCTGCCGAACATGTCGAGCTTCCTGACCATCGACTACACGATCGGGGTGGGCGCGGCGATCCTGGCCGAGGTCGGGCTCTCGTTCTTCGGCTTCGGCGTCCAGTTGCCGGACGTCTCGATGGGCACGCTGATCGCCGACGGGGCGCCGGCCGCGCTGACCTACCCGTGGCAGTTCTTCTTCGTCGCCGGGTTGCTCGTCGCGATCGTGCTCAGCGTGAACGCGATCGGCGACGGCCTGCGGGACGCGCTCGACCCGACCTCGGGAGCCGGCCGTGCGTGATCGCGTCGGAGTCGGTCGAGGCCGAAGGCCCAGCGACGCCGCGGGCGGGCTCAGCCCCATCCTGGAGGTCACCGACCTGTCGGTCCGGTTCCCCAGCGAGTCCGGCCCGGTCCACGCGGTGCGGCACCTGTCGTACCAGGTGATGCCCGGCGAGGTGCTCGGCATTGTCGGCGAGTCCGGCTCGGGCAAATCCGTCTCGTCGATGGCTGTGATGGGTCTGCTGCCGCCGGCGGCGCTGGTCACCGGGTCGATCCGGTTCCAGGGCCGGGAGATGCTCGGCCGCTCCGACCGCGAGCTGTCGCGGATCCGTGGCCGGAAGATCTCGATGATCTTCCAGGATCCGCTCTCCGCGCTGACCCCGGTCTATACGGTCGGCGACCAGATCGCCGAGGCGATCCTCGTGCACGAGGACATCTCCAAGGAGGTGGCCACCAAGAAGGCCATCGACCTGCTCGACCTCGTCGGCATCCCGAACCCGAAGGTCCGGGCGAACGCGTTCCCGCACGAGTTCTCCGGCGGCATGCGGCAGCGCGCCATGATCGCGATGGCGATCGCCAACGACCCGGACCTGATCATCGCGGACGAGCCGACCACGGCGCTCGACGTGACGATCCAGGCGCAGATCCTCGAGGTGCTGCACACGGCCCGGGACACGACCGGCGCGGCGATCATCATGATCACGCACGACCTCGGCGTGGTGGCCGGGTTCGCCGACCGGGTCGCGGTGATGTACGCCGGCAAGCCCGTCGAGACCGGATCCGTGGACGACGTCTACTACCGCCCGCGGATGCCGTACACGTTGGGGCTTCTGGGTTCCATCCCGCGCCTGGACGTCGGCGAGCGGCAGCCGCTCACCCCGATCGAGGGCAGTCCACCGTCCCTTGTGGACCTACCGCAGGGCTGCCCGTTCGTGCCGCGCTGCCCGATGGCGATCGAGCTGTGCTCGGAGGTCGAGCCGCCGCTGGAGCGGATGGCCGCATCCGGTGCCGCGCACAGCGCGGCCTGCCACCGCAGCGAGGAGATCGAGCGGGGCGGCCTGACGAGTACGGATGTGTTCCCGGCTCCGGTCGTGCCGCCCTCGTTGGTCGAGCGGATCCCGCGGCACGCGCGCCGGACGGTGCTCGGCGTCGACGGGCTGGTCAAGCACTACCCGCTGGTGAAGGGCGCGATCTTCCGGCGGCGGGTCGGGACGGTGCAGGCGGTCAACGGCATCAGCCTGGACATCCGCGAGGGCGAGACGCTCGGCCTGGTCGGGGAGTCCGGCTGCGGCAAGACCACCACGATCATGGAGATCCTGCACCTGGTCAAGCCGCAGGCCGGCACGATCGTCGTGCTGGACAAGGACACAGCATCGATGAGCCGGCGCCACCGGTTCGCGGTGCGCCGGGACCTGCAGGTCGTCTTCCAGGACCCGATGGCCTCGCTCGACCCGCGGCTGCCGATCGGCGACATCCTGGCCGAGCCGCTGCTCACGCACGGGGTACCGGCGAACGAACGGGCCGCCCGGGTCCGCGAGCTGCTGCGCCTCGTGGGGCTGCGGCCGGAGCACGCGAACCGGTACCCGCAGGAGTTCTCCGGCGGCCAGCGGCAGCGCGTCGGCATCGCCCGGGCGCTCGCGTTGCAGCCGAAGGTCCTGGTGCTGGACGAGCCGGTCTCCGCGCTCGACGTGTCGATCCGGGCCGGCATCATCAACCTGCTCGAACAGCTCAAGGTCGACCTCGGCCTGAGCTACCTGTTCGTGGCCCACGACCTGTCGGTCGTGCGGCACATCGCCGACCGGGTGGCGGTGATGTACCTGGGCACGATCGCCGAGATCGGTCAGGTGGACCAGGTCTTCGAGGCGCCGTCCCACCCGTACACGCAGGCACTGCTCTCCGCGATCCCGATCCCGGACCCGGAGAAGGAGCGCCAGCGCCGCCGGATCGTGCTCCAGGGAGACCTGCCTAGCCCGGCCGACCCACCATCGGGTTGCCCGTTCCGCACCCGGTGCCAGAAGTTCGCTGGCGAGCTGTCCGACTCGCAACGCCAGCGCTGCATCTCCGAGGCCCCAGCGCTCCGCCACCAGGGTCCCGGCGATGCCGACCACGACGCCGCCTGCCACTACGCGGAGGTTGATGAGGTGCTGTAGGCGGATGTGAGCGGCCCGGCCGCCGGGATTGTCCAGATCGAACGGCGGCCGAGCCGGGCTGTACCCACCCACCTTCACGATGGAGGAAAGATGATGCACAGCTTGCGCACGAGGGTAGTGCTCTCGTCCGCCGCTGCGCTCGCGTTAGTCGGCGGCCTTGCCGCCTGCGGCGGAGGCGACAATTCGCCGGCACCGCAGGCCCCTCCGAAGGCGAGCGAGAACCAGGTCAACGCCATCGCGCGGGACAAGCTCCAGGACAGCGGCAAGCTGACGTGGCCGCTGTCGGGCTTCCCGGCGAACTTCAACTACTACCAACTCGACGGCACCGACCTGGACACGTCCAACGTCATGCTGGCCACGATGCCGCAGGCGTTCTACACCGACGCCGGCGGCAAGCCGTACTTCAACAAGGATCTGCTGGCCTCGGACCCGACGATCAAGTCGGACCCGAAGCAGGTCATCACGTACAAGATCAACCCGAAGGCCGTCTGGTCCGATGGCACGCCGATCACCTGGGAAGACTTCCAGTGGCAGTGGAAGGCCAGCAACGGTACGGACAAGGCGTACAACATCTCCTCGTCCAACGGGTACGACCAGATCGAAAGCGTGGAGCGCGGCGCGGACGATCGCGAGGCTATCGTCACGTACAAGAACAAGTACGCCGACTGGCAGGCGGTGTTCTCGCCGATCTACCCGAAGGCCACGAACTCGGACCCGAAGGTCTTCAACGAGGGCTGGAAGGCCAAGCCGCTGGTCGCCGGCGGGCCGTTCATGCTCGGGTCGATCGACAACACGGCCAAGACCATCACGTTGGTACGCAACGACAAGTGGTGGGGTAACAAGCCGCTGCTGGACACCATCGTGTACCGGTCGATCGAGCCGAACGCCCAGATCGACGCGCTCGCCAACAACGAGGTCGACTTCATCGACATCGGGCCGGACGCGAACAAGTGGAAGCGCGCCAAGGATCTGACCGCGACGGACATCCGGGTCGCGGGTGGCCCGAACTTCCGGCACATCACGATCAACGGCACCGCGCCGCTGCTGCAGGACGTGAAGGTGCGTCAGGCGCTGGCGATGGGCATCAACCGGGAGGCGATCGGCAAGTCGCTGCTCGGCCCGATGAACATCGACCCGAAGCCGCTGAACAACCACATCTTCATGACGAACCAGGACGGGTACAAGGACAACTCCGGCGACGTCGGCAAGTACAACGTGGAGAAGGCCAAGACCCTGCTGGACGAGGCCGGCTGGAAGCTGGACGGCAACGTCCGCAAGAAGGACGGCAAGGCTCTTGAGATCAACTTTGTGATCCCGACCGGGGTTGCCTCCAGCAAGCAGGAGTCCGAGCTGATCCAGGCGATGCTGGCCCAGATCGGGGTCACCGTGAAGATCAACACGGTGCCGGTGGACGACCTGTTCGACAAGTACGTCACCCCGGGGCAGTTCGACTTCACGGTCTTCTCGTGGATCGGTACGCCGTACCCGATCAGCTCGTCCAAGTCGATCTACAAGAACCCGACCAAGGACGCGAGCGGCCAGCTCATCACCGAGCAGAACTACGCTCGGATCGGCTCATCCGAGATCGACTCGCTGTTCGACCAGGCCAACGCGGAACTCGACCGGGCCAAGGCGATCGACCTGGCCAACCAGGCGGACGCGCTGATCTGGCAGGAGGTCCACTCGCTGACCATGTACCAGCGGCCCGACCAGTGGGCGGTGAAGAAGGGGCTCGCCAACTTCGGCGCCTTCGGCTTCGCCAGCACCATCTACGAGGACATCGGCTGGTCCAAGTCCTGATCGTCGCCGGTTGACCGAGCGGCGCCCGGCGGTACCCGCCGGGCGCCGCTCCGTTGGTGGCTCGCGTTGGTCGGCTCGCGAACGGTTCGCCCACGGTTCGATGCGCAACTACGCTTGGTCGATGGCGTTCCATCAACCGCCACCGGCCGGGTCGTCGGAGCCTGGTCCGGCAGAGCCAGACCCTCCGTGGAGCGGTCCGCCCAGCGGTTGGCTCGGCGGCATCGCGAACGGCCCGATCCTCCTTGGGCGCGGCCGGGCGGTCGTCGCGCTGAGGATGATCGAGGCCTTTCCGACCGGATGCAGCCTGCACGTGCGGGTGTATTCACGGCGCCCTTCCGCATTCGGTGCGGGCGAGTGGGCGGCATTGCGCGAGTCAGTTCTCGGCGACGGCCCGCCACACTCCACGCCCACCGGAGAACAGGACGGGAAACTGCGCATCGGGGTTCAGTTGGGCAACGGGACCCGGGTGACCGCGATGGCTCACTTCTCGAGTTACTCCGACCCGCCGCCGCAGCCGATTTTGGTGGAGCGAACGTCGAGCGCCGACTGGGATGACTGGCAGCTTTCCTCTGATCGATCGGTCTGGTTGTGGCCGTTGCCCGGCGTGGAGCCGTTCGAGATCGTAGTCGAGTGGCCGCTGGCGGAAATCCCGCCCACCCATACGGCTATCAGCGGCATGGAGGTCGATGCCGCAGCAGATCGAGCCCAACAACTGTGGACTGGGTCATAGAGAGAATTGTGGGTACGGCACAGTGCCCGGCGACCTCCGTCACCTGGTTCCAGTAGGGCTTGGTGGCAAAGTGGTCGCACGTGATCGTGTGGTCTGGACCAACTTGTCCAGTGCTGCTCGTCGGGCTGGGCCTGTCCGGGTCTGTAGCAGCTGCCGGTGCCTGGGCAAGCAGCGTCATCGCCAGGACGACCACCAACGTCACAGCGAGTTTTCGGGTGACCGTCGATCGCATGAATGGGACTGTCAACCTATCCCTC
>Ga0075418_10001837_pt1 | contig 24163 bp, 18 predicted proteins | sample SoiMetdeltSBSDD2_FD_81776 | JGI IMG/M metagenome (GOLD analysis project Ga0075418, IMG submission 81776) | Bulk soil microbial communities from a Populus tree surrounding site in Tennessee, USA - Soil MetaG P. deltoides SBSDD2 | ecosystem: Environmental > Terrestrial > Soil > Tree plantation...
ACGAGGCGGGCACATGGCAGACATCGGACGCCGGATCGTCTGGTGGGCGGTCGTCGTGGCAGCAATCATGTGGTGGAGCCCGCCGGGCGAGGCGCTGGCCGCCGACTTCGGCGTCAACGCGACCCTCGACGCCGACGACGCCGCGCCCGGCAATGGCCTCTGTGCCACCATCACGGCGGGCCAGTGCACCCTGCGGGCGGCGATCCGCGAAGCGAACGCCCTCGGCGGCGGCCCGCACAACATCACCCTGCCCCCCGCCGTCTACACCCTGACCCGGACGGGAACCGACGACACGGCCGTCAACGGCGATCTGGACATCACTGCCACCATCACGATCAACGGGATCTTCGCGCCGGCCAACTTCATCCAGGCGTGCGACGAGGGTGCCAACCCCGCCTGCACCGGCATCGACCGCGTCTTCGACGTCCAAGAGGGCGGCAGCCTGACCATCAACGGCGTGACCATCCGGAATGGCAGCGCTGTCGACCCTGCATTCGGCGGGGGCATCCGGGTCAACGATGGGGGCGCCGTCACCTTGAGCAACTCCGTCCTGGCCGAGAACCAGTCGACCCTCCATGGCGGCGGCCTGAGCGTCACCGGCCCCGCTGGCACGGCGACGTTGACCAACGTCACGCTCCGCAACAACCACGCAGAGAACGCTGGTGGCGCGATCGTGAACATCGGCGGCCAGCTGACGCTGACCAACGTGACGATCAGCGGCAACACGGCCGGAGCGGTGGGCGGGCTGGTCCAGCTGGGGTCCCCCAGTGCCAGCGCGACCCTGAACAATGTGACGGTCGCCAGCAACACGACGAGCAGCTCGTTTGCTGGCGGCCTGTTCAGCGAGGTGGGCACCTTCACCCTGCGCAATTCGATCGTCGCCGGGAACACCAACCCCGACGGGTCGAGCAACTGCGGCACACGCTTTTCCGCCGTCTTCTCCTCCGAGGGCTTCAACCTCGTGTCCCCCGGGACCGGCTGTGGTCTCTCCGCCGCGACCAACGACTTGATCGACGTGAATCCGAAGCTCGGCCCGCTCCAGGCGAACGGCGTGCCGGTGCCGACCCACGCCCTGCCACCCAGCAGTCCCGCCATCGATGCCGCCAACCCGGCCGCGCCGGGCGGTGGCGGCGCCGCCTGCGCCTTCGCCGATGCCCGCGCGATCATCCGCACGGCCGACGGCAATCTTGATGGAACCGGCCGCTGCGACATCGGCGCCTATGAGCTGGCGAGCTTCACGGTCAATAGCACTAGCGATCTCGACGACGCCACGCCCGGCGATGGCATCTGCGCCACCGGCACGCCCCGTCGGTGTACCCCGCGGGCGGCGATCCGCGAGGCGAACGCCATCGGCGGCGCCGCAGTCAGTCTGCCGTCCGGCTTTTTCAGCCTGACCCGCACCGGCGCCGACAACACGGCCGAGAACGGCGACCTCGACGTGACCGCTGCCCTGCTCATCGCCGGGTCCGGCCCGGCCACCACCTTCGTCCAGGCTTGCGGGGTGGACGTCAACCCGCGGTGTATCGGCATCGACCGGGTCTTCCACGTCCTGGCGGGCGGCAGCCTGACGCTGAGCGGGGTAGCTGTCCGCAAGGGCAATGCCACCAGCGGCGGCGGTGGCATCCTCAGTCAGGGCATTCTGAGCCTCACCAACGTCCTTCTGGACGGAAACGATGGCGGCCAGCAGGGCGGCGGTCTGTCCAACGGCGTCGGCGCCGTGGCCACCCTGTCCAACGTCAGCATCGCGAACAATCGGGCCGTACAGGGGGGCGGGATCGCGAACTTCAGCGAGGTGTTGAGTCTGAACAACGTGACCATCAACGATAACGTGGCCAGCGCCGAGAATGGCGGCGGGCTGCTCCAGGCAGGCAACCAGGCACCGGGCGCGCTATTGGCCAGCGTGACCGTCGCCGACAACACTGCCAGCGGCTCGGGCGGCGGCCTCTTTGTCGATACGGGCGAGATCACCATGCGTAACTCGATCGTCGCCAATAACACGCTGGTCGCCGGCGGCTCGAGCAACTGCGCCGGCGGCGGGATCTTCAGCTCGCAGGGGTTCAACCTGGTCTTCCCCGGGGCCGGCTGCGGATTCGCCACCGAAACCAACGACCGGCTCAACGCCGACCCGAAGCTCGGGCCGCTCGCCGACAACGCCGGGCAGACGCCGACGATAGCGCTGCTGCCGGGCTCGGCCGCGATCGACGCCGGCAACCCCGGCACGCCCGGCAGCGGCGGCGCGGCCTGCCCCGCCGCGGACCAGCGCGGCCAGGCCCGGGTCGACGGCAACGCCGACGGCGCCGTCCGCTGCGACATCGGTGCCTTCGAGCTGGTGCCGGTCCCGATCGACCTGGCCGTCACCCTGACCGACGGCGTTTCGGCGCCGCCCCCCGGCGCCAATCTGACCTACACTCTGACCGTCACCAACCCCGGCGGCGTGACGGTCCCGAACATCCAGGTCGCCGGCACCTTCCCGCCTCCCCTGACCAACGTCACCTGGGGCTGCCAGGCGATCGTCGGCTCGAGCGTCGCGCCCTGCAACGGCAGCGGCAACCTCGTCTCGTCGCTCAGGCTACCCGCGGGCGGTAGCGTCACGTACACGGTCCAGGCTACCGTGCCGGCCGGCACTGCCCTCGGCACCCAGATCGCCGCCACGGCCGCCATCACCCCGCCGGCCGGCGTGGCCGACCCGAACGGGGCGAACAATGGCGCCACCGACACCGACACGGTGACCGCGCCGGCCTGCAGCCCCCGCCCGCGCGTCGTCGTCCAGGTCGCCCCGAACGGCGCCGGCCGGCTCCATGTGACGCTGACGCCGAGCACCAACCCCGGCCAGGCCGCCAACCGGATCCAGGCCGTCCGGCTCGGCACGCTCCAGAACGCCGCCGTGGACGTCCCCGTCCAGCCGGGCGTGCCGGCTGCCCAGAACGGGCTCACCAGCGGCGCCCAGGTCGGCCTGACCGGGCCGGTCGCGAGCCTCAACCTGGTCGTGCGCCGCGTACCCCCGCCGGGTATCACCACGCCGGTCGCCTTCACGGCGCCGATGACCGTGACGGATGGGTGCGGCGCCTGGCCGACGCTCGCCGGCGGTGGGACCGGCGTGCCGTAGGAATCAGTCCGGCGGGTTGATCCATTTCGGTACCTATCCGGCATGACGGAACGCCCTACGCTGGTTCGGCCCGCGCGACGACATGGTTGGGCAACGCGCGCGGGGCGGGGGGCGACATGGGTAGGAGTCGTACCGACGGCCGACGTCGGCTGTCCCTGGCATCAGGTCTGGCGCTGCTCTGCTGGATCGCATTCGCGGCTCCGGTCCTGGCCGCCACGTTCGACGTCAACGTCACTGCCGACATCGTAGACCCAAACCTCACGGATGGCGTTTGCGACGTCGATCCCGGGACGGCCGGCAATCAGTGCTCGTTGCGCGCGGCCGTCCAGCAGGCCAACGTCTTGCCCTCCTCCGCCCAGAACCCGCACGTCGTCAACCTCCCGGCCCAGACGTTCACCCTCACCATTCCCGGCCGCGACGAACTGGCCGGGGCGACCGGCGACCTCAACCTCACGGCGACCAGCATCCGAATCGTCGGGCAGGGAGCGACGCAAACGATCGTCCAGGCCGGGACAGCGGTCGGGAACGGCGTCGACCGGGGCTTCCGCGTCCATCCGACCACCTCGGCCGTGCTGGAGCGCCTGACGATCGAGCACGGCGTGGCCGGCCAGCCCGGCGCTCCCCGGTCCGGCGGCGGCGTCCTCAACGAGGGTACCCTCACCGTAGACGAGGTCGAGCTCCGGCTGAACACCGCCAACAACGACGGTCGCCAGAGCGGTGGTGGCGCCATCGCCAACGCCACAGGTGCGACCCTCACCGTGACCCAGTCGGCCGTGATCGAGAACGTCGCGTTCAGGAACGGCGGTGGGATCGCCAACCAGGGGACCGCTACCATCGACACGACCACGATCGCCAATAACGACGGCGGGGGCGCGGTCGGCGGCGTGTTCACCTTCAACGCCCCCTCAACCGTGATCCGCGGCCCGACCATCGTCGACAACCGTGCGCCAGTTCCGACCGGCGGCGGCCTGGGCGCGTTTCCTGGCTCGCCGCCGTTCCGGATTGCCAACTCCATCCTGGACAATCCCAACGGCGGCAACTGTTCAAATACCACCGCCCTCACGAGCGAGGGCTTCAACATCGCCTCCGACAACTCCTGCCCGCTCGTCACCGCCGGCCCCTCGCCTGACCGCGTCCTTCTGAACGTCGGCCTCTCCCTCAGCGACCTCGGCCTCCACGGCAGCCAGACGCGGAACCATGTGCCGCTGCCAGGGAGTCCAGCGCTGGACGCTGGCGCCAGCGCCGGCCCGTGCGGCGGCGGTTCGGCGACCGACCAGCGGGGCCTGGTGCGCCCCCAGGACGGGCTGCTCGAGGGTGCGCTCCTGCCCCACTGCGACATCGGGGCCGTCGAGGTGCCCAGCCTCCGCGTGACGTCCACCCTCGACGCGCTACCGGCCGGCGGCACGCCCAGCGCGGCCTGCCGGAACGCCTCCAACGAGTGGTCGCTACGACAGGCTGTCCTCGACGGCAACGCGTTCGGCGGCGCGGCGCTCCTGCTCCCAGGTGAGATGTTCCGCCTGACCAGGACTGGCCGCGACGAGGACGCCGCCCTGACCGGCGACCTCGACGTGACCGCGCCGCTCACCATCCTCGGGCTCGGTGCCGAGTCCACCGTCATCCAGGCCGGCTCGAACGCGACGGACGGCGTCGACCGGATCTTCCACGTCCATCAAAACGCGTCGCTCGCCATCCGCGACCTGACGCTCCGGTTCGGAAGGGCGCAGGGGGCTGGCTCGGCCGGCGAGGGCGGCGCCGTCCTCGCCACGGGCGATCTGGCCCTTGAACGGGTCGTCGTCCGGCAGAATGCCGCCGCCACCGATGGCGGTGGCATCGTCGCGAACCAGGGACGGCTCGCCGTGACCGACTCCGAGGTCCGTGACAACACGGCCGGCGCCAATGGCGGCGGCATCCGGTCCGGCGCGCCGACGTCCATTACCGGCTCGACGCTCGCATTCAACACCGCCGTCAACGGGGCCGGCGGCGGCCTCAGCATCACGCTGAACACGCAATCGTTCATCCACCTCTCCACGTTCAGCGGGAACCAGGCGAGCGCCGCCGCGGCCGTGGACATGCTGGGGCGGGGCAGCAGCATCCAGCTCGAGCGCGTCAGCATCGTCGACAACAACAACACGACCGCCGGCAGCGGCGCGTTCAGGTTCAACAATGACAACTCGAGCAGCCGGCTCTCGGTGGCCGCCTCGCTCTTCGCCGCCAACTCCTCGCCGAACTGCCAGGTCGTCGGCGTGACCGACGGCCTCAGCAACCTCTCCGACGACACTACCTGCAACATCGGGACGGAGACGCGGCTCAACACCAATCCGGTCCTCGGGCAGCTCCGCGACAACGGCGGCCTGACGCGGACCCATGCGCTGCTGCCCGGCAGCCCGGCCATCGACACCGGCTCGGCCAACCTGGCCTGCCGACCAACCGATCAGCGCGGCATCGTCGCCGGGGTCAGCTTCGTCGGCGTGGTCGACGGGGACGACGTCGCCGGGGCGCGCTGTGACATCGGGGCGTTCGAGGTCCAGCGCTACACGGTCGACGCCACCGGGGACTTCCCGGATATCAGGCTGGGTGATGGGCGCTGCGGGGGCGCGGTGGGGGGCGGCCGGGGCTGCTCGGTGCGTGCCGGCATCATGGAGGCGAACGCCCAGGGCCATGCCGTCGTCGAGCTGCCGGCCGGCACGCATACCCTGACCCTGCGGGGCAGCGGAGAGAACGCCGCCGCGACCGGCGACCTGGACGTGACGGCCGGCCTGACCCTGCTCGGCGCGGCGGCCAATACCACCACCGTCCAGGCCGGCTCCGACGATCGGAACGGCATCGACCGGGTCTTCGAGATCCGCCCCGGCGCGGCTGCGCGCATCTCGCAGGTCTTCGTGAGGCACGGCCGCGTCGAGGGAGGCGGGGCCGGCCTCCTGAACCAGGGCACGCTCGCCTGACCGACGTCGAGATCGCCGACAATTCGGCGCTTGGGAGCGGCGGCAACGGCGGGGGCCTGGCGTCCGTGACCGGCTCCAGCACGACCCTCAGCCGGGTGACCATCGCCGAGAATCAGGCCGCGGTCAACGGCGGTGGTATCCTGGCCGACGGCGTGATGACGTTGGAGAATGTCACGATCAGCGGCAACGTAGCCGTGAGCCAGGGAGGCGGCATTTTCAGCGACGCGTCCCTCACGCTCAACAACGTGACGCTGGACGGCAACCGTGCGCGGTCCACTGCTCAGGGGCCGGCCATCCTCGTCAACACGGGCACGACGCGCGGCTCGAACACCGCGATCGGACCGCACCAGCGTTTCGCGTTCGCCCCCGGCGACCCGCCAGTCCTGACGTGCCGTGCCATCGCCGGCAGCCTCACGTCGCTCGGCCACAACGTCCGCGACCCCGCCGAGGTGGCGTCCTGTTTCTTTGGTGACCCCGGCGATTCGGGCGGCACCATCTCGTTCGGCCCCTTGCAGTTGAATGGCGGGCAGACGCGGACGCACGCCCTTCTGAGCCCTGGCTCGAACGCCGCCGTTGACCGCGGCAACCCGGCCACCCCACTCGACGGGAGCAACGGACGCTGCGGCGCCACGGACCAACGGGGCCAGCCTCGACCGGTCGACGGCAACCGCGACAGCCGCTCCAGGTGCGACGCCGGCGCCTTCGAGGTCCAGCCGAATGAGGGCGGCGGTGGGGGCGGTGGCGCGGGCGCGTTCTCCGTCCAGGCCAGCACCCATCAGGCCCAGCCCGGCCAGCCCGTCGTCCTCAGCTTCGGCTGGACCGTCCCGTCGCCCGAGGTCTGGCGCGCCTCGACCGCCTCGACCTCCGGCTGCTGGACGAGCGCGGACAGCCGGTCTTCATCCTGCGCTGGACCGAGACCGGCGACCGCTACGTCCTCCTGGACGCCTCCGGCCGCGAGCTGGCAGCCGGGATGCCCGGCTCGGCGACCGTCCTGACGACCCCGTTCCTCTCGCTGGCCCTGCGCGACGTCAAGACCCAGGGCAGCGGCCCGACCGGCCAGGCCGTGACCCTGACGCTCCCGCTCGTCTTCACCCAGGCCGCCGACGATCAGCGTTTCACGGTCCAGGTCGCCGGCCGCGCCGACTCCGGTGCCGAGGACCCATTCGCTACGGCCACCACTATCCAGGTCGGCGACCCGGGCCGCGTGGTCCCGTCGCCGCCGAACGACGACGGCAAGGACGAGCAGCCGGAGCGGTCCCGCAAGGAGACCGACGAGCAGCGCCAGCAACGCGAGCGCGGCAACGCCGCCGGCCAGGACCAGTACCGGACCGAGGGGAACGTCGTCGAGGTGCACCTGGACCAGAAGCCGCCGTACCTCATCATCGGGACACGAGACGGCCAGGTCCGCCTCAATCTGCGAGGCGACGCTGCCCGAATGACGGTCAAAGTCGGCGACTACGTCACCGCCGAAGGCGAGAAGATCTCCGAGCAGCGCTACGAGATCGACGACCTGGAGATCGAGTAGGTGGGGGCGGGGCTTGCCCCGCCTGCCGCGAGCTTCCTACCCGGTCAGCGGGCGAACCGGTCGATCAGCGGCCGGGCCTCGTCGATCGGCCGCACCAGACCGATCTTGCCGGGCGCCTCGCGGTCGATCCGCCCGGCCGTCGGCACGCCGATCAGCTCGCCGGCCTGGTTGATCGCCGTGCCGCCGCTGTTGCCCCGGTTGATCTCGGTGTCCGTCTTGATGAACGTGCCAGGATCGCCCGGGAACGTGTTGGGCGGCGCGATCCCCGAGTGGATACCTCGCGTCACCGTCAGGCTGGAGCCGCCCAGCCCTGGAAACCCGATGATGATGATCGTGTCGCCGATCTGGACGCTCTTCGAGCTGCCGATCGGGATCGGGTTCACCCCGAGGTTGGCCGGCAGCGCCCCGCCGTCCGCCATCGCCAGCAACTGGATGATCGCCAGGTCCAACTTCTCGTCGAAGCCTGCCACCTTGGCGCGGTACTTCGGCTCGGCGGCAGCGCCCTCGTTCGGCGGCACCGAGATGATGACGTTGTTGCCCTGGTTGATCAGCTTGCCGTTGTCGTCGCTGACCACGTGGAAGTTCGTCAGGATGTGGCCCTTCGGCGTGATGATCGAGCCGGACCCCGTCGAGGCCGAGGTCGGCCCGGTCGGCACGATCACGCGCACCGAGGCGTTGAGCGCCCGCACGAAGTTCGGGTCACGCCCGCCGGACGGCTTCGGCTCGGCCGGCGGGGCCGTCGGCTTGGCCGGGGGCTCGGTCGGCTTTGGCGGGGCTGTGGTCGGCTTGGCAGCGACCGTGGTCGGCTTCGCAGGCGGCTCGGTCGGCTTCGGAGCAACGGTTGGCGGAGGCGTCGACGTCGCCGAGACGGCGACCGGCCGTGAGGTCGGCGTCGGCGTCGCCCGGCTGTCCGCGACGGCCCGCAGCACCAGCGTCCCGGTCCCGACCATCGCGACGATCAGCACCGCGATCACGCCGCCGATCACCAGGCCGGCCTTGCTGCCGCCGCCACGGCTGCCGGCCGCCGGTCCAGCGTACGGCGCAGGGGCGCCGCCGCCGCCGTACGGAGCGCTGCCGCCGTACGGCGTGGGACCGGCCCCGGCTCCACCGTACGGCCCGGCCGCCGGACCGCCAGGTTGTGCCACGGGGCCGGCGTAGCCGCCATTCTGCGATCCAGCGTACCCGCCGACCGGCGCGCCAACGCCGCTGCCGGCCGCCTGCACGACTTCTACCTGGAGATCGGTCACGCCGATCCGGACCTGGGCGCCGGTCGGGATCGCCTCCGGCCCGGCCCCGACCCGGCGGCCGGCGATGAACGTGCCGTTCTGGCTGCCCAGATCGCGCAGGAAGGCGCCGCGCGGCGTGGACCAGACGACAAGGTGCTGCCGCGAGATGTTCGGGTCTTGCAGCACGATGTCGTTCTCGGGCGCTCGCCCGATGCGGAGACCTTGCTGGGGCACCGGGTACCGTGTTCCATTGACGACGACCACCGCCTGGATCATCGCGGTCCAGTCCCGCTCATACCCGTGTGCCCCCGCGCCATGCTCGGTCCGGTCTCCATGCCGTCTCAATGGTTGTAACGTCGCGCACCAGATGATAGCGTCGCCGGGCACTCCGTAGTGCACCAAATCTGAGAACGAGCCATCTTTAGCCGAGCAGGTGCCGTCCTGGCAGACGCCACAGGCGATGTCGCGGTTCCGAAAGGCGCCGCTCAGCCCAGCCCAGCACCTCGGTCTCCTGGCTGAACAGGATCACCTGCCGCGTCTCGGCGACCTGGAGCAGCAGGTCCAGCATCGCCACCGTGCGCTGGTCGTCAAAGTGGGGCGTCGGATCGTCCAGGATCAGCGGACAGACCTCGCCCGCGCGGGTCAACTGGTCCGCCAGTGCAACTCGCAACAGGAGGTACACCTGCTCCGCCGTCCCGTGCGAGAGCAGCGCCGCCTCGCGCCACGGCCCGCTCGCCTCCCGCACGCCGATCGCCAGCGTCGCCGGATCGACCAGCGCCTGGACGTACCGTCCGTCCGTGACGCGTGGCAGCCAGCCGGATACCTGCTCCGCCAGCCGCGGGGCCACGCTCCGGTGCACCCGCTCCTGGGCACGCAGCAAGAACGACCCGGTCAGCTCCAGCACCCGCTCCAGTTCCTTGATGCGTGCAAGATCGGCCTCGGCCAGTGCCAGCGCCTCCTCGGCTTCGGCCACGCTCAGCAGGCCCCGCATCCGCTCGTCGAGCTGCGCCCGCGCCTCGGCGGCCGCGCGGGCTGTCGCCTCGTACGTTCGGAAGGCGGCGGTCTGCGCCTCGTGGGCCGCCCGGATCCGTTGTTCGCGGTCCGAGGAGAGCGCCGCCTCGGCCGCGCCGAGCACGTCCAGCGCCTCGGCGGTCGCCTTCGCATCGCGCCGGCCGATCCCAAGGATCGCCAGGCCGCAACTGATCAGCAGCAGCGCTGCCCCCGCGAGCTGGAGCACCCGATCCTCGCCAAGCACGCCAAGCGCCGCTCCGAGCATCGAGATCACGACCGCCACCAGCAGCAGCTTGACCGACACCTGTCGAGACGATGCCCGCTCGACCCGCTGCCGTGCCTCCTCGACCTGCTCCTGGAGCGCCCGCGACGGCGGCGACGCCTCGACCTTCGACCGCGCGACCTCGGTGCGGTACAGGACTGCCCGCGCTGCGCCCTCAGCGTCCTCCAGCTCGCCCAGCCGTGCCCGGAGCTCGCCGTACGCTTCGTGCTCGACCACGGCGCTCTGGAGGTCCGCCCTGGCCCGCTCCACGGCGACCGTCGCCCGGCGCAGCGGCCCGACGGCCGTGCGGTGGTTCGCGCCGACGTGGTCCCGGCGGTACTGGTCGATCCGCTCCAGCGCCATCGCGGCCGACTCGTCGGCGCCGCCGGTGGCCGCCCCCCGCTGGAGATGGTCCTGGATCAGTTGCCCGTTCTGGCGCACGGCCAGCAGGTCACCCTGGCGCACGCAGGCGACGGCCAGGAACGTCCGTCGATCGAGCCCGAGCCAGCGCGCCGCGTCCGGGGCGTCGTTCCCCACGACGATCTCCCCGGAGCAGTCGCGCCCGCCCAACCCGAGGTCGATCGCCGTGCAGTTCACCAGGCCGCGCAGGTCGTGGCGCAGCTCGATCCGTCGCCCGTCCTCGAGGGACAGCGTCGCGCCGACCTCCCATCGTCCGCCGTCCCATGGCTCATGCCTGGCCCGCAAGACACGCTCCTCGCGCGACGGCTGCCCCGAGCCCCGTCGCCTCCCGCACAGCCCGAAGTAGAGCGCGGCGTGCCAGGACGACTTGCCGGCCTCGTTCCGCCCCCAGATCACCGTCATGCCTGGGGCCAGCCGCAGCGTCTCGCCGACGAACGGTCCGAACGCGTACGCCGCGACCGACTCGATCCTCACGATCTGCTCCCTCTCCCTCTGGGAGAGGGCTGGGGTGAGGGTCGTCCTTCCGCGTACCTCATCCGAACGGGTCCAGCTCGGTCTGTCCTTCGAGGGCGCGCAGGCCCACCAGGAGCACCCGTCGGCGGTCCTCCTCGTCCAGTTCGGCGCCGAGCACGTCCCGTACGAACTGGCCGCGGATCGTCGGCTCCTCCGCGATCACCCGGAGATCGTAGGCCGGCCGAAGCTGCCCCAGACGCACGAGCAAGCCGTCCAGGCCGTGCGGAACGTCCATCAGATCGCCGACGTGGAGGTCGACGCGCGGATCGAACTCCCCCTCGACGGTGACGCGGGCCACCCCCCGCCGATTGCCGGTCAGCACCCGCAGGCGATCCCGAACCTCCTGCTGGCTCGAGCTTCCGGTCACGCTCAAGGTCAGATCGTGCGCCTCGGTCATGCCAACCCGGTGCCGCTCACGCTCCACCCGGCCGCCGGCAGTACGGTCACCACCACCGCTCCCCGCTCGCCATCCTCCCCGAACGTCAGAAAGTCCGGGTTGCCCGGGTAGGTGTACCGCTCGGCGTCGCGCGGTCGGTGGTAATGACCGACCAGCGCGTGATGGAGGCCGGACCGCTCGATCTGGGCCGCGTCGAACGGCGCGTGTGGCTGGTGCCCAGCCTCGCCGGCCAGAAACCCGCTGCGCTCCGAGCCGTGAAACAGCGCCAGGTGAACGCCGCCCCGATCGACCTTGAAATCGTCCAGGAACCCGAGCGTCCGGGCCGGCGCCCGGTGGGCCGCGCCCCAGAGCGTCAGGCCGTCCTGGAGCGGCACTGGCTGGAGCCGGTCCTCCGTGAAGATGTGGACGTTCGAGCTCCAGTGCGCCTGCCGGTACGGGCTTTCCGGGCCGTACCAGTCATGATTGCCCGGCGCCAGGTAGACCGGCATCGGCTCGATCTCCTCGAACGCCCGCTCCAGGAACGCGATCGTGTCCGGCGTGTAGCGAGCCTGTTCGAAGAGGTCGCCGCCGCAGAGCAGGGCATCGGCGTGGATCACGTCCGCCAGGCGGATGATCGTGCCGAGCGTCTCGCGGAGCGACTGGCGTCTTCGGCGGGCCGCGAGCTGGCTGCCGCCGAGCCAGGCGAACGGTGCGTCCAGGTGGAGATCCGCGAAGAAGACGAGCTTCACGATACCCTAGAAAGCCAGCTTCACGATGCTCAGATGGTACCCCCGGGTCCGCCTCTTTTCGGGGGTTGCGTGCAGCTCTGTGAGAGGACTGTATATGGGGAGGAGGTCAGGGGGTGGGGCCGCCCAGCCAGACCTTCTTCAGCCCGAGCCTCCTCCCCGTGAACGACTGCCGATACCCTTTGACGCTGGCGTGGACCGCCTCGATCGTGTTCTCGGTGAACCACCAGATCAGCGGCGCCTCGTGCATCACGATTCCGGCCGCTTCGTCGTACAGGAGCTTCCGCACGCCTGGGTCCATCACCGCCCGGCCCTGCTCGACCAGCTCGTCGTAGCGGGCATTCTCCCACCAGGCGAGGCTGCGCGATCCAGGCGCCCGGCCCTGCGCGGCATACGGCGAGAGGTACGAATCCGGGTCTGGCAGGAAGCCGATCCGGTGCATGTGCAGGTCGAAATCGTTGGCCTCGACCGCTGCGACGAACGCCGCCCGCTCCACCGGCTCGACGCGCAGCGAGATCCCGAGTGCCTGGACCTGCTCGGCCAGCAGCGTCGCCGTCCTGAGCAGCACCAGATGGTCCTGGGGCGCCTTGATCGCGGCCTCGAAGCCGTCCGCGTAGCCGGCTTCGTTGAGCAGATGCTTCGCCGTCGCCAGGTCTTTGCGGTACGGCAGGCTCTCGGGCGGGCTCGCCCACTCGCCGAGGCCGATCGGCACCGGGCCGGTCAGCCGCCCTTCGCCGCCGGTCGCCTGCTGGATCGCGGCCGGCCGGTCCACCACCAGCGAGATTGCCTGGCGGACCCGCACGTCGTCAAACGGCTTGCGGCGGGTGTTGAAGACGGTGACGACCTGTCCCGGCCCCGCCGCCGAGAGGACCGTCAGCTCGCGCCTGACCTGCGGCGCGACCGTCGGACCGAGCATCGCGTACGTCACCCGGCTGGAGCGGAGCGCCTCGACGCGCTGCCCCTCGTCCGGCAGGATCAGGAGCCGCACCTCGTCGACGTACGGCAGCCCCTTCTCCCAGTACTCCCGGTGCCTGACGTACCGGATCTGGCTGCCGGGGACGTACTCCGCGATCCGGAACGGCCCGCTCCCCATCGCCGAGGTCCGGGCACGGGCGCCAGCGCTCTGCATCCACCGGTGCGGCACGATCGCCGAGCCGCGCAGCGACGCCAACGTCGCCAGGAACGGCGCGTGCGGCGCTTCGAGCGCAAACTCGACCTCGTACTTTCCCTTCGGCGTGACCTTCACGATCGGGCCGAACGAGCCCCGGAACGGCGAGCCCGACCCGGGTGCCTTCGTCCGCTCGAACCAGAACGCGACGTCCTCGGCCTCGAATTCGCTGCCGTCGTGGAACGTCACGCCCTGACGCAGCTTAAAGGTCCAGGTCAGCCGATCGTCGGAGACCTTCCACGCCTCGGCCAGGCACGGCACGAGCTTCATACTATCGTCGAACATCACGAGGCTCTGGTAGGTCAGATCGCCCCAGATGGACAACCCGTTGGCGGCGTACGGATCGAGGGCACCTGGGTCAGCCTCGGCGGCCCAGGCCACCGATCCGCCGGGCTTCGGCGGCCCGAGGGCGGGCGTCGCCTGGACATCCGCCTTGCCGGCCGCGCTGACGGTCGGCGTCGGCTTCGGCACGGGCGTCCGCAGCGGCGCGAGCGGCGTCGGCGCGCCCGAGCGGGATGGGCTGGTCACCTGCTGACACCCCGCGAACAGTCCACTTGTACCGATGAGAGCAAACGCGAAGAACGTCCGGCGGGTGACCGAGGCCGTAGACTGAAGTCCACGTCTACCTTCGTCGGTCCCTACGGGACCGGGACGGGTGGCTCCAGCTCCCTCGCCGGAGTCGCGTAGCGATGGCACTATGGTAACCGTGGACTTTAGTCCACGGCCCTCGGTCGGCGCGGTCTCCGGCCCACGGCCCTCGGTTGGCGTGGCCTCCGATCCGACCTCCCGAGGCGACGTGGGCGCTGGTCGACGGCCCTCGGTCCACATTGGCATCGTCTCACGGCCGCCGCCTGACTTGTCGCGTTCGACATCCACGGTCGTCATCGCCCCTCTCGTCGCCTGCCCCGCACATGCTACCCTGCCGGGACGCGAGCAACACTCTGGAGGACGGGATGCAGGCGGTCCAGGATCGGGAGATCGGGGCGTACCGGAAGCGCGTAGAAGATCCTCGCCTCGTACGCGGCGAGGGCCAGTATGTCGACGATCTGCGCCTGCCGGGCACGCTCGAGCTCGTCTTCGTCCGCAGCGACTACGCCCACGCGAACATCAAGAGCGTCGATCTCAGCGCCGCGCAGGCCGCCCCTGGCGTGGTGGCTGTCTGGGACGGCGAGCGCGTCAAGGACGTCGCCCGGATCACGAACTCGATCCCGATCGAGGGCCGGAGGATCTCGCCGTTGCCGCCGCTGGCCCACGGCAAGGTGACCCACGCCGGATACGCCGTGGCCGCCGTGGCCGCCGAGAGCAAGTACCAGGCTCGCGATGCCGCCGCCCTGATCGACATTGACTACGACCCGCTGCCCGCCGTCACGAAGCCCGAGCAGGCGATGGAAGCCGAGGCTCCGCTGCTCTGGCCGGCGTTTGGCACCAACGTCGCCTACCACTTCGTGAAGGAGGGCGGCGACGTCGACGGCGTCTTCGCCAGTGCCGAGCATACCCTCTCCCTACGCTGCGTCCACAGTCGCCTGGCGCAGGTCCCGATGGAGCCGAGAGGCATCCTCGCCAGCTACGACAAGGAGAAGGACTTCCTGACCGTCTGGCGCTCGACGCAGTCGCCGTTCGGCACCAGGGGCACGCTGGCCCAGGTGCTCGGCCGCCCGGCCAACACGATTCGGGTGATCGCGCCGGACGTCGGCGGCGGCTTCGGCGCGAAGGGCGGCATGTACCCGGACGAGCTGGTCGCCGTGCTGATGTCGATCGAGCTTGGCAGTCCGGTCCGCTGGGTTTCGACCCGGATGGAGGACCTCCTCTTCACGATGCAGGGCCGCGACCAGACGAACCTGGTGGACGTGGCGTACACCAGCGAGGGGATCCTGACCGGCCTGAAGGTCAAGACGATCTTCAACGTCGGCGGCGTGCTGCTGACCCACGGCGCGGCGCCCCCGCTCCGCGTCCGCGACTTCGCGACCGGCGCCTACCGGTTCGTGGCCCACCGCGCCGAGGCGTACGGCGTCTACACCAACACCAGCCCGACCGGGCCGTACCGTGGAGCCGGCCGCCCGGAGGCCGCCTACGTCGCCGAGCAGGCCGTCGAGGCGGTCGCGAAGGCGCTCAACCTCGACCCGATCGAGGCCCGCCGCCGCAACTTCATCCAGCCCCATCAGTTTCCGTACAAAACGCCGGGTGGCTCCGTCTACGATAGTGGCGACTACGAGCTGGCGACGGCGCGCGCCCTGGAGATGGCCGGCTACGAGCAGCTTCGCGCGGAGCAGCGGCAGGCCCGCGAGCGCGGCGAGATCATGGGGATCGGCGTCGCTACCACCATCGAGGTCAGCGGCCAGGGCAGTGAGTATGGCAGCGTCGAGATCGAGCCGGACGGCACGATCACGGCGAGGACCGGCTCCTCCTCGCACGGCCAGGGCCACGAGACGAGCTTCGCCCAGGTGATCGCCGATCGGCTCGGCGTGCCGTTCGAGAAGATCCGCATCGTCCACGGCGACACCGAGACGATGCCTAGAGGCGGCGGCACCGGCGGCAGCCGCAGCCTGGTCGTTGGCGGCAGCGCCCTCTCCAAAGCGAGCGCCGGCGTGGCCGAGAAGGCGGTCAAGGTGGCGGCGGCGATGCTCGAGGTTTCTGCCGAGGATCTGGTCTTCGTGCGCGGCGGCGTCCAGGTCCAGGGCGCCCCTGAGCAGCGTTTGGAGCTGGGGGAGATCGCGAAGGCGGCTGCCGAGGGCATCGGGCTGCCGGAGGGCGAGCGCGGCCTCAAAGACGACACCGATTTCCAGGCCGAGGTCTCGGCGATCCCGTTCGCCGCGAGCGTCGCCGTGGTCAAGATCGAGCGCGAGACCGGCCGCGTCAATCTGGACCGGATGATCGTGGTGGACGACATCGGCACGGTCGTGAACCCGCTGATCGTCTTCGGGCAGATCGAGGGCGGGCTGGCCCAGGGCGTCGCCGAGTCGCTGTACGAGCACCTGGAGTGGGATGCCGATGGTCAGCCGCTGACGGCGACGCTCCAGGACTACGCGGTCCCGACCGCCCACATGCTCCCGAACTTCGAACTGGACCTGACGATCACCCAGACGCCGTACAACCCGATCGGCGCCAAGGGCGTCGGCGAGTCCGGCTGCGTGAGCGCGCCGCCGGTGATCACCAACGCCGTCCGCGACGCGCTGGCCCCGTTCGGCATCACGGACATCAGCATGCCGTTCACCGAGCAGAAGGTCTGGCGCGCGTTGCGTGACGCCGGCGCCCTCGCATAGGCGCCGGAATTTGGCGGTGACTGAACCTCATGGAAGGGGTTGAGGGGCGTGGCGCGGGGCGATCACTTCCGGAGTTCAATGCCGCTGGCGATCTGCCTCCGGGCGTACATCCTGCACCATTTCAGGAGGTCATCGAGCGGTTTGGCTCAGGAACGTTCCAGCGTGTGATCGTCGCGTCGCGCCTGTCCCGAATCTACTCGATTGCCGTGAGCACGGGACAGGTACGCCGGTTTATCGTGTTCGGATCGTTTGTGACGGCAAAGCCAGAGCCTAACGATGTCGATGTATTTCTCCTGATGGAGGATTCGTTCGCAGTCAGAAGCCTTGAAGGTGAGACGAGGTTGCTGTTCGATCATACGGCAGCCGACTCTCGTTTCGGAGCGAGCATCTTCTGGCTGCGGCGCCAGGCAGCATTCGGTGGAGAGGACGTCACCGTCGAGCATTGGCAAATCAAGCGTGCCGGAAGCAGGCGAGGCATCATTGACATCGTTCGGGAGGAGCCATGATCGCGAACGACGACGAACTGAGGGTAACCCTGGAGCGACTCAGACGATTCCAGGAGCAAGTTGCACAGCTCCGGCGACTGGAATCTGATCCAGCGAACTACCATGCGTCTGTGTCCGGCTTCCTGGCCGAGATCGACCGGATGCAACTCGAAGTCCGCGAGTTCCTCGCTACCCACCCCGCCGATCCGGCGCTTGCGTCCACCTGAAAGCCCCCGGATTCAGTCAGAGGCCCAAGGCATGAGATGCATCGTCTGCGGAGGCGACCTCACAGCAACAAGGACTGACCTCCCATTCAAGGTGACCGAGACGGCGATCGTGATCCTCAAGGATCTCCCGGTCTTGGCGTGCGGACGGTGCCCGGAGTACCTGATCGAGGACGACGTCCTCAGCCGCGTTGACGCGATCCTGTCTCGGTTAGATAGCTCAACAGAGTTGGCCGTCATCCGTTATGCTGCTTGAGAGTCCAGGGCGCCGCGAGTCCGTGACCTTCGGATGCACGTTTAGTGAAGAGGGAAAGTGCCGATGTCGATGACGCTGGCAGAGCTCGAGGAGCACGCACGCCAACTGCCGCCTGAGGAGAGGGCCCGTCTCGCCGACCTCTTGCTGGAATCGCTCTACGATGGGCCGTCAGCCGAGATCGAGGCGGCATGGGATCGAGAGATCGAAGCTCGCGTCGCGGCATTTGAAAGAGGAGAGAGCAAGACGTATCCGGCTGATGAGGTATTCGCCGAGGCCAGACGACTGGCCCGGTGATGCGCGAGCGGTTCGTCGCAGAGGCGCAAGCAGAGTTTCTGGGGCAGATCGCCTACTATTCCGAAGCCAGGACGGGTCTCGGAATACGGTTCTCTCAGGCTGTTGAAGCCGCGGTGGCCCGAGTCCTTGCATTTCCCAACTCGGGCACGCCTGCTCCTTCGAATACGCGTCGCGTTCGCGTCCGAGGTTTTCCATTCTCGGTCGTCTATCGTGCAGACGCCGGGGATCTCACGATCTTCGCTGTTGCTCACGACGCACGGCGCTCGGACTACTGGATTTCTCGCGTCGACCCGTGACCCTCAGAACCCTGCACCCGCGTCGTCCACGAACTCCAGCATGTGCCCCTTGATCTCTGAGAACCGCCGGAGCGTGTCGTTGTTCCACCGGGAGTCCGGCGCCCCGCTCATGTACCAGTTCGAGCCGTTGTCCGCCAGGAACATCCCGTACCGCTGGAGCGCCACCAGGATCACTCGCACCTGAGCCGGGTACCCCGAAACGTCAATGTCCGACCGCAGCCGCACCCGGGCGCCCATCGGCCGCACGTTCGGGTCCGTGATGCTCGACGCCTCGTGCCGGGCCGGCCAGATGTACGCCCCCTGCGTGCGCTGGGCCGTGAAGCGCAGCGCGTGCGCGATCTCGCCGGCCGCCACCTCGTCATAACGGGCGAGCCCCGGCAAGATCGGCAGCCCCGCCGCGTCCGCCGACGTCCAGCCGTCCGTCCGCAACGCGTTCGAGCTCAGGTTGAAGAACGCTCCGGAGCCGGCCTCCCACGCGGTGTCCGAGAGCTTCGTCGCGTCGAACACCTCGGTCAGGATGCAGCGGTCGCGGTCCACCACCAGGACGTGGTCGTCACTGCCACCCTCGATCGGCGCGTCCGGCGGGATCCGGTACTCCCCAGGATCGCTGTCGTCGTCGTAGTAGAAGCTGATGGTGACCGGCGGCTGGCCGCCCGGCGCCGTCGTGTATGGGATGCCGATCGGCGCGCCGTTCCAGAGTCCGCTCCCGAAGTCGGCCTTCAGTCCGGTGTCGCGGCCGATGCTGCCGATCCACTGATCCGATAGAGCATGCCTCGGCCGTCACCCGGAGCACCTGCCCGGCCCCTCTGACCCTGCGATCTGGCCTGACCTGGAGCGGCTGTGCGACCAGGCGGCGGCCGATCTGCTGGTGCCGCTCGACGACTTCCTGCGGGCAGTCGCACAGATCGGCTGCTCGCTCCGGTCGATCGAGCGCCTGTCAAACGGCTTCCGGGTCTCGTCCGACGTGATCCTGCTTCGGTTCCTGGCGGCCGGCGCACGAAGCATCTCGCTCTGGCACGTGCGCCCTGACCCCGATCGACACGGCGCTCTCGCCGCGTCCGTCGTGCGCAGCTACCGGTCAGGGCGCGCCGGGCCTCGATCTCGGCACCCCGTCAACCGTCCTCAGTCCGGACGTCGTCCTCCAGGTCGCATACGGCGGCCGAGTCCACCCGTCAGGCGTCGAGATCGCATCCTCGAGGTCGTCGCCGCATCAGCTCGCCGCCATCGCCGACGGCGGGCCGGTGAAGGAGTCGCCGTTCGAACCGGTCCAGCTCCGCTGGCTGGACGATGAGGTCGCCACCGCCCCGCCCACGCCAGCACCAGCAGGCCGTCCGGGCCTGGACGCGCACGTCACCCTCCTGCTGCTCTCCGAGCAGCAGGCCACGGCCGTCGCGCCGCTCTGGGCCGCGCTGACCGGGCTCAGTCGTTCGTCAGGAACGGCGGGCTGACCCCGATGCGTCGTCCCAACGTCGCCAGCTCCGACCGACGCCGCGCTGAGAGCGGGATACCCTCGCCGGCTCGCGCGGCGGACCGCATGAACCCCTGCTCGCCCGGCGCGTACGGCCGCTCCACCCCGGGCGCCGGCGGCACGCTCCCGATCTGCTCGATCAGGCTGTCGATCCGGGCGGTGAACTGCTCCAACGGCAGGTAGGCGGCCGGATCGAGTGCCAGCAAGAAGTGGCTGGTCTCCTGCGGCCGGGCGAGGTCTTCGAGCGCGCCGACGTTCGGCCCGTACGCCATCCCGGCCAGCACGCCAGTCAGCACCTCCCACATCAGCGCCAGCCCGAACCCTTTGTGTCCCCCGGCCGGCACCAGCAGCCCCTCGAGCGCCGCCGCCGGATCAGTCGTCGGGCGGCCCTCCGCGTCGAACGCGAGGCCCGGCCCGAGCTGCTCGCCTCGTTCGAGCGCCATCTTGATGTTCCCGTAGGACGTCGCGCTGTTCGAGATATCCAACAGGAGCGGCGGGTAGCGTCCGGCCGGGCAGCCGATCGCGTACGCCTGGTTGCCCAGCAGCTTCGTCGTGCCGCCCCACGGCGCCAGCAACGGCATCGAGTTCGTGATCACCAGGCCGATCTGCCCGGCGCGCACCGCCATCAGCGGGTAATAGCCGAGCGCCCCGAGTGAGCTGCTGTTGCGGACCACCACGGCGCCCAGCTGATGGACCCGAGCCTTCTCCACGGCCAGCTCCATCGCCCAGGTCGCCGCCACCTGTCCCCAGACCGTCCCCGCGTCGATCAGCGCGGTCGTCGCCGTCTCCGAGACGACCGTCGGCTCGGCATCGGCGGCCGTCACGCCGGCCTCGATTCGCTCGACCAGGATCGGCAGCTTGGCGACGCCGTGCGGCTCGATCGCCCGCAGGTCGGCCCAAAGCATCGCGTCGGCCGTCAGCTCGGCTGCCGCCGGCCGCATCCCGATGGCGAGCAGGACGTGGCGGATGAAGGTCCGTAGCTCCTCGGCATCTACCGTGACCATCGAATTCCCTCCCCGCGCCATCGCCATGCTCATGGTACCCATCGGCCGTCCCTCACCCCCAATCCCCTCTCCTCGTAGGAGAGGGGAGACGAGGCCGTGCTGCTCCCCCTCTCCCTCGCAAGGGACGTCGGCGCAGCCGATGTTCGCGCCGCGCAGCGGAGGGGGTTGGGGGGTGAGGGCAAGTTGTGCCACACTGCCCAGACTCGACCGCGCGATGCACGGTCACCCTGGGAGCGGCTGCCAACCGGTGGGTATTCAGCCTGAAACCCGTACCTCGACGGCGCCGGCCCGAGCCGGCGGCCTCTTCTACGGCTGGGTGCTGGTCATCGTGCTCGGGATCACCCAGACCATCACCTGGGGCATCCTCTACTACGGCTTCACCGTCTACCTGCCCGTCCTGGAGGCCGATCGCGGCTGGACCCGTGGGCAGCAGTCCGGCGCCTTCTCGATCGCGATGCTGCTCTCCGGCCTCTTCGCGGCGCCGGTCGGCCGCTGGCTCGACGATCGAGGGCCGCGGGTGCTGATGACGGCCGGCTCGGTCGCAGCCACCCTGCTGCTGCTGGCGCTCTCCCAGGTCACTACCCTGGTCGAGTACTACGTCGTCTGGGCGCTGATCGGCATCATCATGTCTGCCGTCCTGTACGAGCCAGCGTTCGCGGTAGTCACAGCCTGGTTCGAGCGCCAGCGCACGAAGGCGCTGACCGCCGTCACGCTGATGGCCGGGTTCGCCAGCACGATCTTCATGCCGATCGAAGCGTGGCTGATTGAGCTCCAGGGCTGGCGCGGCTCGCTGGTCACCCTGGCGGCGTTCCTGGCCGTCACCACGATCCTGCCGCACGCCCTGCTGCTCCGCCGGCGGCCGGAAGACCTCGGGCTGCACGTCGACGGCGACCCTCCGACCACTGCAGTCGAGTCGCTCCGCGCGGTCTCCACGAAGCGCCCGCCCGTCTCGGTGAGCGCCGCCATCCGCGAGCCGGCCTTCCGCTGGCTCGCCGTCGCGTTCTCGCTCAGCACCGTCGTGAACATCGCCGTCGGCGTTCACCTGGTGGCGTACCTCCAGGACCGCGCATTCGAGCCGACGCTGGCGGCCACGGCGACCGGCATGGTCGGCGCGATGCAGGTGGCCGGCCGAATCATCCTCAGCCTGCTCGGGGACCGGGCCCGGCCGCTGGTTACTTCGGCGATCGTCCTCGCAATCCAGCCGCTCTCGATCGCGGTCCTGCTGCTCGTCCCCGGCGCCGTCGGCGTCTTCGCCTTCATCGTCCTGTTCGGCACGATGAAGGGCGCCCTGACCCTGATCCGGCCGTCATTGGTCGTGGAGTTGTACGGCCGGGCGCGCTACGCCACGATGGCTGGTGCGCTGGCGGCGTTCGTGATCGGCGCGACGGCCCTGGCCCCGATCAGCGCCGGGGCCGCCTACGACCTGATGCACAGCTACGATCCGCTGTTCTGGGCGTTCGTCCTCCTCTCGGCGATCCCGGTCGGCGCCGTCCTCCTCGCCCGCCGCTAGCCCCTCTTACCCAACCAGCCCCGGCTGCCGGACTAGGCGCGACACCGGCGAGGTCAGGATCACCAGCGCCTGCACCAGGAACCCGAGCGCCGCGACGACGATGCACAGCTCGGCTCCGAACGCACCGCCCACGAACGCGCCGATCGCCGCTCCGACCGGCCGCGAGCCGTACGTCGCCGTCACCACCACCGCCGAGACCCGCCCCAGCATCTCCCCGGGCGTGACGGCCTGCCGCAGCGTCGTCGTGCTGATCGTCCAGAGCAGCGGGCCAGCCCCGATCAAGAAGAAGCTGAGCGCCGCCAGCCACGCGGACGGGACCCAGATCGTCAACACCATCAGCAGCGCGGCGGCCAGACCGGCCAGCGGCCCGATCGCGACGACGCTCCCGAACGGCAGCAGGCCCGTGATCCTGGGCGCCAGCAACGCGGCCACCACCATCCCAACACCAAACATCCCGAGCGTCGCGCCGACTCCAGACGCCGTCATCGCCAGGCTGTTCACCGCGTACGGCACGTAGACCGCCTGCATCACGATGAAGGCTACGTTGAAGAAGACCGCCGTCAGCAGGACCGGCCGCAACAGTGGGTGCGCCAGCGCCAGCTCCGCGCCGTCCCGCACCTCGCGGAGGAGGTCTCGCCGAGCCGATGTGGAGCGGGGCGGCTCGCGCAGGCCGGCCAGCAACAGCACAGCCAGGATCGAGAGCGCAGCCGCGAACCCGAACGCCAGCCCAGCCCCGGCCCAGCCGATCAGCCCGCCGGCGAGCGCCGGCCCGGCCGTGAACGCCGCGCTGCGCGCCAGCTCCAGCCGTCCGTTCGCCGTGCTGAGCGCCCCGGCCGGAACCAGCGCCGGCACTAGCGACGGCGCGGCCACGCTGTACGCCACCGTTCCGGCCGCCCCAAGGAAGCCCAGGACGGCCAGCCACGGCAGCGTCAGCAGGTCGATCCAGGCCAGCCCGAGGATGCCGAGCAGCGAGAGAGCCCGCAGACCCTCCGCACCGACCATCAACCGGCGCCGCGAGGCGCGATCGGCCAGCACGCCGGCTGGCACGGCCAGCAGCAGGAACGGCAGCGTCTGGGCTGTCTGAAGCAGCCCGGCCTCGCCGGCCCCAGCCCCCAGCGCGAGCACGGCCACCAGCGGCGCGGCGGCCAGCCCGATCTGCTCGGCGGACTGCGCCGCCAGGTTGGACCAGGCCAAGCGGTTGAACGACCCGGGAAGCCGTGTCGTGTCGAGGTTCGGCACGGTCGCACTGGCGATCGGAGTGGCCGTACCGGACGACGGCACCATCGTAGTAGCCGTTGGCACGAGAGGAGCCCTCTCAGCAAGATCGACCGCGATGGATCGATCGGGCTCGGCCGCACGACTGCGCGGGCAGCGGCCGGCACCTGGTCGAACACGCCCCCGCCCGATCGAGTTGCAGCCCCCAGGAGAGCGTCGCAACGGTTCGCTGGGCTTCCCATTAAACCCTTATCTGGGAAACTTTAACCATGCCGTCCGTAAACCCTTACAGCCCCTTAAGCTCCTGTTAACCAAGTCCCCGGTACGCTCTGTGCATACCGTCCGTTTCAACATCTAGATCGGTTGAGCGCGACGTGAGACCGTACCACGGCGGACAGGGGAAATACCTGATGTCACTCGAGATCGTCGCCGGGCTGCTCGGCTCACAGCTCGTGCGGGCGGTCGCCAGCGAAGTGGCGACGACACTCGCCTGCCAGGCCATTCAGCACGCGGTCAGCACCATGGCTCGACCGGCCGCTGCAATCCCCTCCGACTCGGATTCCGACGCCGAAGCCGACCTGAGCGCGCCGGCCAGCCTGCCATCCACCGCCGCCGTGCGTGAGCCCGCCGTGGCCGAACTGCGAGCTGTGCCGAACGTCGAGGTGCTCTCGGCGATCCCGGGCCGCGCCCGCCTGCGCATCCACGGCCTGCGCGACGACGCTGCCCGTGCCGCCGAACTGGTCGCCACCGTCCGGGCGCTCGACGGCGTGACCGCTGCCGAGGCGAACCCGCTGACCGGGGCGATGCTGGTCCGCTTCGATGCACGTCGAACCGACGTGGCCGAGATCGTGGCCGC
>Ga0075418_10001840_pt1 | contig 24153 bp, 19 predicted proteins | sample SoiMetdeltSBSDD2_FD_81776 | JGI IMG/M metagenome (GOLD analysis project Ga0075418, IMG submission 81776) | Bulk soil microbial communities from a Populus tree surrounding site in Tennessee, USA - Soil MetaG P. deltoides SBSDD2 | ecosystem: Environmental > Terrestrial > Soil > Tree plantation...
ATTGCCAAACATCGGTGTAATCATGCGTGTAAACCATTCGAAGCGGCCGCTGTTCTTGGTCTGATCTGACATCTGGGCTGGATCGGCGAGGAAAACAATGGGGGAATGCGCTGCCACCGCCGAGTACAGATCCTTGTGCTTGAACGCAATCTTTAACGCGCCAAACCCACCCATCGAAGTTCCACCGATGGTCCTCCAGCGCCCGCCTGGCTTAGCGCGATAGGTCTTTTCAACATATTGGACCAGGTCGCCCGTGATGAAGTCCTCGTAGTTCCGGCTGCCATCGATATAGTTCGTGTAGAAGCTGTTGTCTCCCTTGGGGTGAACCATGAGGATCTCGGGAATCTTCTTTTCAGCGATCAGCTTGTCCACTTGCTCATGGATATGTCCGTAGCGGTCGACCGTCCAGCTGGTATGGTCGTTGTTCAATCCATGGAGAAAATAAACGACGGGATAATTGCGGTTGCTTTTGGCATAGGTCGGCGGCAGGTAGATGGAAAACTCCCGGTCCTCCTTTAATGCTGCGCTGGCAAATGAGCTGAACTCGACTCTGGCGCCGCTAGCCAACTCTATGGGACTGCGTTCCGCCCGACGGCGTTCAACGGGGCTGCGTTCCTGTGGAGCGGCCTGCGCTGCCAGACGGCATGGTCGGTCGAATGAGAGAGCAAGCAGGCTCACTAGAAGCAGAGAAGAGATCAAAAGTTTGCGCATGCGCATAAGCCTCCGAGCAATGCAACGATAGCACCGCAAGATTTCTAGCATTTCGATTCTGCAAACTCCAGAAGAAAACCCGCCATGACAGCGATGTAGCAATTTCGTGCGAACGACAGTGCTTTTAAACCGGCTTGGCATCGTGGGATAATGGCCGCGCTGGTTGTCATCCTCTTACTACCTGAGACTCTCGCGGAGATGCCGTCATGCCAGACCGAAAGACTTCCTGGATTGTGGCTGTGCTGTTACTCACCTTGGGCTTGTTCTTCGTCCTTGTGCTCTATGGCGCCTACCGTTTGATGCGGCCCGGAAGGATCGAGATCACTCAGAAGAGTGTTTTGGAAGTCGATTTGGGAGGCGCCATAGCAGAGCTGCCTTCGTCGTCGCCACTGGCAAGGTTGCTGGATCAGGACTCAGTGTCACTGGTGGATATGAACCGCGCCTTTCGCTCCGCAGCCAAAGACCCCCAGATTACTTCTGTATTTCTTTCGATTCATCCCCTGGGTATGCCTTGGGCCCAGGTCGAGGAGCTGCGGGACTTTCTCAAGGAGTTCAAGAAGTCCGGAAAGAAAGTGATTACTCATCTCCAATTAGACATGGCGGAAGAAAAGGAGATGTACCTCGCTTCCTTGTCGGATGAGATTTATCTCAATCCAGACGCTGGACTGCTCATCAACGGTTTGGCGACTGAGGTCGCGTTTTATAAGCGGACGATGGACAAATTGAAGGTCGAGCCACAGTTTCTGCAGTTCAAGGAATTCAAGAATCCGGAACCGTACACGCGGGAAAAAATGACGCCCGAATTCCGTTCCATGCTCGAAAGCATTCTGAGCGATGTTCAGGAGCGATTTGTTCAAACCGTGGCTCAGGAGCGTCACATTGAGGTGCAGCGTTTACAGGAGTTGATGAAGATCGGCATGGCGCCAGCGACGTTGGCATTGAAGGAGCGATTGGTCACAGCCTTGGGGTATGAGGACGAGATTCAGTCGAAGTTTCTGCCGGAGAAGAACAAGGAGTACAAGTCTGTCAGCATCGGCAAGTATCTGAAAGCGGTTCGCGATCGTAGCGGGAAAAAGGCCAAGCAGAAAGTGGCTCTCATCGGAGGGCTGGGGCCCATCATCTCGGGCGCCGGCAATGACACCTGGGGGAACGTCATGGGCGGGGAGACGATGGCGTCACGTCTGCGCGAGATTCGAAAAGACAAAGAGGTGAAAGGCGTCTTGTTTCGCGTAGACAGTCCGGGTGGATCGGCCGTCGGGTCCGACAAGGTGTGGAGGGAAGTGCGTCTGCTCGAAACTGAAGGAAAGCCGGTGGTGGTAAGCATGAGTGGCGTGGCGGGATCGGGCGGGTACTACATCGCGATGGGCGCACGCAAAATTGTGGCTCAACCTTCGACCATAACAGGTTCCATTGGTGTGATCTTTGGCAAGTTCAACGTTCGCGGACTGTATGAGCAGTGGCTGGGTATTACCACCGATCAAGTCAAGCTCGCAGACAATGCCGATATCTTCTCCCCATTACATTCGCTCTCAGACCAACAGAAGGAGCAAATCAGAAGCTGGATGGAAGAAATTTACAATACGTTTGTGAAGAAAGCAGCCGATGGACGGAGAATGAAGTTTGAGGAACTTGAGGCGAAAGCTCACGGCCGAATTTACACCGGTTCCCAAGCGAAAAGCCTGAAGCTCATCGACGAGGTCGGCGGATTGAACACCGCTCTGGCCCTACTCAAGAAAGAGCTCAAAGTCCCCGACACTGAAGAGGTCGAAGTCGTGTTGTACCCGAAACCCAAAAGTGTGTGGCAGTCATTGGCCGAAGGCGATTTTTTTGGAAGTGCTCTACCAAAGCTTTCGGTGGAGTCATTGAAGGAAACCATCCGCTCTCTGGAGACCCCATCACCTTGGCTGCTGGCACCTGAGCTGGAAATCCGATAACCCTGAAGTCTTATCGTTCAAGTTCGAACAGGGCTGGTTTCCGTGCGGACCTCCCTGCTGAATCCCGCAAAGCCTCGTCTCACCTGTACTGCTAGAGTCATATCGCTCTGAAAATCCGTTTAAAGGCTCACGCAAGAAAAATTGCGATAGCAGTTTGACTCAATCAGTTTATATCCTATAATCTAAATTGAAAATTTTAGGTTATCTGATTGCAATACTCTAACTCATTTAATATGAACACTAACAGTGATGGCCGGGATTGGGCATCTCGGGCAGATGCTGAGAGCCCAATTGATGGTGAAGACCGAAGCGACAACGCACTTTGGGGCAGCTTTAGTGAGATGGACTTTTCTGTTTCGGATGAACCAGAGACGTTGTATCCGGAATCCGATTCCGACAGCGAAAGTGTCCACAGCTTGAGCGTTGGGCGGGCGCCGGCTGAGACACCTGAGGAGAACCCGGAACCCATGTCGCCAGACTCAGTCTCGCGTTACTTGCACGAGATGGGTGCCGTGCCCTTGCTAACACGGGAGAGGGAGCTTTTCCTCTTTAGGAGTCTTTCACGAACTAGAATTCGCCAGGCAAGATTGCTGGGCCGATTGAGATTTGCCACGATGCTCCTGTTGCAACAGGAGGCCAAGCAGCCAAGCGACTCGGATCCATTTGATTCGATGGAGGAGACGGATCTTGGGCGTTCATCCAGCCTTGGACGAGAGCAACTACCAGAGTTTCGCGACGAGGTTGTTGCGATTCTGGCCGAGATGGAGGCGTTTGAAAGGCGGCCTCGTCGCCAAAGGGCGGGTCCAAATTTTGCCAAGTCCAGGAACTTGACTCGGCGCAGCTACCGCCGTTGTCTCGTGCGCCTTGGCAGGCTATGGGCGCAGTTCATGCCTGAAGAGGATCTCCGCAAGGCTGTCTTGCGAGAGCTCAAAAGCTTGACCAAAGAGATGGCGTATCTGCAAGGGACGATCCGAAGTCATCAGAAGCGGCTGACAACACTGCGCGGTGTTGCACTAAGGCAGTTGCGTGGTGAAATCCGGCGTCTGCAAGGCGCCTTGCAGCAAAAAGAGCTGCAAGCGCAGTGCGATGCTGATTCTCTCCGGCGCACTCTTGACGTCTACGATCGCTTGGAGCGGCGTCAACAGCACTTGCGTCAGGAAATCATCGAGGCCAATCTCCGACTCGTTGTCTCGATCGCCAAGAGGTACTTCCATCAGAATCTGAACTTTCTTGACCTCGTGCAGGAGGGAAACCTCGGGTTGATGAAGGCGGCTGATAAGTTCGACTACCGCCGGAACATCAAGTTCTCTACCTATGCCACTTGGTGGATTCGTCAGTCGATCATGCGCTCCATTTTCACCCAGGGGAAAACCGTGCGCGTACCCGAGCATCTGTCCCTAACAGCGCAAAAACTGCTACGGGTGAAGAGACACCTAAGTGCCACGCTAAAACGCGAGCCTTCAGCCGAAGAGGTTGCGGCGGCAGTCAATCTGTCCCCCGCCAAGGTCTCGGCGGCTTTCCGCTCCGCTCAGGAGGCGGTTTCCTTGGATTCAACGGCAGGGCCCCAGGAATTGCAACGGTTGAACCTGTTGGCGGACAACCAGAGGCCTAATCCGGCAGAACTAACGATCTTGCGGGATCTCCAGAGGAAATGTCGGCTGCTGATGAAGGGGCTCAGCCAAAGAGAGCGCGAGGTCTTGCAACTTCGCTACGGCTTTGGGGACAGCGGCGAACTGACACTAGAAGCCGTTGGTGGGCGATTCATGTTGACCCGAGAACGCATCCGACAGATTGAAAAGGAAGCTCTGGGTAAACTGCGGATGTCGGCACTACGTTTTGGTACCCGCTCTTGAGGAATGGAATAAACTTGATTTTGGGGTGAATAGGTATGGCCCTTCCGAAGGAAATTGATAATCCAGAGGCTCCGCTATTTCCGATCGGGGTCGTCGCTGAAGTGCTTCAGGTCACGGATCAAACTCTCCGAGTCTATGAGAAGAACGGGATCATCAAACCAGGCCGGCGCAACAAGGATCGCTATTATTCAGCCAACGATATTGTGTGGCTGAAGTGCATTCGACGATTTCTTAAGGAGGATGGTCTGAATCTCAAGGGCATTGAAAAGCTCATGCGGTTCGTGCCCTGTTACGAAATCAGCCCCTGCGAGGATTGTGTGAATTGCACAGCGCACGTCAAGCGTTGTGTTCCCCAAGAGAAACACCCGGGTCAAACCCACAATAGTTCCGAGAAGCGCAAACTTTAGCTTTCAATCGTCATGTCGAACTGCTTCAACTCCACGCGTTGCCCTGTCGGATTGCCCTGCACCATCATCCGGTAGTTTCCTTTTCCAACAGCCGAACTCTTCAACAGGAAAGTCACCAGGTTTTCCCCAAACAACTTCTGCTGGGGAACTACGAGGCTCTGGTTCCAAACGAGCCGTGTTTCCTGGTAGATGCTGACCTCGACGTCGTGCAACTCCAACTTTGGAAGAGAGAAGACCAGGATAGCTTGCTCGGCTTGTGTGAAATCGATGTTAATGAGATCAGGCGCTTTGGATTTTCTGGCGTCGAGATAGAGCAGCGGCGACAGATAGAGACCCGACCCTGTGTCCACGCCGCCTTGGCGTTGCCGCTGCGTCAGCAGCAGATCGCGCCCCGCCAGTTCCCGTTCCAGTCCAATCACTCGAATCTGAGATGCATCTATCTTTTTTTGGAGCTCTTGATTTGTCTGCTCGAGTTGACGGATTGTTGATGCTGAGGTTAACCCCTTGTAGGCTGGAAGCAAGAGGAACGCCGCGAAAACTAAAGCCCCAAGAGTGACAGGAACAGGGATGACGAGTGTTGCCATCCATGCAATAAACAGTTCGAGAGGTGTTTTCACGGGCTCAGCCTGGACTATGGATCTTTGATTTAGGTCGTCGACCGGTAGTGGCGGAGTGTCTTCAACATTCCGCTCCTCGTTGAGGGGGTCATTTGGGTTTTGCATTGACTTCCTCCTTGCGAATCTAAGGTCCAATGGTGGTGGCTGCATGACTCCACTGGGATCCTGAGAGTGGAAATAGAACTGACAATACCTGGCACGTTCCATTCAAACGAGGTGAACATGAAGCTTATCGGCCATATTGATTGACGTCTTGAAGAGGATCGAAGGATGAGAATCGCAGTGGGCCTAAACGGTAAGCGCTTTCTCTTTCGGCGTTGAGGCGCTGAGATCTAGCCCCGGCAAAGTTGTTAGTAACTCTGGGCTTACCCAGAAAGTAACGAACGGCCACCCAGTTGCTGACTTAGGTTTCGAAGCAGGGGTGTAGTAAAAAACCCCAACCCACGGAGCTTCTTTTTGGCAACGCTGTTCAGTGTCCCGATCGTCTCGACCATTTCGTGGGACAGTTCGCATTGACTGAAATTCCGACCAACTTGACCCTCGTCCGGGCGGTGGTTAGGAGAAAGGTGTAGTCCGTTGACTCCCGTGCGCTCAGTGAAGCATTTCACCAAAAGCTATTTCGAGCAGGACTTCCCCAAGTTACAAAAACTCATGGACCGGAACGGGCAGCCGCTTTCAGTCATCTTGACTCTGGATGAAGGTCATCGAATCGAACTGCGAGAGTTCCAGCTCACTCGGTTGGGACTGCTTGTCAAGATTTCTTCCGGAGAATACTCGATTCCGTTTCAGACCATTCGAGGCATTCAGTTCATACCCCAAGACAAGAAGGGCCTCATTCTGGGGCAACGGGATGCTTCGCCAGTTATCCAAGAGAGGGCGGCTGACGGTTCCTAAGAACGGGCTCGCCACCTTACCATCCCACCGGCTTTCCCTTGTTTTGTTCATCCAGCCACTTTTGCAGCGGAGCGAAGTAATCCAGAACTGCAGTCGCATCCATTTGGCGCTGGCCGGTAATTGCTTCCAAGGCGTCCGGCCAAGGCTTGCTCAGTCCTAATGAAAGCATGGCATCGAGCCGCCGCCCAGCCTCTTTGCTCTGGTAGATGGAGCAGCGATTCAACGGTCCCTGGCATCCGGCAGACTGGGCCAGAGCCCGGTGAAATTGAAACTGGAGGATGTGGGCGAGAAAATACCGGGTGTAAGGCACGTTTGCAGCAACGTGGTACTTGGCTCCCGGGTCGAAGTCGTCTTTCGTGCGCGCAACGGGTGGCGCCACGCCCTGGTATTTTTCTTTAAGCTGCCACCAGGTTTCGTTGTACTTCTCCGCTGGAATTTCACCAGAGAAAACCTTCCAGCGCCATTGGTCGATCAGCAATCCGAAAGGCAGGAAGGCAATCTTCTCCAACGCTGTCTTCAACAGCAGCCCAATGTCTTTCGAAGTATCCGGCGACTTGTCCAGTAGACCGAGCTTCACCAGGTATTCAGGAGTGATCGACAGGGCGATGGTGTCGCCAACTGCTTCATGGAAACCATCATTGGCACTGTCACGGAACAACATTGGCTGCTGGTTGTATGATCGCTGGTAGAAGTTGTGCCCAAGTTCGTGATGGATGGTGTTGAAGTCTTCAGCAGTGATATCGATGCACATCTTGATGCGGAGATCGTCAACGTTATCGATGTCCCAAGCGCTGGCATGACACACCACCTCACGGTCTCTTGGCTTCACGAACTGCGAGCGTTCCCAAAACGTCTTGGGAAGAGGTTTGAATCCTAGCGACGTGAAGAACTGTTCTCCATACTTCACCATTTGCCGATCATCCGTGTTTCTCTTCTTTAGAATTTCAGTGAGATCGAATCCTGGGTCGGCGCCGCTTGGGGCCACCAGTGGATAAATGTTCTCCCAGGATTGCGCCCACATGTTGCCGAGCAGGTGCGCGGGAATCGGTCCGGTTGCTGGAACGACGTCTCCATACGTTGCTCTCAGTCGATTTCGGACATACGCATGCAACGACACGTAGAAGGGACGAACCTGGTTCCACAACCGATCCAGCTCTTTGGCAAAAGCATCAGGCGGCATGTCGTATTTCGAGCGCCACATCGCGCCGGTGTCGGCAAACCCCAACTCCCGAGCGCCCTTGTTGGCCAGCTCCACATAGCGCTTGAAGTCGTTGCGCATCGGCGGCGCAATGCGATGCCAGCCTACCCAGCCGTCCAACAACTGTTTGGGATCCCGATTGTTGGCCAGCAGACGTGTCAGGTCTTCCAGCGTCAGGCACTTTTCCTGTCCCTCGGGACAGTACTTCCCTTTGCCATAGGTTCCTTCCATCGACGCGACTAGCCGAGTCAACTCTTCGCTCTCTTTGGGATTTGAGGGTGCCGCCAGGGTTAGCGAAAGCTTCAACAACTTCATCTTGCGCGCCATGTCGGCCGGCAGATTCAGCCCATCAAATCGCGTAGCGCGCTTCGCGAAGTCAACACCCGCCGCGATGGCCCGTTCATTGGCCTGCGCTGAGAGAATCTCCGTGTCTTCTGTGATATGAGTGGATTGAACCCAGTTAGCACGGGAGGCATCGACGGAAAGAGCCATCAAGCGGGCTTCGGCCTCGTCAATAAACGCCTTTGCTTCGGCAATTGAAGGGGGATTCTTCTTTGCTGTGCTTTGAGAGATGCCAAACCCGGTCAAAGCCAGGCAAAGGCCAAGCCAGGATAAACTCCGAAAGCTAAAGCGAACCATCCCATCCCTCCTTAGAGACTCGACCCCACGCGCTTGGCCCAAGATAGAGGCTAGGCTCATTGTAAAGGACTCCGGGTGGGTGTGGAAAGCTACACTCAGGTTTGCTTCGGGCGGCACTTCACTAGATAGCCGGTTCCAAGATCACCGCGCAAGAACAATCGCTGAAACTGCAGCCAGGGAAACCAAAGCGCTTCACGGAACAGCCATCCTGAAACTCCCGGAAACAATCGATTGCCGCTGGACGCAGTTTTCTGGAAATCGGTCATTCTTGCGTCGCCACTCTCGATCACTTGTGGGGCAGTAATGGCTGGTCGAGACAGTCCGACCGAAAGAGGATAAGTCAGGTTCAGAAGAGGAAATCCGTAACACCAGAAATCCTCGACCTTGAATCCGCAAGTCTTCAGCTTCTCCATCAACTCTCTCTTTTCATAACGTCTCGCATGGCCCGCCCGCGTATCGTTCCCGGTCCACTGACGCATATGGGCAGGAACAGAGAAAATTAGCGTCCCTGTCGGTTGCAGCAACTCCAACCACTTCCTCAGGCAATCTAAATCCTGTTCATAGTGCTCGAGTACCTCAAAGGCAACGATCAAATCGAATCGTTCTCCGATCGCGAAGAAGTTCTGAGATCTGAACTCAACGGCTCGCGACCGAGGAACTTCGCCTTGCTGATGCTCGACAATCAGCTCTGAGTTTAGGTCGAGACAGATGCCGTGAAATCCGTGCTTGATGAGATCGTCGAAGAATCGTCCGCGGCCTACCCCGATTTCGAGGAACCACCCCGGCGACACTCCCTGGAGAAACCGGTTAGCTAGAAAACGACGGTAGAGGTAGGCAAGTGTGGGGTTGGGCGAGTTTGGCAATTGGCAAATGGTTGAGGCGGCACGGCACTTACTTCGGCGCGCGATGGCACACTTTGGACGCTGGAAGGAGCCTGCAAGCGCGTTCGTGGGTTGTTGCGCCCGCAAGACTATAGGATCTAGCAGAAACCGCGGTCAACTGAATAGAGGGCCTTTGGGAGATGCCGCAATCTAGCAGGGTCTGTCACCTCAAGTTCTGTGCTCGGAGGGTGGAGACATACTCAAGGGAGGGTTTCAACGCAGGATCTCATTCCGACGCAGAACGTCCTTAACTCGGACAGTCAAGGTTGCCGGGCTCGTTATGAACAATCTAGAACCGGCGGCGCAAAGGAGGAGGCGTGTGCTTAAACGCCTCCCAGCCAAGTGTCGGACGGTACTGGCTTGAGAGCTTCAGGCCCGCACGGGTTCGTGAAATTGCTGGTTGGGGTAAGGTTCGTTCGGTACCACAAAGATCAGAACCAGATAAGCCAGAATCGCGAGCCCGCCCGAGAGGAAAGCAGCCAGCACCCACGCCACCCTCATCAGGGTAGAGTCAAAACCAAAGTAACTTCCCATGCCGCCGCAGATTCCGGATAGCTTTCGGTCTGTCCGCGATCGAAACAGCTTCTTTCCAGACCAGGTTGAGACTTCCAAGTTCGAGCCGCAGTGCCTGCATTTGATGGCCTCGTCTTGTATTTCCTCGGCACAATAAGGGCACTTTCGCATTGGGCACCTCCTTCTAAGGGTTTCTCAGAGCAGCGTTGCCATCCCGAGAGACCGTTTCAGGGACGGCTGATTGTTTCTACGGGAATCGACCACAAAAAGTTTCAAACCAAGTCCGACTGCCCGGCCTCTTTCCTATTGGGTGAAGACTTGACTACAGATGTCTCGCGTGTTGTACGATACAACCCAGATGAATATCTCGACTCTCGGAAGTCCATCCCCGCCGATTTCTGCAAAGGCCATCGCTGCTGAACTGGAAATGGCTGTCCTTAAGAAGCTGAAATCAAACGCTGAACAGCATGGCACCGCCTTGGTTCAGCTCATCTACCGATCTCCTTCCCCTGCTCCTGCACCCAGCTCGCTGCAACTCGACGTCTACGCCTAACCTCTGAAACAGCTCGCTCTAAAATAATCGAGTGTTTGAACATGCCCTGTGGCCTTTCTCGCCAAGCTGTTACGCCCCTTCATGGCTCAAGGTTCTGCATGAACGATTCGTTCAATACCGCCGCCGACGGTTGAACGAATTGACGAAGGGTATCTGCCAAGCAGTGCTCTGATTTTACTAAGTCATTGAAAGAGAGGAGATTCTCTGTTCTCTGCAATCCTGCAGGGCTGGAGTCTCGATTGCATCCTCCCGGTTGACCTGCTTGATCGCGTCGGCTTGGGGGACTTGGCCGTACGGGCACTCCACGGGTGGGTGGTTTTGAATTGGAAGCCAATCGATATATGATAGGCGCGCTCACCGAGCGATTCAAAACTTTTGAAATGAGGACTGTGGAATGGCAAAGGTTTATCACGAGGAAGACGCCGATCTGGTTCATCTGAAGGGAAAGAAGATTGCCATCATCGGTTACGGCAGCCAGGGGCATGCCCATGCGCTGAACCTGCAGGATAGCGGACTCGACGTTGTGGTCGGTCTCTACAAGGGCAGCAAGTCGTGGGAGAAGGCGACGAAAGCCGGTTTGAAGGTGGCCACCGTGGAGGAGGCTTCCTCGCAGGCGCAGGTCATCATGATTCTGGTTCCCGACCAGACGCAGCGGTCACTGTTTGAAACCTCCATCCGTCCCAACCTGACCGAGGGCAAGACGTTGATGTTCAGCCACGGTTTCAATATTCACTTCAACCAGGTGGTGCCGCCAGCCAACGTCGATGTGTCGATGATCGCTCCAAAGGGCCCTGGCCACATGGTGCGCGATGTGTTCGTTGAAGGAACCGGAGTGCCGGCGCTGCTGGCGATTCAACAGGATTATACCGGTCATGCTCGCGACCTTGCATTGGCCTATGCGAAGGGCATTGGCGCTGCACGAGCGGGTGTAATTGAAACCACATTCAAGGAAGAAACCGAAACCGATCTCTTTGGTGAGCAAGCGGTGTTGTGCGGCGGGACGTCAGCCTTGGTTAAGGCAGGATTCGAAACCTTGGTGAATGCTGGCTACCAGCCCGAGGTCGCTTACTTTGAGTGTCTCCACGAGCTGAAACTCATCGTCGATCTGATGTATCAAGGGGGTTTGGCTTACATGCGCTATTCCATCAGTGATACGGCCGAGTACGGCGACTACACGCGGGGTCCCAGAATTGTCAATGACGCGGTGAGAGCTGAGATGAAGAAGATCCTGGAAGAAGTTTGCAACGGCAACTTCGCCAAGGAATTCATCCTCGAAAACCAGGCAGGACGCGCTTCCATGAATGCGTACCGGCGCCAGGAAGCGGCCCACTCGATTGAAGCGGTGGGCAAAGGGCTGCGGGACATGATGAGCTGGATGCGCAAGAAAGGCGCAGCCGGGTAGCAAAGGCGAAACGCGGAGACGCAAAAGCGCGGAGAGATAACAACAAGTGCTGGATCGTTCTTGATTCCGAAGATCGAAGATTGGGTGGAGTATCAGGCCAAATCCTATCGACGTTGGAGCGACTAAAGTTTTCTCTGCGTCTCTGCGGTTTGTAGTTTCTTAGAGATCACATGAAAAAGATTCAGATTTACGATACAACACTGCGCGACGGTTCTCAAGGCGAGGACATCTCGTTTTCGGTTGACGACAAGCTGCACATTGCTCGCAAGCTAGACGAGCTCGGCATCGACTATATTGAAGGTGGCTGGCCCGGGTCGAACTTTAAGGACATGGCCTTCTTCAAGCGTGTACCTGAGCTGTCGCTGAAACATGCCCGCGTCGCGGCGTTTGGCAGTACTGCTCATCCAAAGAACAGCAAGGTTGAAGACGACAACAATATTCAGGCTCTTATTGAGTCGGGTACGCCCGTCGTCACCATCTTCGGGAAAAGCTGGGATTTGCATGTCAAAGTGGCACTGGGAATTTCGCTGGAGCGTAACATCGAGCTAATCCGTGATTCAGTTGCTTATCTGAAATCGCTGGGCAAGGAAGTAATCTACGATGCCGAGCATTTCTTCGACGGTTTCCAGGCAGATCGTGACTATGCCTTGTCGACACTGAAAGCTGCCGAGCAAGCCGGTGCGGACACTATCGTGCTTTGTGACACCAACGGTGGCACATTGACTGAAGAAATCCGCGACCGGACGCTCACAGCCATCGCTGCGGTCAAAACACCGATTGGTATTCACACGCACAACGACTCTGACATGGGTGTCGCCAATGCCGTGATCGCCATCCGTCATGGGGCTGTTCACGTTCAAGGGACGTTCAATGGATACGGGGAACGCTGCGGCAATGCCAATCTCTGCTCCATCATTCCCAACATCGAATTGAAGCTTGGCATGCACGCCATCGGAAAGGAGAAGCTGCGCAGTTTGACCGAGGTTTCGCACTACATCAGCGAAATCGCCAACATGCATCATCGTCAGGACTTCCCGTTTGTAGGCAAGAGCGCGTTTGCTCACAAGGGAGGCATTCACGTCAGCGCCGTGATGAAGGAGCCGCGTGCCTATGAACACCTCGCTCCCGAAACCGTCGGCAACGAGCGCCGGGTGCTGATCTCCGAGTTGTCAGGCAAGAGCAACGTCCTCTACAAAGCGGAGCGCATGGGGTTGCAGGTCGACAAAGCTTCTGCTGGCACCCAAGCCGTCGTCAACAAGCTGAAGGAGATGGAGCACTATGGCTATCAGTTTGAAGGCGCCGAAGCTTCCTTTGAGATTCTCTTCAGCAAGCTGATGAACGAGCACAGCGAGTTTTTCGAACTCGATGGGTTTCGGGTGATTACGGAACGAAAAGGGAACGGCGCCTCGACCTCTGAGGCGGTGATCAAGCTGCTGGTTGACGGCACCGAAGAACATACAGCCGCAGAAGGAGTCGGACCTGTTAGTGCCTTAGATCATGCCCTGCGCAAGTCACTCACGACGTTTTTCCCCTGCATTAAGGATATTCGCCTGACCGACTACAAAGTGCGTGTCTTGAACGCCAAGGGAGCGACCGACGCGAAGGTTCGCGTCCTCATTGAAACGAGTGATGGCCACGAAACCTGGGGCACCGTCGGTGTCTCTGAGAACCTGATCGAGGCCAGTTGGCTGGCACTCGTGGATAGCATTACCTACAAGTTGAAGAAAGAGTATGGATTCAAGAAGAAGGATGAGGAAGCCAAGTTAGCAACGTAATGGCGGCGACAATCCCCTATGTCCCCCTTGCTAGGGGCAGCGAGCTATGGGGTGAGTGCCAGGTCCGATACCGATTTGGATTTTAGTCTCCCATGTCCAACATTCAAGAACCTGTCGAAATTGAAGGGCATCTGATCGATTCCGGAATCCTCAAGTACGCCTTCGACAAGATTGTCGAACACGGAGGCCAGTTTGAGGTGCTTGATTTCCGCATTGGAAGGAACAATCAAGAAACGTCCAAAGTGCGCCTGATGGTGAGAGCGGCTGGCCAGGAGCAATTGGAAAAAATCCTGGCGGCGCTGGAAGATTTTGGCGCCGTAGTCGATTGGGACGATTGCCAGTTTGTCGCCGTGCGCCGCGACAGCATCCTGCCTGACGACTTCTATTCCACAACGAATTTTGACACGTTCGTCAAGGTCAACGGCGAATGGTTTCCGGTCACCAACCAGAAAATGGATTCGGTGATCGTTTGGGAGGATGGCTGCGCATCGACGAAAAAGATCAGCGAAGTCAGAAATGGCGACCGCGTTGCCGTGGGCCGCAAGGGTATTCGCGTGAAGCCGCAGGAACGCAGCCGCGAATACTCTGTGTTCGATTTCATGTCCAACGACCTGACGGCGGAGAATAACAAGAGCCTGTTGATTGCCGAGATCGCCAAGGAGATTGCGCAGGTGAAGGAGCTGGGCAAAAAGGTCGCCTTGGTGCCTGGACCAGCCATCATTCATTCCGGCGCCGACCGTTACCTGAAAGAGATTTTGCAAATGGGGTTTATTGATGTCGTTCTCACCGGCAATGCGTTTGCCGTTCACGATATTGAAAAGGCGCTGCTGAACACCTCGCTTGGCGTCAACCAGAGCACCGGCAAGCCCGAGGAAGGCGGTCATCGTAATCACCTTTGGGCCATCAACGAAATCAACAAGGCTGGCGGTATCCCGAAGGCGATTGAAGCGGGCATTCTCAAGTCGGGGTTGATGTACGAGTGCGTGCGGCACAGAGTGCAGTATGTTTTGGCGGGTTCCATTCGCGATGACGGACCTTTGGTGGATGTGATTACCGACTGCGTCCAGGCGCAGAAGAAATACATTGCTGCGCTGGAGGATGTAGCGGTTGTGCTGATGCTAGCTTCAACGCTGCACAGCATCGCGGTGGGCAATCTGTTGAGGGGCAGCGTGAAAACAGTCTGTGTCGACATGAACGAGTCAACGCCAATGAAGTTAAGCAACCGGGGCAGCAAGCAAGCGATTGGGGTAGTTACGGATGTGTCGTTCTTTCTCAGCATCCTTGCCGGCGAGCTCAAAAGGCAGCAGCAGGAAGCTGTGGGGCAGTCACCCGCGTCACGTTTCGCCGATCGGACATCACGTGATGCTTGAAACGTGATACGTGAATTGTGATGAGGCGAAAGAGCAACTAAGGAGGAGAAATCGTGGAAGAGAAAATTTACATCTTTGATACCACGTTGCGGGATGGAGAGCAGTCTCCGGGCGCCAGCATGAATTTGGAGGAGAAGCTGAAACTGGCGCGGCAGTTGGAGGCGTTGCAAGTGGATGTCATGGAGGCGGGTTTCCCGATTGCCTCTGACGGAGATTTTGAGGCGGTGCGTCAGATCGCAAAGGAAATTCGGTCCGTTAGCATCGCAGGACTGGCGCGCGCCACGGAACTGGATATTCGGCGTGCCTGGGAGGCACTCGAAATTGCCGCCAAGCCGCGCATCCACACGTTCATCGCGACATCCGATATTCATCTTCAGTACAAGTTGAAGCGAAACCGTGAGCAAGTTCTGGAGCAAGTTGTCAAATCGGTCGAACTCGCCCGCTCGTTGTGCGACGACGTGGAGTTCTCAGCCGAGGACGCCGGACGCAGCGATCTGGACTATTTGTGTCAGGTCGTCGAGGTGGCGATCAACGCGGGCGCGTCCACCATCAACATTCCCGACACGGTTGGCTATTGCATTCCCGACGAGTACGGAAACATTTTCAAAGTGCTGCGCGAGCGAGTGCCAAACATCAACAAAGCCAGATTGAGCAGCCACTGCCATAACGATCTGGGTTTCGCCGTCGCGAACTCGCTGGCGGCAATCCTGAACGGCGCGCGCCAGGTGGAATGCACCATCAACGGCATTGGCGAACGGGCGGGGAATGCTTCACTGGAAGAAGTGGTGATGGCTTTGAAGGTCCGCCGAGAGAAGTTGGGGTTCACAACTGGAGTGGTGAGCGAAGAGATCTACAAGACCAGCCATTTGCTTTCCAATACCACCGGGATGATGGTGCAAGCCAATAAAGCCATCGTCGGGAAGAACGCCTTTGCCCACGAAGCGGGCATTCACCAGGATGGGGTTCTGAAACAGGCCCTTACCTACGAAATCATGACGCCGCAATCCGTGGGGATTCAGACCAACAACATCGTTTTAGGAAAGCATTCCGGCAGGCACGCTCTATTGAAGCGTTACGAAGCGCTGGGATACAACCTGGGCAAAGAAGAGCTCGACCGTGCTTACATGCTATTTACGAAGCTGGCCGACAAGAAGAAGAGTGTCTACGATGAAGACTTGTTGGCAATCGTTCACGACGGCCTGAAGATTATTCCGGAACGCTACCACCTGAAGTATGTGCATGCCACAGGGGGCAACCAGGTTTTGGCCAGCGCAACCGTGCGACTCAGCCGGGATGAAGAGTTTCTCGTTGAGTCGGGCACCGGAGATGGTCCCGTAGAAGCCATCTATCGTGCGATCGACCGAATCACCGGTGTCCCTGGACGCTTGATCGACTATTCGGTGCACGCCGTGAGCCGCGGTAAGGATGCGGTGGGCGAAGTTTTCGTTCATGTGAGTTTCGACGGCCAGAGCTTCAGCGGCAAGGCAGCCAGTTCAGACATCATCGACGCGAGCGCGCGGGCCTACCTCAATGCGGTGAACAAGGCCATTCACGAGCGGGACGCGCTGGCCGCCAATCGCGTGGCGTCTCAAGGAGCGACGGTTCCGCAAGGATAAAGTAGAGTGAGGCTTCCACTGTCGACGTCGATTGATGTTGCCCCTTAGCCTGCCTGCGGCACCCCTCTCCCAGCCGGAGAGGGGCTGGAGGTGAGGGGTTTTGTCCAATTCTTGCAATCAATAGTAGAAACGGATTTCGAAACGTTTTCACAACCTTAGGGAAGGACAATAACAGTGCAAAAGAAGATTACTGTAATTCCAGGTGATGGGATCGGGACTGAAGTGGTGGAGCAGGCTCTGCGCGTCCTTGACAGGATCGAGGCAGTCTATGGACATCGTTTTGAGCGACAGGAAGCCTTGGCGGGGGGCGCTGCTCTGGACGTCACCGGTGTGCCGTTGCCTGCTGAAACTCTGGAGAAGTGCAAAGACAGTGATGCAGTGTTGCTGGGTGCGTTGGGAGGACCCAAGTGGGACAGCAATCCGCCGGGCAAGAAACCTGAGAACGGCTTGCTCGGCCTTCGAGCCGGATTGGGCCTTTATGCCAATTTACGTCCCGCACGGATCTACCCAGCTCTGGCAAACGCATCCACCCTCAAGAGAGAAGTGGTTGAAGGCGTGGACCTTCTCATCGTCCGCGAACTAACCGGTGGCATTTACTTCGGCAAGCCGCGTGGCATTTCGAAGGAAGGCGACGAGGAAGTTGGAATCAACACCGAGATCTATCGAACTTCCGAGATTCGACGTATTGCCAAGGTTGGATTTGAGGCAGCCCGCAAGCGCCGCCGCAAGCTGACCTCGGTTGACAAGGCCAATGTCCTGGAAGCCTCGCAGCTCTGGCGGCGTGTGGTGATCGAGGTGGGCAAGGACTTTCCGGACATCGAACTCAGTCATCTCTATGTGGACAATTGCGCCATGCAGTTGATCGCCAATCCGAAGCAGTTCGATGTGGTGGTGACGTCGAATCTCTTCGGCGACATCTTGAGCGACGAAGCAGCCATGCTTACCGGATCTATAGGCATGCTTCCGTCCGCCAGCTTGGGCGGTAGCATCGGCATGTACGAACCAGTCCACGGCAGCGCCCCGGACATCGCCGGGAAAGACATCGCTAATCCCATTGCTACCATCGCCTCATTGGCGATGATGTTGAAATATTCGTTCGGACTGCAAAAGGAGTCAGACGCGGTCGAACAGGCGATTGTCTCGGTGTTGGAGGCTGGTTATCGGACGGCGGATTTGAAGGAAGAAGGGAAGACGACTGTTGGGACGAAGCAGATTGGAGACCTCATCATCGAAAGCATTGGATGAGCAGATCGTAGAAATCTTGTTCATATTGCCTGCAAGACCTGCCGGGTCCCCATGAACAGGAGCACGCCGCCAAAGACGCAGAGTGATAACTTCACGCCCGGCTCTTCGTTCACTTCCGGCATCAGGTCTGAGGCCGCCACGTAGATTGTTACCCCCGCCGACAAGGGCAGCCCGTACTGCACCAACCCTTTTGACATTCCCATAGAGAGAACGCCTGCCAGGGTTGCAACACCCAGGCCTGCCGCAGAGAGCAGCGAAAAGGTCTTGCTGCGCCCGGAAGCCATCATGATGGAGGCGACCGTGAAGCCCTCCGGCAGCTTGTGAAGAATCACTGCCAAGAAAAGAATGATGCCGAGCTGGTAGGAGAGAATGAATCCCGAGGCTATGGCTACGCCGTCAAAAAAGCAGTGCGACAATAAACCGATGAGCGCAGAGGTCCCGACGTGAGGGTCGAGCAGTTCCTCGGTGTGTACTTCTTCACCGAAATGGAAATGCGGCGCGAATCCGTGCTCAAACAGGTGCACCAGGAGGTATCCGCCCAGAATAAAGGCGGGCGAAGAGTGCAGGAGTTCCAGGCTTTCCGGAATCATTTCCAGAAAGGCTGCCGCCAACATGAAGCCGGAACCGAAGGCTAGAAAGTATTTCAGATACTCACGATGCCATTCGGTCTTGATAATGATGAGCCCGCCAAAGAGATTGGCGGCGGCGGCGAGGCTGCCAAACAGCAGGCTGGTGGTGAGAGGGGACATTAGGGATTGCCGATTGACGATTGACGATTGACGATTGTGAGAGCCAGTTGCAGGACAAGCGCAGGAGACAACACGCGTAGATCATGTGCTGATCGTCCGCCGCTGATGTGTTTCGTAAGCAATCGGCAATCGTCAATCGACAATCGGCAATCCCTCCTCATCCGCTGTGACGGAAGTTGATCACGTCGCCGTCTAGGACGACGTACTCTTTGCCTTCGAGTTTGAGGCAAGCCTTCTCACGAGCGGCAGCCAGCGTCTTCAGCTCCAGCAATTTGTCGCAATGCACGACTTCAGCTCGAATGAAGCAGCGCTCGATGTCGGAGTGAATCACTCCCGCGGCCTTGAGTGCCGGCGTTCCCCGACGAATTGTCCAGGCGCGGCATTCGTCCTCTCCCACCGTGAAGAACGAGATCAGTCCCAGCAGATCATAGGTCACGCGGATCAGGCGATCCAAGCCCGACTCCTTGAGTCCGTAATCCGCAAGGAAAGCCAGAGCATCTTCGCCAGAGAGCTCCACCAGCTCGGCTTCGATCTTGCCGCAAACGGCGGTGATGCCCACATTGGCCAGGGCTGCAACCTCTTGCAACTGGTAGGCGCTGGTGATGTCGTCAACTTTGGCGGCCTCGGCGTCCGATAGATTCAAGACATGCACAACGGGTTTCTCCGAGAGAAACGTGAACCCCCGAAGAATGCGTTTCTGATCTTCGCTGAGAGGCATCGCACGGAGCGGCTTTTCCGATTCCAGCCAGCCTTTGCATTGGCCAAGCAATTCCAACTCCTTTTCGTTTTCCGGATTCTTGATCTTCTTGATGTCTTTGGCGAGACGCTCCACGCGCTTCTCGATGATGCCAAGGTCAGACAGGATCAGCTCCAGTTCAAGGTTTGCAATGTCCCGCTTGGGATTGATCGGGCCCTCGGAATGGGGAATGGCCTCGTCCTCGAACGCGCGCACCACATTCACGAGAGCATCGACGCTTTTGAGGTTACCCAGCGGAGCTGCGTTCTTGCTGTCACCCTTCACCAGCCCGGCGACATCGATATACTCGACAGTGGCGTGGGTCAACTTCTTGGGATTGAAAAGCGCGGCCAGTTGATCCAGTCTTGGATCGGGAACTGTAGCCACGCCGAGATGCGCTTCGGCTTTGCCACCGGAGAATTTCCCCGTATCGATGTGAGCCTTGGTGAGGATCTTAAAAAGCGTGGTCTTTCCAACAGCGGGGAATCCGATAATTCCAGCCTTCAACGTCGTTCTCCGAGAGATGCAGCATGGGAGCAGATGCACTGAAACGGCCAGTGTGCTTCTGCGAAACGCGCCATCTTAGCATAAACCGCAGAGTTACCCGCCTTCGATATGGACCATGGCTTTGATCACTTTGTTCCTGGGGTCGATCCAGGTAGGGAAGGCTTCGATCATGGATGAGATCGACGCCAGGTGTGTGATCCACGGCGTCGTATCGATCTGTCCACTCTCCATGAGAGTGATGATTCGTTGGAAGTTGGCGGCGGTCGCGTTGCGGCTGCACAGCATCGTCAGCTCCCGGCGGTGAGCATCGGGGTCGTGAAAGCTGACGTCTCCCAGCATGAGGCCCACCAGAATCAAGCGACCACTATGGGCTACGAGGTCGAACGCCTCAATCATCGACTGGCGGTTTCCAGTCGCGTCAAAAACGGCCGTGGGCATGTCACCGGAGGTGATTTCTCGAAGGCGAACGGCTGCTTGCCATCCGCCGGTGACAGTGAGATCCACCTTGAACTGAGTACGACAAAAGTTCAATCGGTCCTCGTTCACGTCCAGCACGATAACTCTTGCTCCTGCGAGTTGGGCGAACTGGATCACCGCCATGCCAATGGGGCCTGCACCGATCACCAAGGCGAACTCTCCCGGTTGCAGGGACGCACGTTCCACGGCGTGGGCGCCGATACCCAGCGTTTCCACCAAGGCCAGTTGCTCTAATGTCAAGGTGCGCGACGGATGTAACTTGGCGGCTGGAACTGTGATCAGCTCGCGCATGCCACCATCCGTGTGAACTCCCAAGCACTTGAGTTGCACGCAACAATTTGGACGGCCCCTGCGGCAGGCGATGCACACGCCGCAATTCAGATACGGTTCGACAGCGCAAATCTCGCCTGATTTCAGGTTCGATACGTCTGAAGCCACGGACACCACTTCGACTCCCAGCTCGTGTCCGAGAATGCGCGGATAAGAAAAGAAAGGCTGGTCACCCTTGAAGGCATGAATGTCGGTGCCACAGATGCCGACGCGGCGAACCCGAACGAGGGCTTGGCCCGGCAGAGGCGCTGCGGGAGGCTCCGTTTCTGTCAGTTGAAACTGGCCAGGTTTGTCCAGAATGATGGTTTTCATGTTTGAGCGGCTCTTGGGAGATGGAGGTGTCTCGGCTGTCAGGCTGGTGTAAGCCTATAAGAGGAAGGCGTGGGATTCAACAGTGCCGTGGAACGGCATTTACCGGGAACGCGAAGTCAAAGCGCCACGGCACCTCGGGCTACATTTTGTGATGTCCGAGCCAAGGTTCCCTCGTGTATTATCGCCCGCGATTCGGAACAACGAGGGGTTCACGATGCGAATGAAAATGACCGCCATTGGACTTGGACTTTGTCTGCTTTCGGTCGGGGCACAACAGCCACCGGTTAAAAAAGTTGCGCCAAAGGCCACGCCCGCAACGACCCAGGCTCCAGCAGGGACCGCAGTCAAGAAATCACCCACGACGCCCAGCGCCAAGCCTCGACCCAAAGGAGTGGCAATGTCTTTGACGACCCAAAAGCAAAAGGCCAGCTACAGCTTAGGCCTCGATATTGGCGAAACATTCAAGAAGCAGGAAATGGATCTGGATGCTGCCGCTCTGGCCAAGGGAATCCAGGATGCATTTTTCGGCAGCAAGCGACTGATGACCGAGAAAGAGACGAGCGAGTGCCTGGCCATACTCCGACAGGAAATGACAGGGAAACAGGAGGGTAGAATGCGAGTACTCGGAGAAAAGAACAAACTGGAAGGAGAGAAGTTCCTGGCGGCGAACAAGGCGCAAGCGGGAGTCGTAGCGCTGCCCAGTGGGCTGCAGTATCGTGAGCTGGTGGCGGGTACGGGAGTCACACCGAAGGCGAGTGACACAGTGATTACTCACTATCGAGGAACCCTGTTGGATGGATCCGAGTTCGACAGCTCCTACAAACGTGGCGAGCCGGCGCGGTTTGGCGTGACTCAAGTGATTCGTGGTTGGACCGAAGCGCTGCAATTGATGAAAGTCGGAGCAAAATGGCAGCTCTTCGTGCCATCGAATCTGGCGTATGGAGAACGCAGCCCCGGTCCCGAGATTGGGCCCAGCTCAACGCTGATCTTCGAGATCGAGTTAATTGGGATTCAGTAAACAGAGTCTCGCGGGCAGCGTCGCATTCAAAAAAACCGCAAAGGCGCGAAGGCGCTCAGGCGACAGAGAAACAGGGATAGGGCTGACGCTCTCCCAGTCCGAATGCCCAAAACCAATCAACCTAAACCCTTCCTTGCTAGGTATTTCAGTCAGCCCAAGGAGAACGACGTGGGCGGACATGAAGGCTTGAATTTATTAGAATTCATGTAAATTTCATCATCCTTGAATCCATGACATCCAGATGAATCCTTTTCATCAAGTGATCTTCAAACCAAGGCGTATGTTGCTTGCGGTAGTGCGAGCCGCTGACAAACCCTTCATACGCAACCCTCTAGAAAAAACAACCTAAACACTAAAAAACTTCTTGACTTTGCCGATATCGCATCCGTATAGTCGCGGTGGAGCAAAGTGGAACAAAAAGGTCTTAGATGGTCTAAGGACTCTGAAATTCAGGGATTCTGAGCCCAGAATTTCGGTTGCATTGGATTTCCATGCTTAGAGGCAGTCATCCAGCCAAGGTAGACGATAAAGGCCGACTCAAGCTTCCCGCTGATTTTCGGTCGAAAATCGAAGAGGAGTATGGATCTAAGTTCTACATTACCGCAAGCGTAGAAGTTGATTCGGTTCGTCTCTATCCTCTCCCGGTTTGGGAAGAAATCGAGCGCAAGTTGTCTGAGCAGCCGATGACGAACGCATCCGTGGACAAGTTCGTGAGTATCACCGGCTACTACGGCGCGGAGATCAGCATGGACAATCAAGGAAGGATATTGATTCCGCAGCGCTTGCGTGAGGCTGTGCAGATTCGTGATGAAGTCAACGTCATGGGCAGGATGCGTTTTCTTTCCATTTGGAACGATGAGAATTACAAGAAGAAGCTTTCGAATCAACCCTTTGGAAAAGATGATGCCCACGAGCTCTCCCAACGAGGAATCTGACCAGGATCATCATGACCATCAGAGCTGCCGGAGCCGCACAATCCCACTTCTTCCCACTGCCTGTTCAGTCTTGGACTTGGGATATGACCGATAGGGTTCTCGAGTCAACCCACCTGCCGGTTCTTCTCGAGGAAGTGTTGAGTTTTCTGCAACCTGAACGAGGCGGGCTGTTTGTGGATGCCACGCTTGGGTTAGGCGGGCACGCGCAAGCCATCTTGCGGGCTGGAACTCAGACTAAGGTGCTAGGCATCGATGAGGATTCTGAAGCTTTGAATCGTGCAAACCAGCGGCTTGCTGAGTTTCAAGGACGGTATCACGTGGTGCACGCCAATTTCGCGGAGATCGGTCAAATTGCCGCTCAAAAAGGAGCACAAAGCGTCCGGGGAATTCTGGCGGACTTGGGAGTCTCGTCTTTGCAGTTTGACTCAGCCGATCGTGGTTTCAGCTTTCAACGCGAAGGCCCACTGGACATGCGGATGAACCGCGAAGCGGAGCTGACGGCCGGAGAGATTATCAACCACTATGGCGAGAAAGATCTTGCGAACCTGATCTTTAACTATGGCGAGGAGCATCGATCTCGAAGCATTGCGCGGGCAATCGTTGCAGCACGCCCCATTAACAGCACAAAAGTACTGGCAGAGGTTGTTTACCGGGCAGTGCATGCGCGCGGCTACCAAAGAATCCATCCGGCGACGCGCACCTTTCAGGCGCTCAGGATTTTCGTGAACGATGAGCTTGGCCGCCTCCCTCTGTTCATTCGCTCGGCGGTTGATTTGCTTTCCGTTGGTGGACGCTTAGCCATCATCAGCTTTCATTCGCTCGAAGACAGGATCGTCAAGGAGACGTTCCGTTCCCTCAGTCATGAATGTGTCTGCCCTCCTGGCATTTCAGCGTGCCAATGCGGACAGAAGAAGTTGCTCAAACTGTTGACCAAGAAGCCGGCGGTGCCGTCTGAAGCCGAGATCAGCCGGAATCCCAGAGCCCGCAGCGCCAAACTGCGCGTTGCGGAAAGGATCTAACCATGGTCTCTCGCAAATGGCTTTACAGCTATCGGTTACTCACAGAACGGTTGCATCAAGGGGAGCCCAGATCCGCGAGTCAGACTTCTGGCTTCTCCGTCGGATTAGCTGCACCCCAAGAGCGACAGATTTTGGTCCATGATGAGCTGACCGAGAACCAGCCCGCCAAACCGGCGTTAATGCTCACAGCCGGAAGCAAAGTATGAGTGCCTGAACCGGGCATTTGAAACAAGACCAAAGGTTTTGAATTGGAATTCTTAAGAGCTCTTGACCAGCGCGCTGCGAGCAAGTCTGAGTCGAATGAGGAGGCGCCATGACGGAGATTTACATTGTTAGGCAGATTGACAACACCCGGCTCACCAAAGAGCTGGACTACAGGCGGACGAAGGAGTGCCTGTGGTTGATGTCGTTGGGGTTCTTCTGCCTCCTCATTTTTTTGTTTTTGACGTGGCAGCATTTCCA